>Ga0181560_10001852_pt1 | contig 19697 bp, 10 predicted proteins | sample 011ome_20_FD_133751 | JGI IMG/M metagenome (GOLD analysis project Ga0181560, IMG submission 133751) | Coastal salt marsh microbial communities from the Groves Creek Marsh, Skidaway Island, Georgia - 011509CT metaG (megahit assembly) | ecosystem: Environmental > Aquatic > Marine > Intertidal...
ACTATATTTGTATAAAATAATAACATCTTGTGTTCTTATTTTATCTTTGATTTTATACGTAGTGGTAGATTTATTTCTTGAGTAGAGATAAAATTTCATTTAATTTGGTATCTATGTTGTCTAATCTCTCTGCAATCGTATGTTCTGTTTGAACATCTTTTATCTCCGTATCAGTTTCGAAGGTTACATTCTTAACAGCAAGTTTCGATATATCATATTCACGTCTTGTTATAGTTTCTTGTAACATCCTGTCAATTTCAGTTTGTGTCGGTACGTCATCGATTGATTGTGCGAAATTTATTTCTGGTGGGGAATGATGTATAATATCACTGATACTTTCATCTCTTTGTTTGATAATATCGTCAAATACTTGGGGTTTGGATGGTGTACGAATTTGTTTAAAATGTTTAATGGAATCGGTCATTTCAACAATAAATTGTTTATTCATATCAACCAGAGACAATCCACGTACAAGGTCAATTTCATCTATTTTTGCTTGAAAAACACCGACAACTTCGTTTTTTTTATCCTGGTGAATTTCATTAAATACCCCAGATTGTTGAAGAACCTTCCACAACAATTTTTTATTGTTTACGTTACTAAATTGTGTCATTAATAATGATTGTATAAATCCTTTTAAATCATTCAAATATAAAATTGAAATAGTATTTTCATTTGTTCAATGGAATGAAAAAACTTATTTGGAGGGTAAGATGTTCACAATGTGCGAAAAGTGTGATACGATTGTACCCCAGGGTGAAAATGGTGGATGTAAACATTGCGAGCAAACGTGCAACATCGATCTCGAATTGTTCTCTACGATGAGGACCCGATTATCTGAAGAACTTTACAATATCAATGCAGAAGATTCAGATGTTCGGTTGCATTACATGTATGTCTACAATAGTTTGCAATATTTCACTAAAATGTCTGAATGTTCGAAAAAAAATACCTGTGATTATTATTACAACCGTGCACTGAAACACATCGATAGTTACATAAACAAATACGGCAGTAACCCAGATATATTGCACCTACTTGGTGCACTCAAACGTGCATAGATTATTTGCATATACATTTAGTTGTTTTGGTTAATATTACACCGCAACATATCATTCTTATTTTTTTCTTTTTCTTGGTGCAACAATTATCCCTACACATTTTGCGGACCCATCCTGCACCCGGAATTGAATGTTGAATAGGTGATCGAGCAATAACTTTACAATTCAATTGTGGATATTTCACATATAATTGTTGGATTGATTGTTCTTTCATCTTTGCCTCTATCATAATGTCAACATGTACACCATATTTCACAGGTATATTCAATAAATAAGAAGGAATCGATTGAATGAAATCACTATGATGTCCGATTCGTCCACTACCTTGTTCACTTACGTGAAATTTTGGTTTAAGACCGCGTCGTTTCCATGTTTCTAGTATATCTGGAATATAATGGGACGCAGGTTTAAAATGTTCTAATGGATGTAAAATCCGGTAGCATAGGTAATGATGGGTGTCAAATACGACTGGAATGTTTATTATTCTAGATATTTGTAAACAATCTTCAATGTTGAAACATTTTTCACAATTCTCTAATACTAAATATTTTCGGACTTTTTCTGGTAATTCCAAGTATTGTGAACACCATCGACGAATGGTTTCATTTTTGTTTCCGTATATTCCGCCTCCGTGCACCACCATAACTGGACTTAATCCATCTAGGTTACACAAATCAAGTACATCAGCGTGATAAGATAGATCGTCTAATGTTTTATTGAATGCTTCCCTGTTTGGTGTGCCGACCACATTATATTGTCCTGGATGAAATGTGATACGTTGATTATATTTATGGGCGAGTTTACCGATCTCAACCAACAAATGTTTTGCAAAATCAAACGTGTAAGGTTCAACCTTTGGATTTGATTTATGTGGAAATAATTCGCTGCTTAATCTGAATACCTTGATTCCATTTTGTTCATTCCATTCCATCATTGTCAGTACGTCTTTAAGATTTTGAATGATTTTAGATTTGAGTGTTTCGATGCCCAGTTCATGAATGGACCTTATTATCATTTTTCTGGAAGCAAATATGGGTGGTTTTTGAAATCTAAGTTGGGTATTAATACAACATAATCCAAGTTGAACTGGTTTATTTTCGCTCATTATGATTATGTTGTATGGGTTACAATGTGATTTTTAATTCAATTTTCTCTTAATCGTCAAAAATTTATATCTCTTGAATAACGTGTGTTCCGATAATGTGTTCAACAATATCTGTTATGTATCGGGATATTAAATCGTATCTGTTGTTTATGGTATTCCTCGCTGATTGTTTGGAGTTATTGTAATAGGACATTGAGGTTGAATCTGTTTTTATGTCGGTTAATTCCTTATCTAATGCATTCATTATGTCTTGTGTTTCACTCAATGTAACTTTTCCTTCTTTGATATGTTTCAGTATTAATCTAGCGTCTCCTATTTTTGATTTTATTCTTTCTCTAATTCTATCTGTTATGGGTACATTTCCCATCAAGTGTGACAATTCTAGTATGTTGGATTCGATGAAGTAAGTCGACATTATGATGTTTAATGATTCTGGTAGGTTAGAATCAAACATGTTGTATATGCATTTGTGTGTTTCGTCAAGTTGTTTGAGCATGTTTTGTATGATGACTTGCCTCTTTTCCCATAAAACATCGTTAAGTTTGGAGTAGGGTACATAACCGTTTATTTTATGTAATTTGTTATTTAGATCATTGATCAATAATGCACCAATTGATAATTCCAGTATATAATCAATGTCGTCTGATTTTGTCCCACCACCACTTAATGCTGTTGCTGTTGCTTCTGTTGCTTTTCTTAATTGTTCGTATACACCTCTTTTATAATTAAGTATTTTGTCACCAAGATCAACAGGGTCTGATGTATCACCTACTGCATTTGCTGCTGCCTTTGCTAGTGCTACTGCTTCTCCTATTGCGAGTGATATTATGTCTATTTGGGTTAATTTATATTGGTTCGTAATACCTCCCTCACGCTTCACTATTTGTATTGCATCATCTATTAATTGTTTTGCTTGAGTCATATAATTATCAAGATCATTTGGGGGTACCACTTCTTTTTCTTTTTCTATTTCTTTTATTTTATTTTCTAGTTGTGTTGCAGCTGTTTGTACTTCTTTTGCCTCCTCATTTGTTGCTACTTGTCTTGCTAGTTTTATTGCTACTGATGCTACTTGTAATACTAATTCTTTTACTATTTTTAGTGCTGCTGATTTTAATGGTGGTGTTGCTGATACTACTGCTGCTGCTGCTGCTGGTGTTGCTGTTGATGTTGCTGCTGCTGCTGGTGCTGCTACTGATGTTGCTATTGCTGATGCTGCTGCTGCTGCTGCTGATGTTGCTATTGCTGATGCTGCTGCTGATAATGGTGCTGCTGGTGCTCCTGGTGGTCCTAGTGCTAATGCTGGTGCTGCTGCATCTGCTGCTGATAATGGTGCTGATAATGGTGCTGCTGATAATGGTGCTGCTGGTGCTGGTGGTGGTGCTGCTGCATCTGCTGCTGATAATGGTGCTGATAATGGTGCTGCTGCTTCATCTGCTTCACGTGCTTTTGCTTCTGCTTCACGTGCTTTTGCTTCTGCTTCAGCTGCTTTTGCTTCTGCTTCATCTGCTTTTGCTTCTGCTTTATGTGTGTTTTCTTCTGCTACAAGACCTAATGCTTGTCTTGCCAATTTATTTGCTTCTCCTGCCAATACCATTGCTTCCTCGGCCAATGCAATTGATTCTGGGTTTCCTGTTGCTGCTGCTGCTGCTGCACTTTCTTCTACTGCATCTGCTGTTTCTTCTACTAAACCTGCTCTTACTTCTACTCTTGATAATGCTGACGCTCTCATCCTTGCTGCTGCTGCTGCTGCTGATGCTATTGCTGCTGCTGCTGGTGCTGGTGGTGCTCCTGGTGGTGGTGCTGGTCCTCCTGGTGCTGCTGGTGATACTACTGGTGTTCCTGCTGCTGTTGCTGGTCCTAGTGCTAATGCTGGTGCTAATGCTGGTGCTGGTGCTGCTGCTGGTGATACTACTGGTGTTGCTGCTGCTGATGCTGGTGGTGCTGCTTTTGCTTTTGCATCATTTGCTTTTTTTTCTGCATTTGTCGCTGCTGTTTCTGCATCAGATGCCGCCGCTGCCGCCACTGCCGCCGCTGCCGCCGCTGCCGCCGCTGCCGCCACATCTAGCGTGTTTAGTGCTTCTTGTGCTTTTTCTTCTACTCGTGTTACAAAACCTAATGCAAGACTTACTCCAAGTATTGCATCATCTGCTAATGCACGTATATTTCCCCTTACTGCTGCTGTTGTCGATGTTGTTGTTGCTTTTGCTGCTTCTGCTGTTGTTTTTGCTGCTTCTGCTGTTGTTTTTGCTGCATCTGCTTTTGTTAATGCGTCATTTGCTTTTATATGTGATTGTGCTAGTAATGGTACTGCTGCTGGTGATAGTACTGGTGTTCCTGCTGCTGGTACTCCTGCTGCTGCTGGTGCTGGTGTTCCTCCTGGTACTACTCCTGGTGCTGGTGTTCCTGGTGCTACTCCTGGTGCTGGTGATACTGCTGCTGCTGCTGCAGTTGCTGCTGCTTTTGCATCATCTGCTTTTGTTTTTGCTGCATCTGCTTTTGTTTTTGCATTTATCGCTGCTGTCTTTGCATCTGCTGCTGCCTTTGCATTTGCTGCTGCTTCTGCTTCTGCCTTTGCAACTGCTGCTGCATCTGTTGCTGCTTTTGCTGCTGCTGTTGCATCATCTGCATCTACTGCTGCTTTTGCTGCTGCTGCATCTGCCGGTGCTGTGTTTAATGCTTCTGTTGCTTTTGTTTTTGCATCTGCTGCTGCATCTGTTGCTTCTTTTGCTGTTTTTAATGCTGCATCTGCTAATTGTTTTGCATCATCTATTGCTGCTGCTTTTGCTGCTGTTGTTGCTGCTTCTGCTGCTGCTCTTGCTGCATCTGCTGCATTATTTGCTTCTACTGCTGCTTCTACTGCTGCATCTACTGCTGTTTCTGCTGCATCTACTGCTGTTTTTGCTGCATCTACTGCTGTTTTTGCTTCTACTGCTGTTTTTGCTTCTACTGCTGTTGCTGTTGCTGCTCTTGCTGTATCTGCTGCTTTTTTTACTGCTACTGCTGCTTTTGCTGCTTCTGCTTCTGCTTTTGTTGCTGCCTTTGCTGCCTTTGCTGCTGCATCTTCTGCTGCTGCTTCTTCATCTGCTGCTGCTGTTGCTGCTTCTGCTGCTGCTGTTGCTGCTTCTGCTGCTGCTTCTTTTGCTTTGTTTGCTGCTGCATCTATCTCTACACCTAGTAATGCATCATCATATAACCAGGTTAACAACTTAGTTTTGGCATCATAATATTTCGATTTATTATCAATTATAGATTTATCATATTGTTTTTTTTTTCCATCAGCAATCCCGGCAATAATGTCGCTAAAATTATCAGATAACATTTTACCAACCATACTTGTAGCAGGTATATCTGTCGAATAATATGCACTACGATTTCGTAATTCTTCTATATCACCGATTTTAGTACTAATATGTGTGCCACTTTTCAATAATTCATGCAGAACATGCCTTAAAATCAAAACACTAGTATATCTTCTTAAATCATATGTGGTGATTTTATCATATTCTTTTTTAATATGGTCTTGAGATAGTTTAATAAAGTCAGAAAAATTAGGATGAGCATTAACGTGAGTAATTAACTCTTCATACGTCGTATCTAATTTCAAACCATTAATAAATTTACCAACATTTTCAAATTTACCATTTAATGCTGATGGTTCAGTCGCGCCATAATACGTTTTTCCATAAAACGGATCATTGTCAATTTTGTTCAATAAATTAATAATGTCTTCTTTTAATTTTCTAAATTTTTCTAATCGTTTTTTATATTTAGATGCGTAACCTTTATAATCCGGACGAATTGTTTCTGGATATTTTCCTTTAAATTCATCAATCTTCGCAGTAAATTCCTTTTGATTAACATCGGATAGTAAACTTTTTATTCCTTTAAATTTAATAGCAATGTCTTCCCCATATTCATCTTTACCTCGATATCCATGAATGCGTTTGGTATCTTCATCAATGTCGCTAGTAGATTCCTTGTACGTTTTTAATATACCGTATATCTTCTCTCTTATGTTTGGAATTTTAGTAAATGTGCCCGCACCACTATCTTTGGGTGCGGGCGTAGATTTTTTGGGTTTTTCACTTTGACCCGATTCTTTTATAACCACAGGAATAGTCGTACCATCTGCTGCATTAGATCTCGCAATAAAAGCTTTCACTTTATCAAGATTGGGTGAATAGGATTCACCGTCAGATACTACTTGGTTAAATCCATCTAATATTGGTTTATATATATCAAATAGTTTAGACACGTCCGAGATTTTTGTTAATTGTTTTGTTTTTTGGTAGAGGTCAATCAATGTTTCTCTAGCAGTTTTACCTGTTGTACCATCGAATATCTTTGTCATTATAGCAGTTACAAGTTTTCCGGGTACATGTTCAAGTGTAGCAATCCGGTATGCCGTTTCTGATATCTTATCACTTTTATCTGTAAGGTAGACCATACTATTTTTAAATTCCCTTAGCATAGAGATAAGTTTTTCGTTAACATTTTTTTTTACATCGCTATATGTAACTTCAAATATATCTTGGGCACCAATTTCAGTGGTAACAGTCTTATCCTCATCATATCCAACATTATTATTATATGAGGTGAGTGCATTATCTAGTATCTTACATCGTTCAATCAATACGTGAAATAACAATCCTTTTGTGTATATATCGGAGGGTTGTGTCCATTCGGTATCATTGACTGACATATACAACCCGTACAATGCATCTAGTACAGAAGATGTATATGGTTGTAGATAATAAATTGTTTTATTAAGATCTTTTTCATTGGCATACTTGTCTAATTTTTCAATGAATTTTATTGTTTCTTTTTTGCTTTCTATTAAATGTTGAAATAGTGTTGCTGGGTCTGTTGCAACGTCATCATCGTGTACGACAATTTCAATCTCGCCCGTAAATGTCTCTTTTGAAACTTTGTCTAGTATATCCTTTATCATTCCTGGTGTTATCGAAACGTTTGGTTTTTTAATTAATTTGTCGATTGTTTCTTTCATTTTATTTTGAAGACCTGGTTTAAACGAATCGAGTTTATATATGGTGGCGCCGTGACTAGAACGAATTGTCTTACTTCTACCAACGCATGAAGATTTTTCATATTGACGTCGCAATTCACTAATGGTTCGTTCAATACCATTCCCATTATCATAAATGTCACATAATTTCTGAATATCAAATGTATCGTCCGGGTGTGAATGCATACTGGATTGCGGGATATCTTCGTCGTCCTGAAGTACTTGTGATGCATTTGCTGGTGGTGCTTGTGTGGTTGATGTTGGTGCTGCTGCCTTTGCTGCTACTGGTGCTGGTGGCGGTGGTGGTGCTACTGGTGCTGCTGGTTTTGCTCCTGCATCTGATGTTGGTGATACTCCTGGTGCTGGTGGTGGTGGTGCTGCTGATGCGTCTGGTCGTTTAAAATCAACAATTATTGGAAAATGATCAGAAAAACCATCGCCACCACCAACATGTTGGGATATATTCGATAAACCATTATGAAAAAATAAATCAAATGGTCTATCAGCCTCCTGTTTATCATCACTTGTTTTCTTCCCTTTAACATCTTTTTTCATTGTAAATTGTTCCAACGCACCCTCTGGTTGTTGTAATTTTAAATCTGGTTTACCATCCACAATTTTATAGTTCAATAAATCATATTTCGGGTCAATTGGTTTTTTTAAATATGTATAATATTCATTAAAATCTCCCGAGATAATAACTGAATCATCAGTCTTATATAAGTGTTTTAATATCGTTGTAATAAATTCTTTAAGTTTTGTTAATATTTTGGTGGCACCCCCCTCGTCCCTAGAATGTTCACTATGTACATTTATTAAAACATAATATTTTTTAGTAGTTTTATCCCTAAGACGTAATCCTAATATAGGTCTTTGAATATTATCATCCCTAATTTGTTGATTATTAATCGTAAACGACGCGGGTTCAACTTCTGATATTTCTATTTTAGTCTTACCCCCCCCAGTCTTAATCTTTTTCCCAAAAACGGATGCGATATATGGATCACCGTCAACCTCATATTTTGCTTGATCAAAATGTATAGAGATGGATGATTTCATTCCATATAGTTTTTCTCCCGTACTAGGTATTACAAAATTCTTTTTACCACCAACAACAGTTGTTCCTGGAGAGTCGTAAACACCACTTTCATTTTTCATTACATACGTACCACCTTCTTTCGGTTCTGGATCATTGTTCACACCATAAGAATCATATGAAATACGGGTATATTCTTTTATATCCTTTATATGCGGATTTTCCTGGATGAATAGTATATCTGGACGTCGTGCATCTATGTAACGTTTTATTTTATCCAATTCGTCAGCGGTATGTATAGCGAACTTTACATTCCACGAAATAAATTTCATATCTGTACCATTTATCACGGATAACATCTTATCGAGTTCAACTATTTTTTTGTCATATTGTCTTTGTGTTATATCGTCTGAACTCGTATATTCTTTCTCTTTTTCTTCAACAATTTTACCTTTAAAACTAGAGTTACTACGTGTCGCCCTACCACTAATTTGTTTCGGTTCAAGAGAAAGAACCGTATCGTATAAAGTTGTTCCAACATGGTTTCTTGTGGCGTCATTGAGGTTACTGATATCATCGTCTATAGATTGTAAATAACCATATAATGAGTTTTTTTGCGTATATGTCATATCTTTCGATGGGTCAGAAGTCAATGTTGTTGCTTCATAAATTAATCTCGAAACAAGACCAGATAAATTCGCATATTCCTTAACATATTCTAGATATTGTTTACCAAAGTCAACTGGGGTCTTTATCTTAGATTTGTTAAGATTCAATATCTTCCTTGATTCTTCAATAAATTTCTTTAAATAGGAAACCAATGAATTTATTTTTTCTTCTAATTTGGAAGCATCAGTAGCAACTGTACCACCTGTTGCGGAAATTTTTTTGGTATATTCATCACCGATGTCAGTTTGTTTTGTGTGTTTATCAAGCATATCCAACGTAAAAGATTTGATGGTAGCTGCGAAAGACTTCATATTTGTTAATATTGTATCGTAATTAGTACTTGTTGGTATGCCCTTTATTTCTAGAGAATTTAATGTTTCTGAAGACCTTTCCATTATTGATGTATGAATTTTATCATATATACTCCCTCCGACACTACTATCCATCTCTTTATATAATACATCCTTACGACCTTTGGGAATCAATGATACATAATGGGTACCAGATATGGGTGAAGGAGAGGATTCACCATTATAACCACTAACAAAATAAGATGCGTATTCTTTAGTAGCAGCGGCGAGAGCATCAATGTAATCAGGATGACGATCATCAACAATACCCGATTCTTTAAGTCTTTTCCCCTCTGCATGATGGCGCATTTTATTATTATTATTTACCGTGCTACCAGGATCTGAAATATTTGCAATAAATATACGGGTTGCGGTCGTACAATCCTTCGTCTCAAACTCACGATATCCGCCGCCAACAACTTTATATTTACCATCAGTTGTTTTTTCAACTTCAAAAATTACGATACAAATATCGTTAAGGTTTGCGTATGTCTCCATGTCTTCATCTGTTAACCATCCACCAGTATCCATTCTTTGTTTACCAGCAGCATTACCCTTCTTCACATACTCATCTCCTATTTGTTTTCTAATCATTTTAACAAGGTCCTGATGATACTTGATTGGGTCTCCTTCTTCTGAAACTCGGTTGATATCACCAATACCGAGTAATTTTTTATTATCAATACCATCGTTAGAAATAATCCCGTGTATAATACTATATACACCACAGTTACCATCACCAGCAATGTTTGAATCATCGAACTTACTATTAACAAATTTATCTATCTTCTCTGCTGGTGTTTCTCCGACAGATTCTAAATCAATGTTAATATACTCCGTCATATTTATTATATACGATTATTTTTAATTATATCAATTCAACAAATAAATGGTGGTTTGATACCATAAAAGTCCAATATATTCTATAGTGAATTCAAACTTTCGTTGTATATGGTAAAATCCTATTTATTAAATATGATAATAAGACATATGAAATATCTAATTTATGAATTATTTAGTGGGGTTGGACTTTGTAACCAATTATTCTCACTTGAAACTGCAATATATCTAGCAAGTATTTCAAACAGAAAATTAATTTTACTTATTGTAAATCCACTTTGTCATTGTGGCAAAGCATCATGGGATTATGGATACTTGTTGAATTTTTTTACGAATGAATTCTTGAATTATTTACCAAATGGATTTGAAGTATATTATAAAAAAATTCCCGATAATATCACAAACATTATCAATGATCATGAACAAACAAAACAAATGGTTTATAAGAATCGGTTTGCACAATTAGTATTTGTGGATAAAGAGTTGGACACAGAAGTAAATAAACAAGACATTAAAGATTTTTGTCATCATCGTGATAAATGTTATCTTGAATTTGAAGAGAACGATCATTTCACTTATTTATACATAACCCAAAGTAATGCATCAAGATGCTTTTATAACTTTTATACCACCCCCGATAAATACAAGTTGATGTATGACATATGCACCTCGCTAAAGTTTAAGGATATATTCTATGAGATTTCAAATAATATTTATAGTGATATGAGCAAGTCGATTAATAGTTACACTATATTTTTACATCTTAGATTCGGAGATTATCATAAACCTCAAAGTTTTTTATCCAGAAATAATGATGTTATGCTGAACAATATCATTCCATATGTAGATGGTCACAAGACAAATTTGATAACACCAAAGGTATTTTTATTATGTGACAACACTAAAAATACGGATTTTTTAAATAAGATTTCGAAATATAAACCGGTTATGATTGACGGGATAACTAATATTTACTTTGATTCATATTTCAAGAATAATAACATGTTGTTTTATGACTTTCATAAGACCATCAATAATTCTGTAAATCATGCAATCATTGACATGCTGTTATCTGTAAAGTCGGATGAATTTGTTGGCACCACATCGTCTACATTCTCTCATTACATACAATTTTTGCGGTACATTAGAAATAAATCGTACAATAACTACGCTAACATCGCAGATGGTACCTATTGCAGATTTTCTTTCAAAGAAGAATCCAAATATGACTGGATTAAATACAAATATAACAGCGGTCATCTCGTTTCATGGCACGCATTTTGGGATATACACTTCAATCCAACTAGAACATTAATGACAATCCACGGCAAAACTGATGGATTTGGGTCTCAATTGCAGGCAATATTTTCAATGATTGCATATTGTTATTACAAGGGTTACACATACATTCATACCCCGATGTATACTATGCAACACATTGATGACTTGATTCAAGATTTCCCGAGTTACATGAATAGATTTATAAATGTAGAATCTAAATTTTCATCGATTGATCAATTATCTAGTTACGATCAAACTATTGTACACAAACAAAAAGAAGGGAATTTTGTGCATGGATCTCATCATCCTGAATATTTCTATAACGACCATGTCCTAAATGTTTTTAGAGAAATGTATTTTTCTACTGAAAAACCTGAATTATTGTACGACGATAATTACAAGAACGTTGCGGTGCACATACGAAGAGGTGATGTAAATGCGAAGAAGTATCCGTCAAGATTCATCACCAATGCGAAATACATAGACCTGTTGAGTAAAATGAAATTGGAAAGGTGTATCCTGCATATTTTTTCAGAAGGATCAGAAAGTGATTTCGGTGACATCGTTTCTGCATTTCCTGGAAATGAAGTTGTCATGCACATTAATGAACCAGTTCAATTAACATTTCATCATTTAGTTATGGCAGATGTCCTCGTTGTTGCTAAAAGTTCATTTAGTTATTGTGCTGGATTACTGAACAATAACACTAAAATAGCAAATTTCATAACGAATTGGTGGCATAAACCACTTGGAACATGGGATATCGCGTGATAACCCGAATGACGCCCAATATTAATATGATATCCGTAATAAAATGTTTTTTTTAAAATAGTATATTTAGTATAATGAAGTACATTATATTAAAAGTATGTGGTGGTATGGGCAATCAGTTATTCCAGATAGCAAACGCTCACAAATTATCTATTCATAATCATAGAAAATTATTAATATGTGATGAAAATGATTCTTCGCGTCCTACATACTGGACGACGTTATTTAAACAATTTAATGATAATTTAATTTCAAACGAGGAATATAAAATATTAGAAAAGAAAAGCAAGATGTACACATGGGCGGTGTCGCGTTTTGACTATAAAGATATTGTTTTGAATCCAGATATTGAAATGTACTGCATAAAAGGTTACTATCAATCCTATAAATATTTCGACATGCATACATTTGAACCTATGTTGAGTTTCGCACCATTAAAAGAACCGATTGAAAAAAATAGAGTTGCGGTTCATATTAGAAGAACAGATTACCTAAACAATAATTTTCATAAACCGATGTCATTGGGGTATTACTATAATGCATTGGAAAAAATATCATCTATGATGGATGAAAATGAACATGTTGAGATAGATATATTCTCAGATGATGTGGAATGGTGCAAGGATAATTTCAAATATAAACATATCACACCCAAGTATGTAGAACTTGAAAGTGATATAGATGAATTGTATATGATGAGTAATTTCACTAATATTATTATAGCAAATTCTTCTTTTAGTTGGTGGGCAGCATATTTGAATAGTAAAATCACCAAGAGAATTTTTTGTCCGAAAAATTGGTTTAATAATGGATGTCATCTCAATACGAAAGATTTGCGACCTGGGACTTGGAATATAATCGACGATGATCTGCCATTTAAACCTGTTATTTTTCATAAGGATGTATTTAATATTATTAGTTTGGGGGCAATGTGTTGCATGGTTCAAAATATACACGATAATGTATATAATCATTTGGGTCCTATTTTTAGACAACCTGATAACGCCACTAATTTTTTTGATTGGTTAATTATAGATTTCAGATTTATAGTATATTTGTTTGAAAATTTAATGTTTAATGATTATACTTTTTTGTGTTCGGATAATTTCACGTTTAAAGATATTAATGCTTCGCAACAAAGGTTACAAGGCGGTTGGTCAAATGTTTATAGAAAAGTTGAATTCAAGGATAAAGATGCAGGTCCAATGATTTCTTTACATGATGTTAAAAAGGACAATATTGAGATACCAATTGAATTTATCGAAAAGTACAAACGTAGATTTGAGAGATTGTATAATAAAATAAAAAATAACGATACCATACATTTGACACACTGTTTTGATTTTCAATGGTTAGAACCATATTTTCCATTAGTTTGTGAAATTGAGAAAATATTTGAATCGTGTAAAGTAATTAATCCGTCGTGCAAAGTTACATTACACCTTTTTATTCATCCAAAGTATCACAATAATCATATGATTGAACATTATAAATTTATTGATAATGTTAAATTATGTTTTTTGAAAAATAAAGGATTTCACGCTGATTGGAAAGCAAATAATTTAACATTTGATGAGTTTTTAAGTTAATTCCCTCACAAAACGTTTATTCGTTGTTTTTTTAAACAAGAAAAAGGTTTATATTTATTACACCTTTGAACATTTTAAACGCCGACTTATAATAAATAATCAATTATAAACTTTTTTATAAAAATAACGTTGACTATATGAACATGTCCGTCAGATAATTTTTTACTTAAATATCCATTATTACCGCAGTATGAATCATACACATCAAAAATATCCAATTATTTTCTTTACATTTCTCTTTTACACCTTTGAACATTTTAAACGCCGATTAGAACAGTTTACTTACTAAAGAACCATAACCATTAGAATATTTATAAAATAAACTTTTATTATCTCTATAAAGATGTGTTAAAATAACTTGGTCTGTCCATATATCATTTTTATCTATTAAATTTAAATATTCTTTATATAGTTCTACAAAGCTATCTATAATATTTTTGTGTAAAATATATGATGTTCCTGATACATGATGGTATAAATGATACTCACCTTTTTGGAATTTATCACTATACGTAGTATAGTCTGATGAACTATAAATAAATTTATCTTTTGGTAATTTATTTAATACATTTATATTTGGAAAAGATATAGAAGGAGGTGGATTATTGCGATAAACGCATATTCCAGCATCAATCCACATAAAAAACTCTGATGAAAAGGGATTAAGTTTGAGAGCTTGTTGAATCATAAAAATTTTTTCGTTCCATATTAAGTTTAATTCTATGGAAGGACAATGACGAGAATTAGTTATCATATTATCTTTATATTTATAAGTCATAAATTCTTCAATATTGTATTCAATGTAATATGTAGGTAATTCACCTCTATATTTTTTTATTAATGCAATACTTTCTTTATCACCAAAAAATACATATGGACAATTAATTTTAAGAGTGTTTTTAAACCAATTGTCAAATTTATTTCCATGTTTATTTTTAATTTGCCAATAGCCTGAGACACAAGTTAATTTTGATTTAGACATATTATTATAATATATTAAATATAGTATAATTTAACTCATTCTAAAAATAAAGTTCAATATAATTCGGTCCCAAAGGCCGCCTTGGGCACCGCATCCGCTGGCGCGCAGGCCAGTGCCGGCACAAAGTCGACGAGCAGGACCTTGCGCGAGCCCGGGAGGGGGTCGCCCCCGAGGAGGCAGTTGCAGGCCCGCACGGGGGTGCCGGCGGTCATGAGTGCCACCACCGCCTCGGTCACATCGGCGCCGCGGACCAAGTCCCAGGCATTGACATTCATGCCGCCGTACCAGGCCCGGTCCACCACCAGGTCTTTGACCCCAGGCCGCTCCAGAACCTCCCCGGAGTGCTCCTCCACCGCCACCGTCACCGCACGCGCGTCCATGATATAATTAAGTCTATATTGCTTACCAATAAACTCTTGTGCACTGGGTATCTCGATATCTGATTTACATACCCGTCTTCCGTTGTTTGATATATGAGACATGACATCATTTTTCAATAAACTCCATAAATTGCTATTCAGAAACAGTTGATCAACATTATATGGTCTTTCGCCATATACAGCATAAATATCTTTTATATGTTCACTAATTTTTTTGAATGTATACATTTTGTGGAATTGTTTGTTACGTATTCCAAACATTCCCCCCATTATTGGATTATAATGACATCTATGATCACGAATACAATGTAATGTTTTATCCGATTCAGTCCACTCTTTCACTATATCTGCTTCTCTCTTACTTAATCGTGAATCTGCATCTCTTGAGATCCAGAAATCTACATTTTCATCGTCAAATGGAAAAAATCTCCACACCATTCCCTCCCAATTCATTTTATTCTTACCGATGTTTTCACATTTTATACAGACTGCACCTTCTTGTTCATATTCTTTGATATATTTATCGGGGACAGTATCATTGTAGTAAATTCTTATTTGCCAATCAGGATAAAATTTTTTACCCAACGAAATGTTTTCCTTCATACCCAAAATATAAGTAGCGCGAGAACCATACAGACAAAAACTTATGACATTGTACATAATATAATGTCATACTATAATAATATATACTATACGACTTAATAATTTTGACCGTCGCCATGACCAGAATCCCAATATAGTAGGGGTTCATCCAAATAAACTAAATTGCTGTGATTGATTGCTCGTTTCCAATATTCATAATCCGGCGCCCATAAACCATTACCAAAATAACCGATTTTCTCAATTAAACTCCGGTGGATGACAACACTGGATGCTATGCTGCAGTTGTGTACGTTAACAAATTCCTTAGTCCATATTTTAGGGAACCCATCTTTCATTAACTCGCCTTTACCCTTTCGATTATAGATTCCTCTGATACAATTTTGCCATTTTTCTTTGTTGTAAATGATATATTTTTTTGTTGGGTCATAAAGTCCTGCGCCATAATATCCATCCGTGCAACTAATTAAACATTTTGTTTCTTCCATTGTGGATATTTGTTTTTCTAATTTATCTGGTAACCAGTAATCATCGTCGTCCAAAAAAGCAATGTATTCACCTGATGCGATTTTCATACCTTGGGTTCGTTGATATCCTCCTGGCGAAGCATGTCCAAATCTTTTTTTTGAATTTTTATCTAAATTTATTACTATACAATTTTCAAATTTATAATTATAATATTCTGATTGAGACGAACAATCATTAACAATTATTAATTCAATATTTTTATAATTTTGATTTCTAACACTTTGAATTGCTTTCAATAAATAGTCAAATCTATTATATGTTGGTATAATTACAGTTACTAACTTTTCCTCATTCATTATAATTAATAATAATATAAAATATTAACTATACCGAACAATAATCACTTTCTAGTTCTTCTCTAAAGTGTATTTGATCTGTTCCTTTGAACTACATCAAGGTGGACACCTGTTCCATGGCATACATTTTGGGAATATTAATTAATTAAAATAAGATCGTCCGATACTTTATTTATCGCCAATAATAACATAACATCTTTTATAAAGTTTATATCACATATTAAACTTACATTTTTTGGATGTGCATAATTAGACCTATGATTAATCTCTATAATTTGTACGTTGTATTCATTATCAACAATAAAATCAAATCCTAATACACCGTAAATATTTCCACTAATATTGTTAATTTTATCTTGATAATATTGACTAAAATCTTTTATAGCTAATGTCATGTTTTTAAATATTAAATCAAAATTCTCAAGTCTACTAGACAATTCAAAAATTGTATCTTGTTTTTGATTTATAACATGAGCATCACGTAATTTGTCACTGGGAATATTGTCATAATCAATATTACTTAATGTAATCCAACTATTTTTATGCATATATATTTGCTTTTCATATACTAGGACTAGTTGTCTTATTTTATAACGTTTGTTGTCATATAAATCTGGATTTGATACATTTTTCTGGATAACACAATTATTAACATCAACATTTAATAAATCATTATAATTATATATATTTACACCCTTTCCTCCTGTACTACCAGTTTTTTTTACAAAATATAATGATGATTCATCATTAATATCGTCAGATGATAAATAACTTTCAGGAGTATACTTTGATTCTTTCATAACATTATGAAATTGTATTTTATCATCCATACTTATTGTTAAACGTCTAGGAGCATTCATAAAAATTTTATCTAACTTATATTTTCCCCATAATTCTTTTACATCGCCTTTATAATCATAATCATCATATATAATACCGACTTTACCTGTTACATCTTTACATGCTAGTTCTGTTGCTTGTGAAAAAACACTAGAATTTTTATTTGTGTATAGTTTAAGAAAATTGTTACTAAAAGTAAATTCACTCATTATAATTAATAATACTAATTAAAATTACTAATTATACCGAACAGTAATGTAACAACAATACATTGTAATAATCAAATTCCAATTTGTTCCTAAAATGGATGTGATCTGTACCTTGGAAAAGCATCAATCCACCGGCATCACAATCGACCGGTTCGCATTCATCTAGAGGTGGTTTTTCATCATAACGACCTTTGTATTTTATCTGTTGTTGTGGTTTATGCACATATATGTTCCAATTGCTACCTACTGGTTTATCTACTACGAATGAAACTGTGTATTCACAATCTGGTCGGTCTGTGTGCTGTGGCAATTCAGCGCCCTTCACATATGCAGATAGATATGTGTAGGTAGGTTTCATTGGTTTACCTACTATTTTCTCGATTAACGGCAGACACTCGTAGTGTATAAATCTTGACATCGGTTCATTGTGTGCCTTGTACCGATTTGATTGTCGGTCTCCAAGTACCCATACATTTTTATCGATTGTTTCCTGGTAATATTTCCTCAACAACTCCAGAAGTTCAATGTTTAGTACGTTATTAACCACTTGAATAGGTAATGTATCATCCAATTTATAGTCCGTTTCAAAGTTTTCTTGGTTTAACACATTGCATTTTGTCCGTATAGTGTTATATCGAGATATGTAACTTTTGAATGATTCAAAATCTCCTTTAAAATTATACTTGAAACTATCTAACCCTCCCCAATTTGGCGCGATGTTACCATTTTTAAACTTGTTGAATACGTTATCAAGTGTTTCAGAATAATTCTCTACTTCAGTGATTTTCATTTCGGTATCTTTTAAAATGAGTTTATCGTTATTATTGCTGGTACTCCGGACATATATATTTGCCAGGTATCCAGTACCAGATTTGCACACAATACTTCTCCTTAGGTTGGAATCTCGTTCCGAACTGTTATCCATTACATTTTTATACACCAACAGATCGCCCTTATTTAATTCACATTTCGTATTTATACTTGTAAAATCCATTATGATATTATCAGTGAGTAGCAATGTTATTGTCGCGATTCTTTGTCCCAATAAAGATGTATTTTTTTTACCCGAATCGCTATGTAGATCATATGCGTCAAAATGTAATGGATGAGGGACATTTTCTTTGTATTCAACTATATTCATATTCTCGTAAAAACTCGAACTGATACCAGTTATTGTTTCCAAATTCTTAATTAATTGGGGAACCTTTGACAAGTTAACCCAACCATCTCTCCGGTCCCTTGTATTTAGTTTACATTCTTGAAATATAGTATTTATTATCGAGTCATCAGGTTCATTTACAAATGATTTTACCACAAACATATCTTTATCGGTGTGTATCCTAATAGAATTTTTTACATCAAGTACAAATGTAGTTGTTTTCACTGGTACTGGCGTTTCATTATTAATGTAATATCCCGGATTAAAATCCTTGTACAATGTGGTTGCTTTAGTCTCCTTGAACCACAAATTAAATGCGTATTTCTCCCCCTCTTCTACTGGTAATCCAGCATGTTCTGATAACTCATGTCGGGTATGGTCATCGTTGCTAATCGTATTATTAAATACAAGTAATTTACCTTTCTCAGGTTGGATGGTTACATTTAGTTTTGTCATTCTTGTTCCACCTCCAGATGGAACATTATTTAGATAACATAATGCAGTTTTAATCCTTGCACCACCCCATTTCATGCATCTGTGTGTTTTAATGGACCCATCATGGACCCAACTATCATAATGTTGTCTATATTCTTGTGTTTTATTATAGTAAATAACCTGGAAAGATTCGGCATTTTCTAGGGGCATCCCGACAATATTTGCTATCCGTTCCCCCACCTTCTTTGTGATATCATCGTGGTCGTGGCGTATCCATGTGTTACACCCAGTTCTGCCATTTGAAACAATTCCAGTGTTTGTCTCACTTACAAGTGACCGTTTCATCGAGTCCATTGAAATGTCTATGAAATGCTTACATTCATCATCTGATAATATACTATCATACGTTGCAACATATGGCGAATCACATAAGATATGAGTAGTATATTCCATATATAATTAGATGGTATAGTTTTTATATTAATATATATTAATATATAAATGACTGAATCAAATTGTAAAAAGGCACCTATAGCA
>Ga0181560_10001854_pt1 | contig 19690 bp, 12 predicted proteins | sample 011ome_20_FD_133751 | JGI IMG/M metagenome (GOLD analysis project Ga0181560, IMG submission 133751) | Coastal salt marsh microbial communities from the Groves Creek Marsh, Skidaway Island, Georgia - 011509CT metaG (megahit assembly) | ecosystem: Environmental > Aquatic > Marine > Intertidal...
CGGCGCGGGGTGGCGGCGGCGGCGGCGACGACGGCGACGGCGGCGGAAACTTCCGGAGAAATCGAGGCGGCGGAGACGAGTTCAGATCTCCGGAGCATTCGCGTCGTCTCCCCTCGCGGCGGCGCTTCGGGTTCCACGCGCGCGAAGAAGAAGAAGAAGAAAGGTCGCCGGTGAAGCAAGCGTCTTTAATTCCTTAGTCGTGCGTCTCGAGACGCGCCGGGCGCCTCGGGAGCGCACAGCACGTTGTAGTAGTCTGTCGACGTTCGTCGTCGTCGAAAAAGAGGCGAAGCTCGTCGTCGCGCGCGAACTCGAGGCGGCGCCACTCGCGCGCGCGCGCCGACGCACGCCATGCACGCCCCGCACGCCCCGCGCGTCGCGCGCGCCCTGGGCGCGCTCCTCCTCGTCCTCCTCGCGTGCGCCGCCTCCCCCGCGCTCGCGCGCGGCGGCGTATCGTCCTCGCGCCTCGCGCCGCTCGTCAGCGACGACGTTCGCGCTCGCCTCGCGCGCGGAACGTCCGGCGCGGCGACGGTCGACCCCGCCGCCGCGGCCTACGCCGCCGCCGACGTGGACAACGAGGACGCGGACGACGAGGACGCGGACGACGTCGACGTCGACGGCGCGCACATGGACCGACGCGTCCTCGTCGACTCCCCGCTGCGGCCGTGGCTCCAGCCCACGACGTTCCTGCGCGTCGCGTTGCTCATCATACGCAACGCCGCGCTCGACAACCCGACCGCGGGGTTCCTACAGAGCATCCTGACCACCGAGCTCGCGTACACCGCGTTCACGAACGTCTTCGCGTCGTTCGCCGCGGCGGTGGTTCAAGACTTCAGCCAGGGCGTCAGCAACGAGGGCGCGGTCGCGTCCGAGTGGGTCGTCGACGGCGAGACCGCGCTGGAGAACGTCCTCGCGTCCGAGTTTGTGTACGGCGGCGCGTGGGGCTTCGAGCAGTTTTACGGCGTCGGGTTCGAGATCTCCGGCGACGCCGCGGCGGCGATCCAGCAGTCGCTGCAGCCGACGTGGATCCCGACCAACCTGGACGAGCTCGACCGGAGCTCGGCCGGCGGGAACGGCGCCGCGCCCGCGCCCGGCCCCGCGGGGGCGGACGACGCCGCGAACGCCTCGACGAACGAGACGACGTCGGCGACGCGGCGGCGGAAGCTCCAAGGCACGTCGACGCGCCGCGCGCCCACCCCGCACCCCGGGATCGACGCGTCCAGACGCCGGCTTCTGTCCGACGAGGAAGCGAAGGCGCGGAACCTCCCGAAGGGCGCGCAGCTCATCGCGCAAGTGCGCACGCCGCTGCCGCGCGAAAAAACCAAATCGCAGATCGCCGCCGCGTCGTCCCTCGGGAACGAACGCCGGCGCCGCCGCCTGTTGCAGACGACGACGAACGACACGGCGACGGAGACGGCGACCGGCGACGACGCCGCGTCCGCGCCGACCGCGGGCGAAGAAGGCCGCGACCCGGCGAACGGCGACGTCACCGGCGAAGACGTCGGCGACATCACCGCGAACTGGTTCGACTCTTTCCCCGCGGCGCTCCCCACGGCGATCCGCGACCGCCTCATCGCGCAGCTCGAGGAGTTCCAGGTCAACCCGCAGATCGCCATCTCGCTCGAGATCGCCATCGCGTTCGTCGGCGTCGTCGAGCCCGGCGTGGGGATCGTCAGCGCCGAGGCCGCGGACGAGACGACGATCACGTACGACGTCGTCTTCAACGGGTACGACGCCGCCATCGACGTCGCGGCGACGGGCGAACGCGGGTTCGGCGTCGCGGGAAGCGGCAGCGCGGGCGCCGCCGTCGCGACGGCGATCAACGACGCGAGCGAGATCATCGACGCGGTGACGGACATCCTCGACGAAGTGAACGCGAACGCGGCGGCAGACTTGACCAGGGTCTCCGCGCAGGGCGGACCGTCGAACGCGACGACGAACGCGACGACGAATCCGAACGTCACGACGGCGATGGGCGCGCCCGTGATCATCCCCGCGCACACGAACGCGGAGACGGGACGGAACCCGCGCATATCAGCGACGCGGTACACGAACATGGGGAAGCGCCCGACGCGCGGGCCCAACGCGACGGCGCCGCTTCGCGTCAGCGCGTACTCGGGCCCGACGGACGCGTCCGCGCCCGGCGCCGCGCCGGGCCCCGCGGCGGGGCGGTTCGGGCCGTACGACCCGGACGCGGAGTACGACTACTTCGAGTCCGGGCCGTACGATTACGAGCCGTTCGGCGCGGTCAGCGGGACGTACGCGGTCGCCGTCTCGCTCATCTTCCTGGAGCAAATCTCCCTGAACGGCGGCTCGATCACGATCATCTGAACGCAACAATCTCGTCGCGTCGGAGGGCGTCGCTCGAAGCCTCGAACCGAACGCGCGGCGCGCTGTACATACGCGATCGATTCACCGACGTAGCTCGTGCTTGTTTGTTTGTGTTGTTTGTGTGTATATAATAAAACCAACCCGGCGGACGTGTTCGCGAGGCGACGAAGCGCGCGGAAACTGCACGCGCACTTCCGGAAGCACGTCGTCCGCCTCAAAACTCTAAACGTCTCACTTCCTCTTCACCGCGCCCAACCGCTCCCTCAGGCGATCGATCTTCCCGCTCGTCGGCAGCCCGCGCTCTTCCAACAACTTCCGCACGGTCGCCGCGTCCATCTTATCGATCACCGCCTTCGGAAACTCCGGCGGCGCCGCCTTCTCCGCCTTGACCTTCGCCTCCTTCTCCGCCACCTTCTCCTTCAGCGCGGCGTCCATCTCATTTCGAAGGTTGACGCTCCGAAGCGTCTTCGCCTCCTCCCCCGCCGCGCGCTTCCGCACCTTATCCGCGGTCTCCTGGAGCTTCGCCGTGAGCTTCCCCGCGGCCGCGATGTCCTCCTTCGCCGCGTCCGTCGCGACGACCGCGCCGACGACGACGGTGATGTCGTCCATCTTCCCCCCCAACTTTTTCCCCGTCACCGCGCTCGCCGCGCCCGCCGCAAACGCGTTGAGCATCCCGAGCGGCCCGCTCCTCTTCGCGCCGCCCGCGGACGCCTTCTCCTTCGCCGCGTCCAGCGCGTACGGCGACTCAAACAGCGGGTCCTCCGCGTGATTTCGCGCGGTCCGCGCGAGCGCCTCCGCGGACGCGCGCGCGGCGGACAGCGCGCCCGCGCCCGCGACGGAGAACGCCGCCGCCGTCGCCACCTCGGCGATCTCTTCGTCGAAGACGTTGTCGAATAACCCGTCCGACCCCAGCACGACGAGATCGCCCGGCACGACGTCGATCTCGTACGTCAGCGCGTCGCTCGCGAGGTCCGTGTCCTCGGACAGCGGCTCGTACGCGAGCTGGTACGGGCAGTTGAAGTAGTGCTCCTGCGGGTCCGACGCGCGCACGACGCGTCCGCCGCGGATGACGCGAAAGCCGCTGTCGCCGAGGTTCGCCGCGCGGATCTTCGTGCCGTCGCACGAGACGAGGACGCACGTGCTCGCGCCCGGGAGCTTCGTGTTCTCCTGCGCCTCGCGCATGATCTTCACCGGGTCCGGGGAGAAGAGCGGGTTCTTCTTCGCCGCGTCGAACGCCTTGGCGGCCTCGTACGTGAGCACGCGCGCGTACAGCCCCGGATCGACGCCCTGCTCGTTGAACCCGCCGACGCCGTCGGCGAGGTACATGGCGCCGCCGCCGTCGGGGCCGATCTTCGCGAACCACGCGTCCTCGCCGCCTTTGTCCACCTTGTCCGGGTGCGGGAGGTTCGCGCCCGCGGCGACGAGGGAGTACTTCGACCCCGCGCGCGTGACCAAGAGCGACGATCGCGACGATCGCGACGATCGCGCGCGACCGACGACGATCGCGGAGCGGACGACGCCGAAGCGCATTCGCGCGCCGCCGCGCGTCGAGTCGCTTCCGCCCGCGATCGCGCCGCGCGCGCCGCGGAGGACGCGCGCCGCGGAGGGCGCGAACGGCGTCGCCATGGCGGTCGAGGTGGTCGGCGGCGGTCCGCGACCTCGCGTCGGGGCGCAGTGAAGGCGTCGTCCTCGCGTTATCCTCGTCGAGCCACGTCAGACGTCGGCTCCTGGCTGGCGACGCGCGAGCGTGGCGTGGATCGATCGATCCCAAGCGTCGCGTCGCGCGACACTCCGCTCGCGCGCGCGCTCGCACGCACGACCCCGCGGCACGAAACCTCGATGGCGTCTCGGCTCGCCGTCGCTCGCACGACCACCGTCCTCGCCGCGCGCGCGCGCGCGCCCGCCGCGCGTCGCGTCGCCGCGCCGATCGCAGCCTCGGCGCGTCGTCTCGGAAGAAGCCTCGCTTCCCGATCCCCCTCCCCCTCCTCCTCCTCCTCCTCCTCCTCCTCATCCGTCGTCATGGCCGCGTCCGCCGCCGCGCCCGCGGCCGCCGCGGAGACGAAGCAGGACGTCTCCCCGCGGTGGGACCTCGAGATGCACTTCGGGTACGACTCCCCGAACAGCGCCTCCGTGGACGCGGACATGGACGCCGTCGAGGCCGACTGCGTCGCGCTCAAGTCAAACTTCGAGGGGAAGCTGGACTCGAAGCTCCTCGGCGCGATTCAGCTCTACGAGAAGATCGACATCGCGCTCACGAAGGCGCTGTCGTACGTCTCGCTCGCGTGCGACACGTGCCTGGACGACGACGACGCGCAGAAGCGCAAGGCGAGTCTGATGCAGCGGTACTCGATCATCTCGGGCAACAACCTCACTTTTTTCAGCCTCGAGCTCGCGGATCTCGCGCAGGAGGACCTCGACGCGCAGATGGAGTCCACGCCGGAGCTCGCCAACTACTCCGCGTACATCGACGAGGTGCGTCGGTCGCGGCCGTATAACCTCAGCAAGGAGGTGGAGCGCGCGCTGACCGTCCGCGCGCCGTTCGCGGGGAAGGGCAAGGTGGTTGAGTTTTACGGGAACGAATTATCCCGACTGCGTTTCGAAGACCCGACGGCGAAGGAAGGCGAGCCCGCGGAGGTGAACATGGAGGTGCTGCTCGCGAAGATGACCGGCAGCAAGGACGCGAAGACGCGCTACCAGTGCATGCAGACGCTGAACTCGGGTCTGAAGAATTTCGAGCGCGTCGCCGCGTTGTCGCTGAACATGGTCGCCGGCGGCTGGCACGTCGAAAACGCCGAACGCGGGTTTGAAAACCTCCGGTCGCAGCGCAACCTCGGGAACAACGTCCCGGACGAGGTCGTGGACTCGCTCCTGGACGCGGTGAAGACGACCGGCGTGGCGTACTGCAAGCGGTACTACGCGCTCAAGAAGAACATCCTGAAAGAGACGCAGGGCTTGGACGCGTTCACGTGGGCGGACAGAAACGCCGCGATCGACATCGGCACGGCGGCGGACGAGTACTCGTGGACGGAAGCTGTGGACATCGTCCGCGAGGGGTACGCGAAGTTCTCGCCCACGATGGCGGATCTCTTCACGGAGATGGTGGATCAGAAGAGGATCGACGTCCCCGCGCAGAACGGCAAACGCGGCGGCGCGTATTGCTCGTCCTCCTACGGCAACGGACCGTTCCAGCTGCTGAACTTCACCGGGACGCAACGCGACGTCGCGACGCTCGCGCACGAGTCCGGCCACGGCGCGCACTTCATGCTGTCGTACAAGCAGGGCATCCTGCAGTTCCACCCGCCGCTGACGCTCGCGGAGACGGCGTCAATATTCGGCGAGATGATCGTCTTCCGCGACCTCCTCGCGAAGGCGTCCACGGACGAGGACCGCCTGGCGATGTTGATGTCCAAGATCGACGACATCATCAACTCCGTCGTGCGGCAGTGCGGGTTCGACGCGTTCGAGGACAAGGTGCACAGCGCGCGCGCGGCGGGGACGCTGACTCCGGACGAGATGACGAAGGCGTGGGAGCAGACCGTGGTGGAGTACTACGGCGAAGAGGGCGAGGTGTTCGACTCGTACGCGGACACGTCTCACCTGTGGACGTACGTCTCGCACTTCCACAACGTTCCGTTCTACGTGTACTCGTACGCGTTCGCGGACCTCGTCGTCGGGTCGCTGTACGGCGTGTACGCCAAGTCCCCGGACGGGTTCGAGGAGAAGCTTCTCGATCTTCTCGCCGCGGGCGGGACGAAAGGGTTCGAGGAAGCGCTCGAGCCGTTCGGGCTGAAACCCGCGGACCCGGCGTTTTGGACGGACGCCCTGGACGCGCACCTCGGGTCGCTCATGGACGAGGCCGAAGCGCTCGCGAAGAAGCTCGCGTACGCGAACTGAGACAAGATTCTTTTCTTCACGCGCGCCGCCGCGGCGCCGTGCGCTGTATTTTAATTAAGGTTAAGGTTTTTTAAAAAAACGCGAATCGACGTCACTCGAGCGCGACGCGCGTCGGGAACCGCGTCTCCAGCGACGCGCCCGCCTCGTCCGACCCCGGCTTCAACCCGCTCGCGCTCAGCGCCGTGGCGCACAACACCGCGTTCGCCGGCCACCCGCTCGGCCCGCCGCCGCCGTCCAAGACGGACGTGAGCTCGTTGTGGAACTCCGCGAACGGCGTCAGCGCGAGCGGCATCTCGAGGAACACCGCGAACTTCGTCCGCGGGCGCGATCGCATCTCGGCGCACAGCCGCGGCAGCGTCCGGATCCCCTCTCTCGGAACGGCGACGACGCGCAGTCCGTCCTCAACCTGCGACGCGATCGCGGAGCGCAGCAGCCATCGCTTCCCGACGCCCGGCGCGCCGTGCACGAGCACGTGCGCCGCGCCGCCGCCCGCGCCCGCGCCCGCGTCGCTCTCGACAAACTTTTTCAACGCCGCGACGACTTCGCCGCGCGCGTCCGCGTGCTGCGGCGTCCTCGGCGTCGACCGCCACGCGTCGCCGCGCAGCGACGCGATCGCTGGCGCGTCGTCGTCGTCGTCGTCGGCGTCGCTCGCGACGGACGCGAACGCGCCCCCCCGCGCGGCCGCCGCGTCCGGATCGTGAAGCCCCGCCTTGGCGTCGTGCGCCAACGCGACGCGCGCGCCGACGTCGCCGGCGCCGACGTCCCTCCAGTGCCGCATCAACGTCGGGAGCGCGTCCGCCCACCGCCACGACTGCGCGATCGCGTCCCTGAGCTTCGCGCGCTCCGCCGCGCTCGCCGGCCGCGACGTGTGCTTCCCGCACGTCGCCGCCGCGCGCGCCTCGAGCTCCGCGGCGGCCCGGCCCTCCTCAGCCACGGAATCTGCCCCTGATCCGCCCCTCGTCGGCGTCGGGCAGTCGATCGCGGGCATCCCGTCCTCGTCCTCGCCCACGACGCAGTTCCCCTCGCCGCCCTCGTTCACGACCGCGGGGCGCCCGAGCGCGCCGAGCTCGCCCGCGGCGGCGATCCAGCCGTCCGGTTGTTTCCTCGCACCGCCGCCCGCGGGACCTTGCGACGCGACCGTCGGGGTGGAGTTGAAAGGCGTCAGTTGGAGTTGAAAGGCGTCGAGGGCTGGGATTGAAAGCGAGGTGTGGGAGGAGAGATGCGCCGGGCAAAGTCCTTAAGGATCGGCGTTCACCACGCCAACGGGGTCGTATGGGGACCAGTGTGAAGAAGAACTTACCTTGCGACGCGACCGTCTCGATCCACCGCGCGATCGTCGTCTCGGAGACGCACAGCCTCTGGAGGAGCTCGAGGTCGCTTCGCACCGCCGCGAGCTCCACGGGCGTCGGGTTCGCGCTCGCGCCGAGCGCGGCGCATCGCTCCGCGAGCGGGTTCCTCCGCGCGGTGATGACCTCGTCGAGGACGACGTCTAAGAAGGAGTCCGCGTCCGCGGTCGCGACGGCTCGGAAGAAGGCGCCGTAGGCTTGGAACACCTTCGCGGGCGTCGCTTTCGTGGAGATCTGCGCGAGGAGCGCGAGGTACGCCTGCGCGGCGTCGCCCATCATCGCGTCTTGAAGGAAGAGAAGCGACGCCGCGTCTTCGATGAGCGCCGCGGCCTCGACGTCCGGGCGGAGCTTGTCGTCGTTCTCGCCGAGATCGAAGCCGAGGCCTCGCGGGGCGATGAACGACCGCGCGCGCGACGCGTCGCGGCGCCGGGACGCGGCGCGGAGGCGCGGCGCGGCGAACGGAGGATTCGACGGCGAAGAGGCGCCGCGGGAGCGTGCGCCGGCGGCGGCCACGGTGGCGGCCATGCTGGTAGCGTGCGCCATGGTGTGGACGCGATCGACGACGACGCGACGTTGAAGTCGGGTCGCGGTCGTCCGTCCATGTCCAGCTCACCTTCCGCGCGGCGCGATCCCAACCCTCCTCAGCCATACCCTCGGGCGCGCGAAGGGAGCGACCACACCGCGCGCGCCATGAGCATCTACCGCCGCGGCGCGACCGAGCTCGCGCGGTCGCTGCGTCGCGCGACGTGCGCGTCCACCGCGCCGCTCGTCTCGACGTCGTCGCGCGCGCCGCGTCGCGCGATGGCGACGGACGCGTCGAAAGGCGGAGGAGGAGTCGGAGGAGACGCCGGCGCTGAAATCGCCGCCGGCGCGTCGTCGTCCGCGTCGTCGTCCACCGTGGACGCCAAGGACGAGCCGAAGAAGAAGACGAAGCTCGCGTACGGATGGAGCTCGCGCGTGCACACGTGCCGGTTCGCGGAGCACGACATGATGATCATGCACCCGGACACGGCGCGCGGGATCGAGGTGTTGTTAAACCCGATCTACAACAAAGGCACGGGGTACTCCATCGCGGAGAAGGAACGCCTCGGCATCCGCGGGCTCACGCCGCCGCGGCAGTTCACGATCGACGAGCAGTGCGCGAAGATCTGGAACACGATGACGACGACGGGGAAGACGCCGATGCACATGTGGCGCTCGATGCAAGCGCTGCAGGACCGCAACGAGACGCTCTTCTATCGCCTCATCGTCGAGCACATCGAGGAGCTCGCGCCCATCATCTACACCCCCACCGTGGGCGAGGCGTGCAAGCACTACTCGCGACTCTTCCGACGTCCGCGAGGGATGTACTTCAGCGTGGACGACGTCGGGGAGTTCAACGCGATGATGTACAACTGGAAGAACGACGTGTCCGTGATCGTCGTGACGGACGGCAGCCGAGTGTTGGGCCTGGGCGACCTCGGCGCGCAAGGGATGGGCATCTCCGTCGGAAAGCTCGACCTCTACGTCGCCGGCGCGGGGATCGACCCGGAGAAGGTGCTCCCGTGCGTCCTCGACGTCGGCACGGACAACGAAGAGCTCCTGAACTCGCCGTATTACTTCGGGATACAGCAACCGCGATTGCGGGGGAAGGAGTACGACGACTTCGTGGACGAGTTCGTGCAAGCGGTGAAGAATCGCTGGCCCAACGCGCTCGTGCAGTTTGAAGATTTCTCGACGAAGAACGCGATGCCCATCCTGAAGCGGCACCGTGACAACGTCCTGTGCTTCAACGACGACATTCAGGGCACCGCGGTGACCGTGCTCGCGGGCGTGTACGGCGCGATGGCGAGCATCGGGTCGAAGCCGAGCGCGATCGTCGACCAGACCTTCGTGATCTGCGGCGCGGGGTCCGCCGGGATGGGCATCGCGAATTTCCTTCACTCCGCGATGGTTCACCACGGCTTGTCCAAAGAGGACGCGTACAAGCGGTTCTACGTCGTCGATCACAAAGGTCTGATCACGAGCGCGCGCGTCTTGGAGGCGAGCGCGCCCGGGGTGGAAGACCTTCGCGCGTTCGCCGCGAGCCGCGATGATCTCCCCGAGGGGATGACTCTGGAGGACGTCGTCGCGGCGGCGAAGCCGACCGTGCTCATGGGCGCGTCCACCGCGCGCGGGATCTTCACGGAGACCATCTTGAGGACGATGGGCGAGTGCCACGAGAGGCCGATCATCATGCCGCTGTCGAACCCGACGTCGTGCGCGGAGTGCACCGCGGAGGAGGCGGCGAAGGCGACGGGCGGACGCGCGATTTTCTCCGCGGGGTCTCCGTTCGACGACGTCGTCGTCGACGGGAGGACGATGGTCGCGAACCAAGGGAACAACTTCTACGTGTTCCCCGGTCTCGGGCTGGGGACGATCTTAGTCGGCGCGGATCACATTTCCGACGGAATGTTGAACGCCGCCGCGGAGGCGATACCGAAGATTTTGACCCGCGAGCAGCTCAACCGCGGGGAGATTTACCCGGCAATCAAACGCATTCGAGACATCAGCGTCAAGGTGGCCGCGGCGGTGATGCGCCAGGCAATCTTCGAAGGAAGGGAAGGACGGGACGGGAAGATCGCGCAGATCTTTCACCAGGAGGGGCTGCCCGCGCTGGAGCAGTACGCGAGGTCGTCGATGTATTACCCGGAGTACCGCCCCACGGTGTTCTCGCCCGGGTCAGGCGCCGGGTCGTGAACGACGGCGCGCGCGACGCGTTTCAAAAATAACGGTTTAATGATGATTCGTTACAGTATTTTGTATGTACAAACGACCTCCTCGCTCGGGCGACCGAAAGCGAAGCGCGTCGTTTTCGACGCGCCGCTCGGTCCTCGATCTTCCCTCAACGCGCTCAGCGCTCGGCTCACGCGGACGCGACGGCCGCGTGAATCTTGCGCGCGATCTCGGAGATGCCGTCCCAGTCTTTGTTCTTGACCAACTCTGGCGGAAACGCGGGCGCGACGAACCCCAAGCTCTTCGCCCCGGAGCGCAGGTAATCCGCCGCGGTGTCGATCTCGACCCCGCTCGTGGGGTTGATGCGAAGGAACGGAAGCGCCGCGGAGACCGCCTTCACCCAACCCGGGCCGCCGGCGACGCCCGGGAAGAGCTTCTGAATCGGCGCGCCGAGCTTAAACGCCTGCACCATCTCCGTCGGCGTCCCGCACCCGGGCGCGGAGACGATGTTGTTCTTCGCGCACCACTCGACAACCTCCGGGATGAGGCACGGGGAGACGATGAACTTCGCGCCCGCGTCCATCGCGTCCTTCGCGTCCTGGACCGTGAGCACGGTGCCGACGCCGGTGAGAACTTCCGGGCGGTTGCTCGCGTATTCCGCCACCGCGTCGAGGCATCCGGGCGTCGTGAGCGTGAACTCGGCTAAGCGGAACCCGCCGGCGACGGCGGCGTCCATCGCGGGGAGGACCGCGCCGTCGATCCCGGTTCGGAGGACCGCGCAGGCCTTGTGTATCTCGAACTCCTTGAGGACTTTCTCCATCTCGAGGTGCGTGCGGACGTAGTGACCCTCGGGGCGACCGAACGGGTGCGTCGCGCGCGTGGACATGCGCCTCGCGCCGAGCGTCTTGTTACGGTTCATCGGCGAGACGACCGACCGCGTCGTCGCCCTCGCGCCCGGCCTCGCGGCCGTGTGCGTGAACTTGACGCCCTTGGACGTCAGGAGCTTCCCGAGCGGGGACTCGGGCTTGATCTTGCCGGTCATGAACGGGTAAAACTTCCCGGGCGGGCCCGGGTTTTTCGTGAGCTCCTCCTTGACGATCTCCTCGACGACCTCGCGAGAGTGCGCGATGTCGTACACCTGCTGCGCGTGCGACGCCGGGACGATGATGCAGCCGTCGTCGTCGCCGATGACCGCGTCGCCAGGGCGGACGACGACGCCGCCGCAGTTGATGACGACGTTCGCCGCCCACGGCTGATGCACGTGCGGGCCCTGACGCGGCGTCGTGCTGTGCGAAAACACGGGAAAGGCGTACTCGCGAAGGACGCCCGTGTCGCGGACGCTGCCGTCGGTGACGAGGCCGCGGCACTCGAGCTGCTTCAGGCGGAGGAACTTGATGTCACCGCCCACGGATTCCCACGGGCCGATCGAGGACATGACGACGACGCCCTTGTTGCCCGCGCACGCTTCGAACGCTTCGTACTCGGGGGAGTCCATCCCAGCGGGCTTGTCCGCGGCGATGTCCGGGCGCGTCGCCGCGAACTGGAGCGTGATCGCTCTTCCGACCATCTTCTTCTGGCCTTCGGTCAGCGGCCTCGCGCCCATGACGTGCGACGTCGGCCAGCCCATGACCCACAGGCCGTCGATGAGGGCTTGCGTGGAGAGCGTTCCGAGCTTCTCGAGGAGCTCGTCGCTGATGTGACCGCCGCTCGCGGGGCCCGTGAGCGCGCGCGCGGTGTTCAGGAGGTACGGGACGTTCGCCGCCCTGCGAGGGGCGACCGTCGCCGCGGTGAACGCGCGTTTCGCGAGGCTGCGTAAGGCGCCGGACATCGTGATCGTTCGTGACACCGACGCGGACGCGCGCGCGGATGGGTGACGCGATTGGCGGCGGCGTTAACCTTCCTTCTTCTTCGCAGTCATCACCGAAGTCTGCACTTTTCGCGGCTGCGGAGTGCAGATCGCGAATCGTGATTGGTTAAGGATAAGGATCATCCGCGCGGCTTCGATACCAGCTTAAATTTTCTCTCGCGCTGCCTCGACGTCGACGCCGCTCTTTTGGTTTATTTTCGGCGCCGAGAGACCGCCGGACGACGCGACGCCGCAGTGCTCCCCCGCGCGACGGAAGCGATGACGCGCGTCGCCATGCACCTCGCGCACGCGTTCGTCATCACCCTCGCGTGCTGCTCGCGCGTCGCTCGCGCGTACGCGGCGTCGGACGCCGCGCTCCCCGTCGTCGGCGCGAGGGACGAGCGCGCGGCCGCGGGCGACGACGCCGCCGCGGTCTCCTCCGTCGCCTCGGGACGCGCGACCGCCTCGCGGAGTCTCGCGACGCCGACGAGGCGCGCGTCGCCGCGCGGAGGCGCGGCGGCGAGCGCGCTGGCGGACTACTTCGCGTCCGACAACGCGTCCGACGACGCGAACGACGACGCCGCGACGTCGACCGCGGCGAAGGCGGACCGCGCAGACGACGCGTCGCCGTCGCCGCACGTCGCCGACTTCGCCTTCGAACAGGAAGGAGAAGGACGCGTCTACTCCGCCGCCGAGGCGGGCGCGTCGCCGTCGCAGGCTGCCGACGCCGCCGCGCTCGCCGCGGAATACGACGCCGCCGAGGCTGCGATCCTCGCGTCGTACGAGGCGGCGCTGGCGGCGTGGCTCGAGCGAGAGACCGCTCTCGACGCCGCGTTCGCCGCGGCGGAAGCCGCCGTCGACGCCGCCGCGCGCGACGTCAAGACCCGCGACGCCGCGCACGAGGACGCGTACGCGAACGAGCGCGCGTGGGCGCGCTCCAACCCGGACCTGGACGCGTACGCGAAGGAGCTGTGCACGCAGACGGTGCATCACAAGCCCGTCTACGTGCCGGGGGTGTGGTCGCCGCCGCGTCGCGCGCCGTCCGTGAAAGTTCCGGGGACGCCGCCGGTATTGATACCCGGCGCGCCTTCGTACTGGGAGCCCGGCCGCGCGCCGTTCTACACCCCCGGGTTCTGGACGCCGGGGAAGCCGCCGCGGTACGTCTCCGCGGTGCGCCCGACGGTCGTGCCCGCGGTGAAGGGGACGGTGATACCCGGCGAGTTCGTGCCGCCGGCGTACACGCCGGGGTTCGTCATCCCCGGGTGGCACGAGACGACCGCGTGCGCGCTGCCGTGCTGCCCGGCGCACGCGGTGATTCCGCCGCCGGTGATTCCGCCGGTGATCGTGGATCCGGTCGTATCCAACGGTGTGGGATACTGAGGCGAGGGGAGTGGACGGAAGTTTTCGCCCGCGGGCGGCGGAGGGCACGCTTTGGTTTTCGCGCGAAGAAACCGTTTTATTCCGCCGCGCAGCAGCGAATTTTCATCGATCGTTGACGACGAATCTGCCAATCGTTGACGTTTTCGAACCTCCGGACGACGCGTCGTCACACCGCGCCGCGCGGTCGCACACACCGCGAGGGAGGTCGCGCGCGCTCTCGGCGCGCGTCCTCGGCGTTTCCTCCGCGAGCGACCCCCCCGCGCGCGCGATACGCGCGCGTCCCCGGTCTCGTCGCGTCGACCGGTCGCGACCCCCCTCGGCGACGTGTTCATTTCGCGCCGTTGCCGCGCGCGAGCTGCTCATCGCTCGCGGATAAAGACTCGCGACGCCGACGTCGCCTCCGAGCGAAGGGTCTCCTCCCCGCGCCGCGGGCTCGCGAGACGCGAATCGAGATGACCGACGCGATGCACTCGGCCGCAGACGAGGTGCGTCCGCGCGAGCCTCCGCCGCGAACGCTCGCCGCGACGACGCGCGCGTCCCCCCCGCCGACCGTCCGCGTCATCGCCCTCCTCTCCGCGCGAATATTCGCTCGCGTCGCGTCGCCTCCGGTCCCTCCCCTGACGTCCCCCCCATCCCCGTCGTCTCGCCCGCCTCGCCGCGCAGCTCGCGACCGATCTCGCGTCGCTCGCGACGACGACGACGACGACGACGACGACGACGTCCGACCCCGTGGACGACGGCGCGTGCGCCATCTGCCTCGAGATCATCCCCCCCGCGGACGTCGCGCTCGTCAAGACGTGCCTGCACGCGTTCTGCGCGCCGTGCATCGTCCGATGGACGTCGTTTCAACTCGACAACGCGGCGAAGCGCCTGCGCTCGCCATCGCGCAGCAGCGACCCGACGTGCCCGTGCTGTAAGGTGCCGTTCTCGTCGCTGCTGACGTACAGGACGCTGGACGGGCGGCTCACGGAGGATCTGCGAGAGGAGAGCGCGTGTCTGCTGCGCCGCGCGCGGTGGCTCCCGTCGTGCGCGAAGACCGAGCAGTGGGAGCGCGACCAGGGCGCGACGACTAATGCGACGACCGCCGGCGCGGGGTCGTACTACGAGGGGTTCTACGAGGAAGATTTCGTGTACGACGAGGACTACCTCGACGACGAGGAGGAGTACATGCACCGCGCGAGGGGTCGAGGGGGGAGCCGCGGGTGCAGAGGAGGAGGCGCGGCGGCGCCGGCGATCGGCAACCGACGGTACGGACCGAACGGGTACATCGCGCAGGGGCAGCGGATGCTCGCGCGGCCGGTGCCCGCGGAGCCGGCGCGGACGAAGGGCGGGCGCGCGGGGAAGCGCGGTAAGGCGAAAGGCGGCGTCGGCGGAGAGGGCGCGTCGGCAGCGGCGTCGTCGCCGTCGCCGTCGCCGTCGCTGTCGCCGTCGACGTCGACCGCGATCGACGTCCCCGGGACCCCCGCGACGCCGTCCACCGGCGACGTCGCGTCTTCCTCGCCGCTGTCGCCGTCGACGTCGACGTCGACGTCGACGCCCGGGAACGGCCGCGGGAAGAAGTCCGCGAAACGCGCGGAGGCGAAGGCGAAGAAGGAGGAGAAGGAAGCGCTGAGACGGTCGAGACGCGTGGAGAACGCGGCGGCGGCGGCGGCGGCGGCGAAAGCGAAGGCCAGCCTCAGCGGGAGCCTCAAGAGCCAGCTCCCGGACCTCCCGGACTTTGAGACCGAGATCGAGGAAGCGCCGCCGTCGGACGCGGACGCGGACGAGATCGAGCCCGGTCCGCCGCGACGCGAGTTCCCGGCTGTCGTCGACTCGGACGAAGAAGAAGACGTCTTTTCGATGTGCGACGAAGACTGAGACCGCCGCCGCGCCGGCGCCGCCATCACTCCCTGTACCACCATCGACTCGCGAAAAACAAAAAAAAATAGTGTATCATCACCCTAGCGCCTGTTGTACGTGTACTATCAGTAGCGAACGATTAAGAATAATACCTCGCTCGACGACTGCAGATCTACATGCTATCCAACACCGCGCGCTTCATCCTCTCTCGCGTCGCGGCGTCCGCGTCTTTCCCCGTGAACAGCTCGAACTGCAACGCGGCTTGCCCGACGAACATGTCCAGCCCGCTCGCCAGCTCGCACCCGACCTCCTTCGCGTCTCTCAGCAGCTTCGTCTCGAGCGGGTTGTACACCGCGTCGAAGACGACGTCGAACCCGCCCGCGGCGATCGCCGACTTAGGCGTCGGCGTCTCGTCGACGTTCGGCGTCATGCCCACGGACGTCGTGTTCGCGAGGACGTCGCCCTTCACCGCGCCGCTCGCGAGCGCCTCGAGCGTCACCGCGACGCCGCCGCACGCGGTCGCGAGCGCCTGGGCGCGGTCGAGCGACCGGTTCGCGACGATCACGTCCGCGCCCTTGAACTTCGCGCCGAACGCGAGGCCTCGCCCCGCGCCGCCCGCGCCGACGACGACGACGGTTTTTCCGCGTAAAACCTCCCCCGACGCCGTCCCTCGCTTGGCGTTCATCGCCGCCTCGATCGCGTCGATCGCGGCGACGTAGTCCGTGTTGTACCCTTTAAACGTCCCGTCCGGTCGCTTCACGAGCGTGTTCACCGCGCCGATCTCCGCGGCGACGGGGTCGACCTCGTCGCAACACCGAAGCGCGGCTTCCTTGTGCGGAATCGTGACGGAAAATCCGACGTAATCGTCCCCGCCGAACGTCGCGCTCTTCAAAAACGCCTCGATGTCGTTCACGAGCAGCGGGACGTAGCACGCGTCCACGCCCGCGGCGGCGAGCGACGGGTTATGCAGCGCCGGAGATTTGCTCTGCGCGATCGGGTTGCCAATCACGCCCATCACCTTCGTCGCCCGCGTCTGCGTCGGCACGCGGTACAAGTCCCTCAACTGCCTCAGCGTCGGCTGCCCCGGCGCGGACTCCGCGCCCGCGCGCAGCGCGCCGAACGTGAGGAACGACCCGAACTTCGCCGCCAGGAGGCGCGAAACCTGCCCAGCCTCGCCCATGCCGAGGACGATCGTGTCCTGTCGCGACCCCGCGGCGTCCTCCAGAAGCGTCTGCAGCCGCGTCACGTCGACGATGTCCTTCACCATCGCCGCGATCTTCACGACGTCCGCGCCCGCGGCGACGCATCGCGCGCGGATCTCCGCGAGCTCGTCGTACGACGGCACGGCGTCGTAGTCGTGCGACGACAGGATGATCTTCGTCGCGGACGCGTCCTTAATCCCCGGCGGCGCGGCGGCGAAGAAACGCTCCGCCGCGAGGAGCTCGCAGTCCACGTACGCGGCGCCGAGCTCGACGGCTTTCCACAGCGCCGCGAGCCGCGGTTCTTCCTCGCCCGCGTACTGCCCGCCCTCCCACGTCGGGCGGTACGTCACGATGCACGGCACCGGGCACCGCTCGAGCATCGCGGTCAGGTCCTTCCCGTCCGCGTCGAGGGTCGGGATGAAGTCGACGCGGAGCTCGACGATGTCCGCGCCGCCCGCGACGGCCTCGTCGATCTCCGTCAGCGCCTCCGCGACCGTCGGCGCGATGACGGACGTCGTCAGCGCGCACGTCTTCCCGTCGTGGTGGCTCTGCGGCAGCGCTCGGGTCGCGACGACGGAGGCAAGATGCGACGATCGCGAGTTGATGTTGGATCGCGTCGCCATCGCGCGAGCGCTCGCGGCGGCGACGGACGGACGCGACGACGGCGCCTCCGTCGTTTTCTCCGCGCCGACGCGAGGACGCGCGACGCGCGCGGGGACCGGAAGCGCGATGCGCGCGGCGGCCATCGAACGAACGACGAGTGGGGTGCGCGCCAGATGCCGTGCGGCGGCGCGACGGTCGCGCGGATGGATAATGGCGCCGGCGCGGCGCCGCAAAAAAACTTTTTCTTGAGTTTTTCTTCAAGCGCGCCCAGATCTCGAATCTAGTCGTTCGCCGCGCGCGGACCACCCCCGAACCTCGCTCCGCACGATGAGCAACGGCAGCTTCGGCCAGGCCGCGCCCTCGAGCGGCGGCGGCGGCGGCACGTTCAGCGACGACGTCGACCGGCTCTTCTCCGCGGCGGAAGTCCGCGAGGGCGGCCTCGCGGGCGCGCGCGACGATCTCGACTGGAACACCCTGGACGAGTCCGTGTGGCGCACGCTCAAGCGCGACGTGGACCGCGTCGCGTCCAACACGCTGCTCGTCCTGAACCCCATGCGCGTCGCGCGCGACCCCACGCGCCCGATGCGCGAGTGGGACCTGTGGGGGCCGCTCGTCTTCGTCCTGCTGTTGGGCGTGTGCCTGTCGCACGGCGACGGCGACGACGCGAGCACGGTGTTCAGCGTCGTGTTCGCCACCGTCGCGTTCGGCGCGGTGGCGCTCACGATGAACGTGCTGCTCCTCGGCGGGCACATCATCTTCCTGCAGGCTATATCGCTGTTGGGGTACTGCCTCGTGCCGCTGAACGTCGCGGTGTTTCTGATGTTTATCTCCGAGAACGTCGTCTGGAGGACGCTGCTGGTGTGCGGCGCGGTGGCGTGGAGCTCGTGGGCGAGCGTGCCGTTCGTGTCCGCGGCGGTGCCCGCGGCGAGACGCGCGCTCGCGGTGTACCCGGTGATCTTGTTCTTGATATCGCTCGGGGTGCTCGCGGCGGTGAGCGCGTGACTGGAGGAGGGGTCGGAGACGGGACGGGGCGAGACTATTCGCGCATATATTAGGACGTAGGTAGGCGACGACGCGGCGTGGTTTAGAACACGCGTCGCGATGATAATGAAAATTTCCTAGGTACTCTTAGGGAACGAACGACAGCTCTCCCTCCCTCCTCTCGTCGCTCCCGTCCGTCAGTCCATGTACCCGATGACGCCGGCCATGTAGATCCACAGCGACAGCAGCGCGAGCGCCGCGGACGCGAACAGGCACCACACGCCGCCGGTCACGACCGCCGACGCCGCGGCGCTCCCGTCGGCGAGTCCCATCCACGCCGTCCCGTCCCTCACGCCGAGCAACACGCTGATCGCGACGAGCTGCGTCGCGGTCTTCCACTTCCCGTACGAGTTCACCGCGACGGCGCCGTGCGCTTCGCCGCCGGCCGCGGCCGCCCACTCGCGAATCGCGCTCATCGTGATCTCGCGACCGATGATGATCGTCGCCGGCGCCGCCACCTCCCACGCGGGAACGCCCGCGGGCGGGATCGTGCAGAGCAACACCAACGCCGCGGCGACCATGAGCTTGTCCGCGACCGGGTCTAGGAACGCGCCGAACGACGACACGAGGTTCAGCTTCCGCGCGAGGTACCCGTCCGCCCAGTCCGTGACGGCGGCGGCGACGAAGATGACGCAGCACGTCGGGCACACCCACGCGCCGCGCGCGTAGAAGATCGCGGTGACGACCGGCACCGCGGCGACGCGCACGAGCGTGAGCCAGGTCGGGAGGTTGATCTTCAGGCTGCCCGAGCGCTTCACGGCGGTTTCCGGCGGCGCGTCCGCCTCGCCCGCGGCGGCGGCGGCGACGACGACGGGACGCGCGCGAGACGCGCGGCGCGCGAGGGATCGATCTATCGACGCCCTCGACGCGGGCGACGCGGACGCCGCGCGGGGAGGCGCGAGCGACGCGCGTCCCACCCGGGTGGAGACGCGTCGGACGACGCGCGCGGCCGCGGGCGTCGCGCGAGGTGCGGCCGCGCGCTGCGAGCGCGAGGTGACCGCGAGCGTCGCGCGCGTGGGGAGGGCGAGCATGGCGCCGCGCGAGAGTGGGCAGTAGAGCTATCTTCCACCTTCTTCCGTCGTCCGGGCTGATGAGTCAGACGCGCTCACGCCAAGGGCGCGATAGCGGAGCGATCAAAGCAGGCTAATGAACGGGGAATTTGATACCAGAAGGACGTGCACGCAGGGCTAAGTTGGGTGAAAACGTCCGCGGCGATGCTTTCGACACGGCGGATGAAGGATAAAACCAGAATTTTCTTCCTGCTATTGCAATCTACGAAAGTACGAAGGTACGGAAGTACTTCCGTACGCGCTTCACTCACTCCCCTCGCGACGAGACCACGTCCGCCGGGGAGTCCACATCCAGACCGCTCGAGCGAATCGCGAACGGGGACGGCGACCCGCCCGACCCCGGGGACGCGCGCGACCGCGCGCGCGGGATCGGCGACGGACTCGGCGACGACGAAACCCCTGCGCCGCCGCCGCCGCCGCCGCCGCCGCCGCCGCCGCCGCGGTCGC
>Ga0181560_10001858_pt1 | contig 19657 bp, 12 predicted proteins | sample 011ome_20_FD_133751 | JGI IMG/M metagenome (GOLD analysis project Ga0181560, IMG submission 133751) | Coastal salt marsh microbial communities from the Groves Creek Marsh, Skidaway Island, Georgia - 011509CT metaG (megahit assembly) | ecosystem: Environmental > Aquatic > Marine > Intertidal...
CCCCGCGGCGCCCACCGCTCTGCGCGAGGCGCTCTCCGCGCTCCTCGACGGCGAGGGCGCGCTCTTCGCCGAGCGCGAGATGGCGGACGCCTCGGAGGCGCTGCAGGCTATCTTCCACGCCGTGCACCGCGCGTGCGCGCCGGATACGCAAGGCGTCGCGGCGTCTCGCGGCGTTTGGCGAAACCCAAACTCTCGGAAGCAAAACACGCGCGGCGCGTTTCTGGACGAGGAGAGCCGGTACCGCTCGCTGGCGCACGATATCTTCGGGCTGGACGTGGACGAGAGCGTGGCGTGCGGTTCGTGCGGCGCGAAGACGCACGCGCTGCGGTACACCAAGTTCCTGCACCTGCTCCCGGTGGCGGCGCTCAACGACGCGTGCCGGGGCTTTACCGAAAAGGGCGCCGAGCTGCTGGAGGGCGCGGAGGAGGCCAAGGGAGAATTGAAAAACGCACACACGCGATTAAAATTCTCTCGCGCGATTCGCGCCGTCGACGCGCGCGACGAGAAATCGTGCGACGCCGACGCCGGCGGGTGCGGGCGGAGGCAGCCCCTGACGCACGCGGTGGTGCGCGCCAACGGCACGCCGGAGACCTTCTGCGTGGCGCTGACGTGGGAAACCGCGAACGCGGACGCCGCGACGGTGCGTGAAACCGTCGCCAACGTGGACGAGCGCGTGTCGCTCCGCCTCGCCTTCGGGGACGCCGCGGCGGGCCCGAACGCCGCGCGAACGACGGAGGCGGCGCCCGAGTCGTACGCGCTGAAGTGCGTGCTCTGCTACTACGGCGAGCATTACTGCGCGTTCGCGACCGAGGACACCGAGACGGGATCGAGCGAGAAAAGCGCGAAAAGGGCGTGGACGCTGTTCGACGACGCCACCACCAAGCCCGTCGGCGCGTGGGAGGACGTGCGCGCGTCGTGCGAGAAGGGGAGGCTGCAGCCGTGCGTGCTGTTTTACCAAAAAACGCACCCGAGAGAGGTTTGAATGGAATGGGTTTTTCAACCTCGTTTGTCTCGCGGGATGAAGAAAGAGAGGGGTTCGGTCCGAGTGCAAAATGTGAGAAAACGCGTTCTTTACAGTCGTTAACGACTCGTGTCACCTCATCAGACCACGGTGTGTCACCGCGCGCGCGCCGTCCGTCGTCCGCCGCGCGGATGATCGTCGACGCGCGAATTCTCACATCGACTTGGCGTCCCTGCGCGTTCGGAGACGAGTCGGCGTCAGAATGAGCGATGCGCGTCGTTCGCGCGAAACGCGCGCGCCGCCGCGCGAGGGAAATCGCGTTTCGGGCGACGAAAGCGCCCGCGCGACGCGTTCTACTCGTTTTCTTGCCTCGTCGCGTACACCAGGCACTCCTGCACCTGCATGGGCAGCTCGGCGATGTCGATGCCCTTCCTGTTTGCCTCCTTGAAGATCTTCAGGTCCGGCAAATCGAAAAGCAAGTTGGGCTCTTCGCCGAGCGCGAACACGCAGCTCTCGTCCGTCTCGCGCGGGTACACGCGTTTCACGCAAGCGGTCGTCCTCGCCACCTTCTCTCGAACGCCCTCCTCGCAGTACAGCAGCCGGGGGGCCTCCGCGAGGACCCGCCTGCCCTTTTCGGGCCCGAAGACTTGGAACAAGTCCAGCATCCGATCCACCGCGCCGGCGAGCGACACCGTCATCACGTTGGGGTCCGCCGCGACCATGGCTTTGACGTCGACGTCGGGCAGCGTCTTCGACAGGCGGTCGAACTTCACCGCGAGTAGCTCCACGTCCTCGTAGATGGAGTCCAGCTCCACCAGCGTCCTGGACGTGCTCTCCGCCTCCCACGGGCGCATGCCCTTGCCCTGGAAAAAGAGTTGCACGCGAGCCATGTCCACGGCGAGGTTCCCAGTCATGCCACCCTCGGTGCCCTCCGGCGCGCGCAGGAAAGACGCCGCGAGCTCGGCTCGAGCCTGCTCCCCGGCCATGCGCGTGGCTTCCTCGAGGAGCTCGCGACACTCCGCGATCGCCGCGCGGAGCTCGGCGTCGGAAACACGCGCGTACGCCTCGCTTTTGCCGTCGGCGTCCCCCGCGTCCCCGGCGTCCTTCGAGGAGGCCCAGACGCGAAAACGCGCGGGTCGCGCGACGACACCGTGGCGCGATCCGACGCGCGGGGACGTGCGCGCGCAGAGCGCCAGGTCCGCGCGCGACGTCGACGCCCCCAGCGCGGACATCGCCCGGCCGGCCGCCGCGCCCGTCATGGCGAGCCCCAGACGCGCGCGTGGAAGTGCGAGACGGTGGGCATCGAAGGACGATGCCAGGTCACGCGCGAACGCCACTCTCGCGCGAAAACGACACGTCCGAAATCGAGAGTTCTTACACATATTCGGGTGTCGAACACGAGCGAGCGTTCGACATCCGCCACCGTTCGTTCGTCGCCGGTGTCACACCCGCTCGCGCGCTGGCCGCCGGTCCTCCGCGACCACCCCACGACCGCTCGCGCGCGTCGCGTCGAACGTCCTCGCTCGCGCGCGTCGCGTCGCACGTCCTCGCTCGCCCGACCCGCCTCCGATCTGAGTACACGTGTACTCTGACGAGGAAGAGCTCGAGGCTAACAACACGGAAACGACGAGAAGATGGGGTGTTTGTCCTCCAAGCCCGAGGAACCGCCCAAGGCCCCCGAGCCCGAGCCCGCGCCCGCGCCCGCGCCCGCGCCCGCCCCGGTGCCGGCCGCGTCGCCCGCGCCCGCGCCCGTCACGGCGCCCGCGCCCGCCCCCCCGCCCCCTCCCGCGCCTGAGCCGCAGCCGGAGAAATCCGCCGAGGAGCTCGCGGCGGAGGCGGCGTTGCGCAACGTGTTCGAGTTGTTCGCCACCATGGACACGACCAAGTCCGGCACGGTGGGCGTCGCCGAGCTCGCGGCGGCGCTCGAGCGGCTCCCCGTGCTCGGGAAGCGGCTCTGCGCGAACCTTGAAATCGAGGAGACCGCCGAGGAGACCGGCGAAGGCGCCTGCGCCGACTTGGCACGTCGCATCCTGGACGCGTGCGACTGCGCGGTCCCGGGCGCCATCGCGCCGCACGAGCTCGAGCGGCACGTCCGCGGCGATTTGCCCCCCGTGCGCGTGTACGACAAGGTGGACGACTTCGCCGCGCGCGACCGGGAGCACCAGCTCAAGGGTGCCGCCGCGCGCGCGGAGATCCGCGCCGAGGACGCGGGGGGCTTCGTCGGGCTCATCGACGCCGATGAGGCGCGCGCCATCGCGGCGGCGTCGACGACCAAGCGCCGCGTCGCGGCGGAGATGGCGCAGTTCGCCGAGAGCAACCCGGAGTTGTTCGGGGCGGGCGCGCGGTACTTCGCGGACGCGGGTCTGCGCGCGAAGCGCGACGCGTTCCTGCGAAAGGTGGAGGAGGAGCTCAAGGCGGAGGGCATGCTGAACAAGGTTGGCGAGGACTGGACCGGCTTGACCGCGGAAGCCGCGGCGGCGCAGATCGAGAGCATCGTGCTCGGCGGCGTCGAGGTCGAGATCGACGGCGAGGACGAGCGAAGGCAGAAGCGCATGCCTGAGCGCCTGCAGAAGCGGCTCGACGAGGACACCAGGAAGGTACCGGCGTACTGGGAAAACAGGAAGCCCCAGAACGCCGCCGCGTAGGCGGGTGGCGCAAGCGCGAACGTTACGTATTCCCCGTCGCGCTCGTTTTTCATGCCAACCCCTCGCATTTGTAAATTCGCGGGCTAAAAACTCGCAATTCGTCCAGCTTTTTATTCGAGATCAACCGTGGGCGGCGCGCGCCACACCCGCGCGCGCCTTTCTCGGGAGGGTCACGGCGGCGGCCCTCGGCGTCGTTCGTTTCCGCGGGTTTCCCGCCGCGCGCCGCGCTTCCGCCCGGCGAAGATGTTGTCCTCCAGCAGCTCCGCGGCGCTGCGCCGGAACGGCTCGTTCTTCGAGTCCACCCCGAAAGTGCAGTACCCCACGAGCGCGTCCGATTACGCGGTGAAGGAGGAGATCGGGCGCGGCGTCTCCGCCAAGGTGTACCGCGCGGAGTGCCTCCCCCTGGGCGAGACCGTCGCGGTCAAGATGCTGGACCTGGAGGACGACCCCGGCCACCTCGAGGAGATCCGGCGGGAGGTGGCGTCCATGTCCATGGTGTCGCACCCCAACCTGGTGACGGCGCACTGCTCGTTCGTGGAGGGCCAGTTCCTGTGGGTGGTGATGCCGTTCCTCAGCGGCGGCAGCGCGCTGAACATCATGAAGTGGTCGCACCCCAAGGGCCTGGACGAGGCGTCCATCGCGACCATCCTGAAGGAGGTGCTCAAGGCGCTGGACTACTTTCACCGCAACGGGAACATCCACCGCGACGTCAAAGCCGGGAACGTTCTCGTCGACCGCGACGGCTCCGTCAAGCTGGCGGATTTCGGCGTCTCCGCGGCTTCGTGGGGCAGCGGCGCTAAGCCTCACTCCACGTTCGTGGGAACGCCGTGCTGGATGGCCCCCGAGGTGATGGAGCAGGTGGACGGCTACGACTACCACGCGGACATCTGGTCCCTGGGGATCACGGTTCTGGAGCTCTGCCACGGCCACGCGCCCTTCGCCAAGTACCCCCCCATGAAGGTTCTGCTCATGACCCTGCAGAACCCGCCGCCGCAGCTCGAGGCGGAGCAGGCGGAGACGGGGCACCACTTCACGCGCGGCCTGCGGGACTTCGTCTCGGTGTGTCTGCAGAAGGACCCCAAGCGCCGCCCGAGCGCGGCGAAGCTGCTCGAACACAGGTTCCTGAAGGAGGCGAAGAAGCCGGACTTCCTCGTCAAGCACCTGCTGGAGCCCATCCCGGCGCTCGGCGAGCGCGCGGCGCGGCTCAACGCGCGCGAGCTCGCGCGGCAGGCGGAGCGCGCCGCGGCGGTGGCGGCGGGGAACCTGGGCGGCGCCGCGTCCACGGACGCGGCGGCGGAGAAGAAGAGCCAGGCGGAGTACGTCAAGGGCGTCTCCATGTGGAACTTCAACATGGACGAGATCAGGGCGGAGGCGGCGCGCATGGACGACGGAGCGCCCGCCGGCGCTTCGTTGAAGCACCCGACGCCGACGCTGCCGGCGGTTCCCGAGGTTAGCGCCGGGACGGGCTCGCGCCCGCTGTCGCCGACGCACTCCGGCCCGGACTCGGGGCACTCGAGCCCCCGCGCGCTGGAACGCGAGAAGTCCGTGGAGCAGAGGGGGCGCTTCACGGTGATCGAGAACGAGAACGGCGCGGAGCGCCCCGAGGAGGAGGGCAAGCAAGGATTGGCGCGCACGGCGTCGACCGTGCAGAAGGGCCGGTTCATCGTGACGGACGACGGCGAGCCCCCCGCCTCTTCCGAGGCGTTGCCGGACGGCAAGAAGCCGGAGAAGAAGAAGGGCTCGGCGTCCTCGATGATCATCGGCGCGTCCGATCCCGAGCCAGGCGCGGTCGCGGCGGCGGCGAAGGCGGCGGCGGCGGCGGAGCGCGACCTCGACCCGCCGCGGCTCAAGATGCGCGGCTTGTTTGAAGCCGCGCAAGCCGCCGCCGAACTCGCGACGCGGCTCAAGGAGCGCCACGAGGACATGGAGGAGGAGGAGAAGAAGATCACGCAGCTCGTGGAGGACAACAGGTGGCTGCGGCGGCGCGTCGCCGAGCTCGAGCACAGAGTGGGGGAGCTCGAACAACACTCATCGGGGCAATAGCGGCGAGTGGTTGTTTTTTCATTGCGTCTACGTAAAGAGCGTCTACGTAAAAGGAGCGCGCGCGCGTGCTTACGGCACCATGGAGTAGTCGACGCCGGGCACGCCGAGCCGCGCCAGCGCTATGATCAGCGAGACGTACGCCCCCGGCGCGAACGTCATGCACCCCAGGATCAAGATCGCCAGGCTCGTGCCTCGTTCCTCGTTTCGCGGAAGCACGACGTACCCGGCGGCGTACAGTGCGTACGTCGTCAACAGCGCGCACCCCGCGAAGAGCAAACCGAACGCCAGCGCGACTTGTCTCTTCTTCGGGGGTTTCTTGCGCGGGTCCAGATGGTCGGGCACGGCGAAACGCGGGTCCGAGCCCTGGCTGGGCGCGTCCGAGTCATCCCCCAGGCGGTGGTACCGGTGCCGAATGCCACTCTGCATCGCGCGGAGGGAGGTCCGAGGGCGGTCCTGCTTCGAGGCCCCGGCGCCGCAGCGCGCGCGTGCGCCTCGATGTGACGATGAAAAACCCCGACGCGAAACGCGAGCGAAAAGAAAACGAAGCGTCGGCTCGCCGAAACGCGCGTTCGAGGGAGGGAATCGCGATTTCGGCGAGCCGTTTGCCCTGCCGGTTGTCACGCCCGGCGCGTCGATCGATCGCGATATTTCTCGGCGCGTCCCGGCTCATCACCGCGCACACCACCGCGCGCTCGGCAGACCGCGACGGACGCGATGGCGATGACTCGCGGCACACCCGCGAAGGCGTCCGCGGCGAAGGACTCGGTGGGCGCGAAGTCCAAGGCCAAGACCCCCGCGAAACCGAAATCCGCTGGAAGAACGAAGGTGGTGGGTCAGAGAGATCCCGTCGGTTTCCTGGTGAAGTTCCTCCTCGTCACCTTTTGCGTGCTCGGCGCGACGCGCCTGGTGTTCGGCCCCTTCCCCATGGAGACGCGCGTCCTGGAGAAGCGCGCGCGGTGGATCGAGGAGCGCCGCGCGTTCGTCGAGGCGAAGCGCGAGAAGGAAGAGGCGCTGAAGCGCGTCGCGCCCCTGGTGTTCGCCGCGGGCGAGGGCGACCTCGAAGAGACGCAGCGGCTGCTGCGCGCGGGCGAGGACGTCGCGCAGCGCACCGCCGCGGGCGAGACCGCGCTGCACACCGCCGGCATCCGGGGCAACCCCGAGGTTGTACACGCGCTCATCCAGGCGGGATCGGACGTCAACGCGCGCGCGAACGGCGGGACGTACCTCAAGATGACGCCTCTGCATTGGATGACGTACGGGCGGCACTTGTCCGGGATGCGCCTGCTGTTAGACGCGGGCGCCGACGTCAACGCGATGAACACGCGGGGCGAGACCGCGGTGGACATGGCGGAGGGCTTCGGCAAAGGGGGCAAGCTGGAGATGGAGATGCTCATCGAGTACGGCGGGAAGCCGGGGAGGTACCTGGACGCCAGCGCGAAGCCGGAGGATGACGACGAGAACGGCGACGCGGCGTACTCCGCCGCGGCGTCGCCGCCGCCCGCCCCGGAGACGGACGCGGACCTCGACGCGCTCAGAGCGAAGCTCACGAAGAAGAACGAGCCCGCGAAGATCCCCCCGAAAGCCGCCGCGCAGGTGGAGGCGGCGGCGAGCGCGCGGCTGCAGTTCGAGGGGGAGGGCGACATCGACGACGCGCAGCGCGCCAAGCGCGAGCGAGCGCAAAACCTCATGCGCAAGTTCCAGGAGCAAGCGAAGGAGCTGGAGCGACTGCACGCGCAGGCCAAGGCGTCGCAGCCGGATGAGCTGTGAGGGTTTAGGGTATGTGCGGGTGTGGCGTGCGTCGCGCGTTACGTGTGTTTGGTATGTATTACCTGGGAGTGTGATGTAAACGGTACCCCTTATTCACGAAGCTTCGGGCGCGGTCGCGCGCGCGAGACGAAGAGAGTTTTTTCGCGTTTCGTCGTTTCGGCGATCGTGAGAGTTGCCTGACTGGCGTCGAGACGCAGCGCCAGTGTGTGCGCAAAGTACGTGCCAAACTGCCAAAACCCCCCGATCGGTTTTGGCGCGCTTTACTTCTTCCGCGCAGGGGCACGCCGCGGCGACCCCGACGCGTCTGCCTCCGTCCGCGATGGTGCAGAAGGTCCCCGCCAAGGTGGCGGCGAAGGCAGCGGGCAAGCGCAAGCAGGCTGAGGAGGCGGCCGCGCAGGGCTTCGACGACGCGGAGCGCGCGATCCTGCCGGGAGCCGAGGCGCAGGATGCGCAGCGTCGATTCGGCCAACCGCAGAACCCGCACGACCCGCCGGAGGCGCACGCGCTGGGCGCCGCGGCGGACGGCGCTGCCCCCTCGGGCGGCGCGGGGGCGTCCGGCGGCGAGCTCGCGGGCGGGTCCCGCCCGGCTCGCCCCGAGCCCGGCGCCGCCCCCGAGCCCGGCGCGGGCCTCGGCTCGTCGTCCCCTCCCGCGGCGAAGAAGGCCAAGGGCAAGGAGGCGAAGGGCGGTTCGCGCTTCAAGGGCGTGTACGTGGACAAGGCTGTGGCTTCCAAGTGGAAGGCGAGCATCCGGCTCGAGCACAAGGAGGTCCACCTGGGGTATTACGAGAACGAGGAGGACGCCGCGCGCGCGTACGACAAAGCCAGCATCTGCGCCAAGGGCTACCCGAAGAATCTGCCGTTGGACGCGTACGACGACGCCGAGCTCGCCGCCGTGCGCGCGCACGCCGGCGACGTCGAGAAGCTTCGCGCGGCGATGGGCATCGGGCGGCCCGCGAAGAACGCGCGCCGGGGCAACGCGCACCGAGGCGTCTGCCTCGAGAAGAAGACGGGCAAGTGGCGCGCGGAGATCCAGATCAACGGCCGCAAGGAGAGCCTCGGGTACCACGCCGACGAGCGCGACGCCGTGGCGGCGTACGACCGCGCCGCCATCGTGGCGCGGGGCGCGTCCGGCGCGCGCACGAACCGCCCGGCGGAGGAGTACGAGGGCGAGATGGCGAGCCTGCTGGCGTTCAACGGGTCGTTCGAGGCGTACCAAGCCACGCTACAGACCAAGGCGAGACGGTCGAACCAGTACTCCAGCCCCTTCCGCGGCGTCCGGCGGCACGAGCACGCGCAGAAGCGCGGCGCCGTCTCCGTCAAGTGGCGCGCCGAGATCACCGTGGACGGGAAGAAGAAAGCGCTGGGGTACCACGCCTCGGAGAGAGAGGCGGCTGCCGCGTACGACGCGTTCGCCGCCACCCTACCGGGGTTCAACCGGGCGTGGCTCAACTTCCCGAACGGGTCGGTCCCGAACGAAACGCCGACCGAACGAAACGCCGACGCACAGGGGGGCGCGGCCGCGGGGGCGGCCGCGGGGGCCGCCGGGGCGGACGCCGACGGCGCGCCGAACGACGGCGTCCGCGCGCTCGACGCCGCGGCGGCGGCGGCGGAGGCGCCGTCGCCGCGCGGCGGCGGCGGCGGCGTGCGCGAGAAATCTCTGGGGGGGACGAAGGGCAAGAAAGCCGCCGCGGCAGCTGCTGCTGCTGCCGCGGAGGGGAGGTATGCGTCGCCTCCGGGGGCGGCCGCGCCGCCGGAACGGGGATACCTCGCGTCGCTGGAGGATGAGTAGACGCGTTTGAACGACGCAAAATGAACGACGCACTTTCAACTTTTAAAAACTCACGCGTACTGCGTCTCCCTGCCCAACCACACGGGAAGCGCCGCGCGGCACATCGGACACGAGTCGTTCCTCTCCAGCCACTCCGCGACGCATGCCGCGTGGAACACGTGCCTCGCGGAACACGGCATGCGCGTCGCGCGGTGGCCCTCCTCGAATGCGTCGCGACACACCGCGCACTCCGCGTCGCCCAGCGCCGCCGCCGCCGCTTTGTCCAGCGCCGACGTCCGCGCGCGCAACGCGGAGATGGCGTCGCTCGCCGCCGCGGAAGCGCGCCTGCCTTCCGCGAAGGCGACGTGTTCGTCCTGAAATATCGCGCGCGCCGCGGCGTCCGATACCGCCGCGGTTTCGGAACCCGGATGTCGAACCCGGATGTCTATGCCGTGCTCCGCCAGGAAACGGGCGTGCGGGCGCGCGCTCGCCGCCAGAGTCGCGGGGTCGACGTCCCCCGCCGCGGCGCGCTCGGCGAGCGCGCGGATCGCCTGCATCGCGTCCGCCGCGGGCTGGCTCGACGCGCGGTCGAACTCGCGCTCGAGCTCGCCGGAAAGCTGGCCTTCGAACGCCACCGTCGGCTGTTTTCGTCGCGCGACCGCGTCGCGTTCGGGATCCTCCGCGTCCGCGCCTCGCCTCGCCTCTTCGGATCGATGTTTCAGGTCCCGGACCTTTCCCAAGTCCAGCCCCGCGAAGCGCTCTTCGCAGCGCAGCGCCTCGGCGAACAGCTCGTCGCCGTGCACCCACGCGGCGCTCCCCGCGTGGTGTCTCGTTCGGAGCACCATGCCCGCGCGCAACACCGCCTCGAAGAGGGCCTCGCCGGAGCACTCGGGCTCGGGAGTCGCGCGGGTTTCGGTCTCGGGAGACGAGACTTTTCGGGACACCGCGCGTCTGATGGTCAAGCACGCCTGTTCGAACGTCGATGTCTTGTTCAAGGCCTTGACCGCCAGCGCCAGCGATGTCGAGGAGACGTATCCCGCCGACGCGGAGGCGTCCGTGCCCATGCACGCTGAGCCACAGGCTCGCAACCGCAGCGCGACGAGATCTGGTACGACCTCGAGACGAGTGCACGAAAACGTCGTTTCGCAGTGCCGTTGTTTTCGCGTCCCGATTCGGTCGCGGTCGCTCGGCACACTTCCGCGCGCGGCCCGCAGCGCGCGCGTTCGCGTCCTCACGATTCGTCGGCAGACCTCCGGCGCGGGGTGGGGGCCTGCGCCCGAGACGCGGGACGTCGAGGCGGCGGAAGGACGCGACGCGAAGATGGGGGACAAGGCGACGAAAGGGGGGTCGATGTTGGACTCCGCGTGGAGGCGCGTGCCGGCGCTTTGGCGTCCGGGGCGCCGGACCCGACGCGTCGTGACCTCGCTCTTCGCGCTCGCGCTGCTGATGCAGCTCGCGCCCTCGAGGCGTGCCGATCGTGCGCCTCGCGGCGACGGGGACTGCCCCGAGCACCAGCCCGGCGCGCGCGGGGACAGCGCCATTGCGTCCCTCCGCGAACGGCTGAACGCCATCCTGCGTGAAGTGGAAGACGACTCGCCGGTCGCGCCGGACGACGCGCGGTTCACCGTGGTCCTGAACACGTTCGAGCGGCGCGACCTGCTGCAGAAGGCGGTGGCGCACTACACAACGTGCGCGTCCGTGGCCGAGATCGTGGTGGTGTGGTCCGAGCAGGCGCCGGTGCCCGAGGCGACGGATGCGAACGCGCGCCTGTTCTTCCCGGCGCCGCGGAATTCGGCGAGTTCGGCGAGTTCGGGCGACGCGCGGTACGAAGCGCCTCGCGTGCGGTACGAAGCGCACGACACGACGTCCATCCAGAACCGGTTCGAGGTCACGGGCGTGCGTACGAGCGCGGTGTTCCACGTGGACGACGACGTGCGCATGCCCTGCGGCGCGCTCGCGGAAGGATTCGAGGCGTGGCGCGCCAACCGGGACGTGCTGGTCGGGTTCTTTCCGCGAGCGCACGCCTGGTCGGCGCCGCTGTGCCGCCACGCGTACGTCTGGGACGATTGGAGCCTGCGTCTCGGGGGCGAGTTCAGCATCGTCCTCACTAAAGCCGCGTTCAGCAAAGCGCAGTACCTGGGTCTGTACGCGCGCGGCTTGCCCCCCGAGGCGCGCGCGTACATAGACGCGCGGAAAAACTGCGAGGACGTCGCCATGCAGCTCCTGACGAGCGCCGTCGCCCGCGCGCCGCCGGTGTACGTGGCGCAGCCTCTGTGGCACTACTGGCGCGCCAAGCTGGAGGGGATCGGCGTCGCGGGGATTAGCAAGGGGAGCACGCACCACGACCTGCGGGGCGCGTGCGTCACGGACCTGTCGCGGATCCTGCTCGCGGAAGGCGGAGCCGGAGCCGGGGACGAATCACTAAAAATAGTCGGGACGAAGGCGTCGGGAATGTCCTTCGGGGACACGCCGCTCGTCGCCGCGCCGCTGCGGAGGTGGACGCCCGCCTAGTAACGGAGAAAGGCTTTTATTATCTATAGTACCGCGTTTTAAGGCGTTTTCGCGCGGCGTTTTCGCGCGGCGTTTTCGCGCGGCTCGAGAACAGCAGTAGTCTCATGTAGGTATAGACGCACGCGTCATCATTCATCAATCGCCGTCGTTCGTTTCGCGAGAGCCTTCTTCTCGCGAGAGCGCTTCCCGTTCGCCGCCGACTCACGCCGTCTCACTCTTCGCGGCGTCCGCGATCCCGAGCTCGTCGCACACGTCCTTCACGTCCACGGCGTCCGCGCCGCCCGCCAGGCGTCTGAACAGCGTGACGCACTCCTGCTTCACCACCTCGACCCCCGCGGCGGTGAGCGCGCGCTGCAGGCCCGCGGCGTCCGTTTTCTCGGCGCCCGCAAACGCGGCGCGCGCGGCGGCTTCCCTCCCCGCCAGCAAACTCCGCAACCGCGCGACGACTTGCTTGACGTCGCTCCGCGGGAACGACGGCCCGTGCTGCTCCATGAACCCGTACGTGTACCCGTCCGCCTCCACGAGCTCGAAGCACCTAGCGAATAAAATCAGGCGCGCGCCCGCGAAGCAGTCCGTGGCCTCGTACTTCTCCGCAGAGTTGGGTTTCAGGCACTCCTGGCGCTCCAGGAACTTCCCGCCGACGATTTGCTTTTTGCGATTCGGCGGCTCGAAAACCGCCACGGTGTCGTTGGCGAGGTACACCGAGACGATGAACTCGCGCGCCTCGTCGCTCTCCGTGGGCGTGTACCGCGAGTAACCCGTCTCGTCCTTGCAGATTCTCGCCTTGAACCGCAGCACGGTGTCCGTGTACGTCATCTGCTTGTCGAAGTCGGGGCGCACGGGTTTCGGGATGAGCGCCACGCAATTCTGCAGCGAATCGGCGAGGCCGCCGAACCCGTTGTACGGCGGCACCGCGTTCTGCGGGATCGGCGCCGACGGCTCGTGCGTGTGTACTTCGGGGAAGTCCTCCGTCATGTCGAACCCCTCGTTTTCCACGTACCACCGCTTCGTGAACGCGTCCGCGTCGTGAATCAGAAACTCGCGGCCGTACACGTTCACCGTCCCGCCCAGCCTCAAGTCCAGGTGCGTGACGTTCGACGTCGACCTCGCCGCGCCCGGCGCCGCCTCCGCGGCCATCTTCTCGTTCGGCAGGGGCTGGCGCCTGAGGAACACGGGGAAAGGGTCCCTCCCGCCGTTGGGCTCCGCCACCTCCAGCACCTCCACGGAGTCGTCCGCGAGGTAGTAGTGCAGCACGAACGGCCGCTTCTCGCCGTACAACGCGCCGCGGTCGTCCCAGACGCAGAAGAAGCGCAAAACCTTGCGGTCGTTGGCGAGGAACTTCTCCAGCTTGTCCGCGACCAGCAGGTGCGAGGGCGCGCCGTTGCTCGCCTCGATGTACGCCGCGAGCACGTCGTTGCGCGGCGCGGGAGGGTACGGGAACGCCACGGTGTCCTTCTTGAGCGTCGCGCGGTACGCCTCGATGGGCTCATCCGGGAAGGGCTGGTCCTCCGCCGGCGCGAGTCCGCGCGCCTCGAGAAACGCGCGCGTGAAGGCGTCGCACGACACCACGAAGAAGCTCCGGCCGTAGAACGTCACCGTCTCGCCGACGTGGATGTCCCCGACGCCGAAGAACGCGCCGGTGTCGCCCACGGGGATGCGGTGACGCTTCAGGAAGCTGCCCTGGGGGATGCCGCTGTTGGGCTGCCGGGGCTCGCCCACATACACAGACTCATCCTCCAGGTACATGTAGATGACGCACTTGCGCACGCGGTGGTTCTCGATCGCGCTCTCGGTGACCGCCTCCTTGAAGAAGGCGTTCCAGCGCAGGACCTGGTGTCGGAGATTCGGGGGGGGCGCGTCAGGACGCGAAGGCCGCGGGTCGCGCGCGAAGGAAGAAAGGGAAAAAAACGCGCCCGTCCCGAGAGGCTTCGTTCCCGAAGCGGTCAAATTCGGGCGATCCGCATCGATCACGGGGCGAGGGGGGGCGCGCGCGCGCGGTCGCGGGGCAGATCGGCGAGAAAACGCCATGCCTCTGCGACACTACTGCATGCGGTGCGCTCCGACGCCGCCGCGCTCGCCTGCTCGGCCCGCAGAGACGCGTCGCGTGTTTCCTTAATCGGCAATCGCGCACCTTTCTGTCGAACTCGAGAAACTTTGGGAGCGTGGACATGGGGAGACCGGTGGCGGACGCGGGCGCGGGCGCGGGCGCGGGCGCGGGCGTGGGCTCGGGCACAACCGCGGGCGCCGCGCGGTACGTCTCGCCGGGGACGGCGTAGCCGTTGATGAAGTTCAAGGTCTGCGGGCGCTTCGCCACGGGCTCCTGCAGGTGTTGGGACGAGAAAGGAATCAATCGGGTGAGCAACGCCGGTCTCGATTAAGACCAGAAAATGCCGGGACGCGCGAGTGTCGGAAACGGGGCGCGGGGCGCAGCGCGACGCACCCGCGGGTCCTGGAACCGCATGCCCGGGAGCATGGGAAGATCAACGCCCATCGTGACCGACGTGACCTCTCTAGGCGACTCGGAAGGCAGGGGTAGTCGCCTGTCGCGCCGATTGGGAATGTCACCGACGACCAAATCAGGAGTGTTTTCGTCAAGTGTGAGCCGTGGAGGGGAGAACTTCGCCGAGAGGCGACCCGTCCGCATGTCGCCTGTTCGGCGCAAACTTTTTGTGCACATCCGCGTCGTCGTCGGCGGTGACCGGCCACTTCGCGCGTGGGCGCGTCGTGCCCGCGATGCCGACCCGGAAGGATATCATCGTGCTAGACAACGGAGGCTCTACCATCAAAGTGGGCTTCGCCGGGGATGAGACCCCCGCGTTGTACGTCCGCCTCCCCTCCCCTCGATCGCGACGAACCTAGGCGCGCTTACTTTCCCGCGACGCGCTAACCGCGATCCCGCTCGCCCTCCCTCCTGCCGCAGCGTCGTGCCGAACTGCATCGCCAAGCCCAAGGGCGAGAAACGCTCGTACATCTGCGATGAGATTCACAGCATCAAGGACGTCTCGTCGTTGAACCTGAGGCGCCCGATCGACCGTGGGTACGTCGTGAACTGGGACCTGCAGAAGGACATCTGGCACCACGTGTTTTCCAAGTTGCTCAAGGTGGATCCGCGGAAGTGCCACCTGGTGCTGACTGAGGCGCCATTCAACCTGCCCGCGGTGGCCGCCGCGCAGGACGAGGCGGTGTTCAAGCACTTCGGGTTCAAGTCGTGCGTCGCGTGCGCGCCCGCCGGCCTGGTCATGACGGAGACGCTCGGAAGGGCGCGGGACGCGCGCGCGCGTTCGGGACTCCCGCGACGCGACGAGGAAAGCGAAGACGAGGAAGCGACGAAGATGCGTTCGTTCGCCGTCGACGCTCGGTGCGGCGTGGTGGTTGACGCGGGCTTCTCCTTCGCGCACGTCACGCCCGTGTTCGACGGGCGCGCGGTGCGCGCGGCGGTGCGGCGCGTCAACCTCGGGGGCAAGGCGCTGACCAACTACCTCAAGGAGCTCGTGTCGTACCGCCAGTGGAACATGATGGACGAGTACTTCCTCGTCGACGACGTCAAGGAGAAGCTGTGCTACGTCGCCGCCGACGCGGACGCGGTTTCGGCGGAGCTGCGTCGCGCGCGCGTCCGCGGCGCTGGCAACGAAGTCAACCGGGAGTACGTCCTGCCGGACGGCGTGAACGTCACGCGCGGCTACGTCAAGGCGGGCCCGGCGCGCGACGAGGACGAGGACGAGGACGAGGACGAGGACGACCCGGACGAGGGCGCGAAGCGGCGGCGCGGGGAGAAAAAAAACAAAAGAAAAAACCGAGAGAGCGGCGCCGGTTTTTCGGATCCGAACCACCAGACGCTGGGCATGGGCAACGAGCGTTTCATGGTCCCCGAGGCTTTGTTCCACCCCTCGGACGTGGGGCTCAAGCAGGCGGGCGTCGCCGAGGCGACGGCGCGCGCCGTCGAGGCGGTGAAGCGGGACGCGCGACTGAAAGGCTTGTTCTACGCGAACGTGGTCCTGTGCGGCGGGTGCGCGGCTTTGCCGGGGTTCAAGGAGAGGTTCGAGCGCGAGCTGAGGCCGTTCGTGGACGCGGGGGACGTGCTGAACGTTTCCGTCGCCGCCGACGGCGACCCGGTGGGCGCGGCGTGGCGCGGGGGGAGCCGCCTGGGCGCCAGCGACGAGTTCGCGCGAACCGCGCTGACCCGCGAGGCGTACCTCAAAGACCCGGCGGCGATTGTCGGGAAACTCGAGCAACACGCGCCCGTGATCCCGGGGCGCGCGTGAAAATTGCCGGGGAAAATCGCCGACGCTTTTACGCCGCGTACTCGTTCAGCTATAGGAGTTCGACAGATATATTTATGCACAGCTCGCTCGCTACGTTATAGCTATATCTACGTTTCCATCGAACGACGCTCTATTGTGGCCTTCTTCGCGCGCGGTTTCCACGAGGCTCGCCGCCGAGACCGTTCCGGGCACCGCGTCCGGGTCCGTTCCCCGCGCCATCGCGCACAGCCGCGCCGCGCACTTCCCACCCACGCCCCCTTTTCGGAACTTTTTCTCGAGCGTTTTCGCCACCGTCTCCGCCTCCTCCGCGGCGGCGCCCTTCGGCGCGGCGACGACGGCGATTTTCTCCGTCGTGCTCCTGCTGAGCGCGCCGCGCACGGCGACCCAGGCGGCGCGAAACGCGCTCGGCGCGTTGATCAGCCACATCGCGTGCAGGGTGTCCGGGTACTTATCCGACATGAGCTCCGCCAGCCGGTACAGGAACGCGCGGCGCTTGGCGTCGCTGAACAGCAAACCCGTCGCGCTCACGCCCGCCAGGTCAACCACCCAGGCGTGTTTGTGCGGAAGCCGAGCTCCACGTTTTCGAAATGTTTTCGAAACGTTTCGAAACGTTTCGTCGTCCGTTCCGTCTTCTTCGCGTCGTATGTCTTCGCGTCGTACGTGTACGTCTTCGCGTTCGCGTTCGGCGCCGTCCGTTTCGTCACCTCTCGTAATCGAGTCTGCGCCGCGCGACGGACACGCGGCTTCGGTCTCGGGTTCGAGTCCGAAACCGCGACTTCGCGCGCGTCGCTTGTGCGCGCTCAGCGCCTCCATGATCTGTACCCTGTGCCTGATGACGTCCTCGGCGTCCATCGCCGCGAGCAAAGCCTCCGCGTCCACGTCCTTGACGCGCTCGTACGCGACGGGGTGGCCGTGCGCATCCTCGCCGGCGAGGAACACCGGCCAGCGTTGATGGAACTCTCGAGGCGTCAGCGGGAGGCGTTCGTGCACGATGCCGTCAGCGCGCACATCCCTGCGCCAGCTCAGGATCCTGCGCAGGCACTCCGAGGCTTTCTTCGCGCGGCGCGCGGGAGGGACGGTCGTGCCGTGATCCTCCGTGACCGTCACCACCGCGCGGTGCACCAGCTCGTCGTCCGCGTCCGCGAGAGGCGACGAGGGGTCATCCGCTTCGAGACGACGAAGCTCTCGCAGAACAGCCGCACCGTCGGCGTCGAGGCCCTCCGTCTCCAGCGCGAGCCTGGCGCGCAGGCGCGAGGCGTACGCCTCGTCCGCGTCCGCGGTCGACCCGAGCAACGAGCCGAACATCGCCCGCGCGGTCTCGCTCCCTGTGACCTTTCGGGACATCGATGCGTCGTTTTGTTGGAACACAGAATATTCGGGCAAAAACCAGATTCTCCGCTGCGCGCGCACACGCTCGGGCGACGGTTTCGGCAGTGCCGGACAGTCTGGCACGCGTGCGCAAACACTGGAAAAAGCGCAGACATATTTGAAATTCCAAGTCACCCGCTGGATCTGACATCGTGAAGGCGTCACTTCAGACGCGCTCGGAGAGACCCGCCGTGCGCGCACTTCCCCCATGGCGGCGGCGATCACCCTCGTGCCCGCCGCGTCCGTCCCGGGCGCGAAATCGGCGATGGCGCACGCCGGGGCGCCCGACCCCCAGTCCGGCGCGCCGCTCGCGAAACCGCCGATCGTCAGCTCCGACGAGCCCGTCGCGTCGACGCCCGCGGTCGCGCCCGTCGCGCCGCCCCGCGCGGTGACCCCGGCGAAGACCGCCTCGCCCGAGGGCGCGCCCGCGTGGTGGGCGAACGATGCCGTGCTCCGCGCGCGCATCGACTCCGGCGCCGCCGAGCGGCTCGGCCTCGTGTGGGTCAAGAACAAGGGCTACCCGTGGTGGCCCGCGAGGACGGTGCCTGCGGCGTACCTCGGGAAGGTGAACCCCGCGTGCAAGCGTCCCTCCGGCAAGGACGCGGAGCTGTGCCAGGCGTATCAGTACTTCGGCTCGTTGGAGTACCAGTGGATCCCCCCGAAGTGCGCGCGGTACCCCGTGCAGACCTTCGCGGAGGGGTGGGCGCAGGGGCACTGGGCGTGGTCGAAGCGGAGGCCGCTGATGGCGGGCATCGGCCAGGCGTGCTCGCTGCTCATCACGCCGGAGACCACGCCCCCGGGCTTCTTCGATTACGTCGCGCCACCCACGCCCGAGCCGCCCGCGAAGCGCCAGGAGCCTCCGAAGGACCGCGGGCTGAAGGAACGCGAGCGATCCGAAAAGCTGAAGGCGAAGGCGAAGGCGAAACAGGCGGCGCTGAAGGCGAAGGCGAAGGCGAAACAGGCGGCGCTGAAGGCGAAAGCGAAAGCGAAGGCGGAGGCGGAGGCGCGGAAAGCCGAGGCCAAGGCGAATGCGCTGAAGCTCAAGGTGGAGGCGAGGGAGGCGAAGAAACGGGCGAGTGCCGGCGGCGGCGCCGAAGCTCGAGACGACGCGGGCGCGGTTTCGCCTTTGAAACGAAAAAAAGAGGCGAAGTGGCCCGGCTTGACGGCGCTCACTGAGTACCCGAAGACGCCGGCGTTCGCTCCCGAAACCGAAAGAGGCTTCGAGACGACACCGTTCGCGCTTCCGTACGAGGTGCGCAAGGAAGGCAAACCCCCGCGGTACACGACGCTGCAGCGGTGCCAGTGGGTGTGCCAGCGCCCGCCGCGCCCGTTCCCGCGCGACGAGGTGGAGGCGTGCCTGTGCGTCCCCACGGACGCGATGCGCGCCGCCGCGCTCGAGGCGCGGGAGGCGGAGCGCGCCGCCGCCGCGAGCAGGAAGGAGGCCAAGGCGAGCGCGGATGCGTCGGCGGCGGCGGGCGGTTCCGTCTCCGCGGAGGCGGAGGTTCGCGCGTCGAAACCGCAACCGCAACCGCCGGCGGCGCCCCGCGTCGGGTGCGGCTCCGAGTGCTTCAACCGCGCGTCGTTCACGACGTGCGACGCGAGGGTGTGCCCGTGCGGCGCGGCGTGCGGCAACCGCCCGTTCCACCTGCTCGCGTCGCCCAAGACGAAGACCATCCTCACCGAGCACCGTGGCTGGGGTTTGTTCCTGGCGGAGCACGTCGCCGCTGGGCGCTTCGTGGTGGAGTACACGGGCGAGATCATCGACGACGCGACCACGGAGGCGCGGCTGTGGGCGGATAAGGCGCGCGGGGAGGATAACTTCTACCTGATGGAGGTGAGCCCCGCGCAGATCATCGACGCGCGGCACAAAGGGAACCTGTCTCGGTTCATCAACTCCTCCTGCCACCCGAACTGCGAGACGCAGAAGTGGCAGGACGCCGCCACCGGCGAGACGCGCGTCGGCATCTTCGCCACGCGGGACATCGCCGCCGGCGAGGAGCTCACGTACGACTACAACTTCGCGCACTTCGGGGGGGAGGGCACCACGTCGTTCACGTGCATGTGCGGCCACCCGCTGTGCCGCGGGACGCTGGACGCCAACCCCGAGCGCACGCGCAACTACGGCCGCCGCGTCGAGATCAGGTGGCGGGAAGGCGCGGCCTCGGCCGGCGGCGGCGGCGGCGTCGATGTCGACGCCGTCGCGTTTTTCGCCGCCACCGTCCTGAGCTACCACAACAAGACGGAGAAGTACGAGGTGCTGTACGACGGCGGCGAGAAGGAGCACGTGCGCCTGGACGGGCCCGGCGCGCCCGAGCACAGGTGGCTCACCGCG
>Ga0181560_10001874_pt1 | contig 19547 bp, 9 predicted proteins | sample 011ome_20_FD_133751 | JGI IMG/M metagenome (GOLD analysis project Ga0181560, IMG submission 133751) | Coastal salt marsh microbial communities from the Groves Creek Marsh, Skidaway Island, Georgia - 011509CT metaG (megahit assembly) | ecosystem: Environmental > Aquatic > Marine > Intertidal zone...
CGCGTGCAAGATGACCACCCTCGTCTTCAAGGTCGGCAAGGAGACCGGCGGCAAGAAGCTCGAGTCCCCCCAGGCCCTCAAGTCCAACGAGGTCGCCGAGGCTGTCTTCGAACCCCAGCACCCTTTCGTTGTCGACCACTTCAAGGCGTGTGACGGTCTTGCGCGCATCGCGTTCCTCGACGGCAACACCGCCGTCATGCTTGGCAAGATCACCAAGGTGACCTTCAAGGCTGACAAGTAAATGTAAAGGTGGATGAGAATAATTTTCTTTAGACTTAGCCCCCTTTCTTTACAATACAAAAGACGACTGCGAAACCATAACAACTCTCATCGTGTCTGTTCAACCCGATGTCGACCCGCGACCGAAATATTTTTACCCCACGACCGTCACCTTCACCTCTACCGGGTTCGTCGCCTCGCGAAGCCACGCCTTGACGTCCTCGTCCTCCACCCTCGGCGACACGAGCTCCCACACCCTGGCGTGATACTCGTTCAGCCACTTCACCTCCGCGCCGCTCATCAGCGACCAATCGATGAGCTTCTTTTGAATCGGAATAAACGTCAGTGGCTCGAACATGAGATATTTTTTATCCCCGAACGTGTGCGACGTCGGCGCCTCTTTGACGACGAGCAAATTTTCGATGCGAATCCCGAACCCGCCGTCCTCGTAGTACCCCGGCTCGTTCGAGAGGATCATCCCTGGGAGCAGCCCGGTCGGGTTCCCGAACCGCGGCGAGATCGACTGCGGCCCCTCGTGGACGTTCAACGCCGCGCCGACGCCGTGGCCGGTGCCGTGGCGGTAGTCCAACCCCGCCTGCCACAAGCTCCTGCGCGCGAACGCGTCGAGGACGAACCCGCTCGTCTCGATCGGGAACACCGCGGTGGAAAGCCCGATGTGGCCTTGCAACACGCGCGTGTAGGCTTCTTTTTGGAACGCCGTGGGCGTTCCGGTGTGGTGCGTCCTCGTCACGTCCGTCGTCCCGCAGTCGTACTGCCCGCCGCTGTCGCACAGAAGCAACGAGTCCGGGGTCACGTCGCGCGCGGTCGCTTTCGACGCGCGGTAGTGGATGATCGCGCCGTGCGGCCCCTCCCCCGCGATCGTCGCGAACGACTCCTCGATGAACCCAGCCTGTTTCGCGCGGAAGCCGCTCACGACCGTCCCGATCTCGTGTTCGTCGTGCGTCCTCCCAGCCGCCGCCTCCGCGTCGAGCCAGCACCAGAACGACGCCATCGCGACGCCGTCCCGCAGGTGCGCCTCCAGCATCCCCTTCAGCTCCGCCTCGTTCTTCACCGCCTTCGCGAGCGGGATCGGGGAGACGCCCTCTTTGATCGCGGAGCGGGGAGGCTTTGCGTCCGCCGCGTCGGCGTCGTCCGCGGCTGTTTTCCTCTTCTTCTTCGGCGCCCCGGCCCCGGTCCCGGCGGCTTCCTCCGCGGCGGCGACGAGCGCGGCGCTGACCTTCTCCGGGTCCACCCACAGCGTCGCGCCCTTCTCCGCGACCGCGCGGACGTCGTCCTCGCACGCCTCGTACGCCTTGATCGTCACCCCCGCCGTGACGAGACGCGCTCTGACGTCGTCCGAGACTTTCCGCTCGTCGACGTACAGCGTCGCGTCGGACGCGCCGACGAGCCCGTACGCGATCGCGACCGGGTTGCACTCCGCGTCGCCGCCGCGGACGTTGAACAGCCACGCGACCTCGTCCAGAGGGCTCACGACGAGGTAGTCCGCGTCGTTCTTCTTCAGCCGCTCGCGAACCTCCGCGAGTTTATCCTCTACGGATTTCCCCGCGTGTTCTGCCGCGTGCAAACGCAGCGGCGCCGTCGGCTTCTCCGGTCGGTCCGCGCCCCAGGCTTCGTCCACGGGGTTCGTCTCCACGCACACGAGGGATGACCCGACGGCCTCGAGCGCCGCGCGCAGCGCGCGCGCTTCGTTCAGCGAGTGCACGTTCGCGTCGACGCCGACCTTGCTGTTCTTCGGCATGGAGTCTCGGAGCCACGCTTTGGGTTCCGGCACCCCCGGCTGCCCCCCTCGCATGAGCGTCCACTCCTCGCCGAGCTCCTTCTCCGCCTGAAGGAAATAGCGCCCGTCCGTCCACAGGAGCGCCTCGTCGCGCGTCACGAGCGCCGTCCCCGCGCTGCCGGTGAAGTTGGACACCCACGCCCGGCGCTCGTAGCACGTCGCGACATATTCGCTGAAGTGCGGATCTTGCGACGGGACGAGGAACGCGTCCACGCCCGCGTTCTTCATCGCCGCGCGCAGCGCGATCAGCTTCGCGTCCGCGCCCGCCGCGCCCGCGGGCGGCGCGGCGGCGGGTTTCGCGTCCGCCTCGGACATCGCGCTGGAGGAGCGCGCGACGACGCGGCGCGCGGACGACGGCGCGACGGAGGAGGGCGACGACCGCGAGGGCGCGCCTGGACGAGGCGACGGCGACGGCGACGTCACGCGCAGCGACGCGATCGCGGATGCGAGCGTGCGCGAGGGCGCTCTCGGGCACCTGGGGGCGACGGAGCGATCGCCGTCGAGGCGGCGGGTGTGACGAACGCGCGGGGTGTGCTGCAGCAGGCGGTGAGCGGACGCGCGGAGCATCGGCGTGCGCGCGGTGAAGTGGTAGTCCGCGACGTGGCGTGGTACGTTTCATCGAACAGTTCAGTTCCGGAGATCTTATCATTCACGGCCGGCGCACCGCAGCCTCTGGGGGGGGCACGAGGCATGGTCGTCCGCAGAGAACCGCCCGAAGATGAACTCGCGGATCTCGGCAGACGCCTCGCCGAGAACCTGCCGGGCGGCGAAGGCTACGCCCAGACGATGCGGGACGAGACGCGGCGCACCGCGGACGAGCTGCGCGCGAACCCGTCTCAGATCCCCGCCGCGCTCGCGTCGACGTGCGACCTTGAACTCAACGCCCGCGACGTCTACGGCGACTGAGACCAGTCGCCGCTCGAAGATTCGCTGGACGCGTCCAACCCGAGGAACGCGCAGCGCTTGAGAGACGTGTGGTGCACGGGCGGCGACCTGAATCAGCTCCTCGCGACCGGTCGCGTGACAGCCTTCTTCAGGTACTGCTTCGCGGGCGACGCGAAGCTCGTCGGCGACTTCATCGCCGCCGCGCGCGCGGACCCCGACCCCGACGCGCTTCGCAACCTCCTGGAACGACGCGAGTCGCAGATGCACGTCTCGCCTCTCTTCGCCGTGGTGGCGGGTGCGCGGATGCGCGTCATCTTCGATGGTCGACCGCGGGACCACGTCGAGTGCGCGCGTCTCCTCGTCTCCGCGGGCGCCAACGTAAACGCGAGAGACGTCGCCGGGTACACCCCGATCGCAATGTGCACGAACGGCGTCAAGGCGAACGACGACGACGGCGACGACAGCCTGCGCGAGGCGTTGAAGATCGCGATATTGCTGGGCGAGGCGGGCGCGGACGCGAGATTGGCGAACCGATTCGCGGAGCCGCCGCTGATCGCGTGCGTGTTGGCGGGCGGGTTCATCCCGGGGATGACTATCCTGCTCGAGTTCGGCGCGGACCCGAAGCAGGAGTCGACGGGGAACGGCAACGTCTCGGCGTACGGGATGGTCTTCGGCAGCGGCCCGATGCCGATGAAAACGGCGAGGGCGCTCTTGAGCGCCGACGTGTACAAGGAGGGCGGAGTCGTGGGAAGAGACGTCCGCGTGCACGGGTTGACGTCGGCGAGCGCCAAGGCGCTCAACGGTAAGGTCGGGACCGTGCGGCGTCTCGACCCGGTGACGGGGAAGTACGAGGTATCGCTTCACGGGGAGGAAGATAGAATCATCTCGATCGCGCCGTGGAAGTTGAAACTCGCGGAGGAGATGTTCGGCTGCGTCGTTCGGTTGAAAGATTTGACGGGACGGAGCGAGTTGAACGGCAGGCGGGGGATCTGCGGGACGTACCTGCGCCACCGAGGACAGTACGAGATCGCGGTCCAGGCGACGAACGACGCGCCGGCGGAGAAGATCTCGGTCAAACCGTGTAACATCGAGCGGTTGGAGAGATTGCATAAGATAGGGAACTGCGCGGGGTGCGGCGTCGCGGCGTCGTCGGATGAGAAGAAGCCGAAAGGGTCGAAGAAGAAGGGAGAGAGAGCGAAAGAGAGCGCGAAAGACGACGCGAGGGTAAAGCTCAGGTACTGCGGCCGGTGTTACACCGTCGTGTATTGCGGCGACGAGTGCGTGAAAGCGAACTGGAATCTTCACAAAGAAGAGTGCGCCGCGCGGTGCGCGAACCAGGCGAGGATCAATTTGCAGAGAATCAAGGAGTCCACGCCGCGAGGAATGTCGTTCTCGACTGTTAACATGCAGACCCATCAGATCGACGCGTTGAATGAATTCGGTGAGATTGTCGCGAGCAAGAACGAATCGTTCACGGTGAAGGTGCAGATTCCGTTGGTTCCACCTGGGATGGGGAGGACAATACAAAACGGCATGGGCGCCATGGTCTACGACGAAAAACGACGACTGCAGTTTCATATTCCGGCAAACCCGCCCTTCGAGAAGGAGTACCAACAAGCGGTGGAACACGTGGAGAGCAAGGGCCTCACTGCCATGGGAAGCGCGAAGGGCGTCAAGGCGTACTTTCCCGCGAGGTTGATCGACAGCGGGAAGACGATATTGATTGACTTTCACGAGGCCTTGACTCCGCCGGCGTGGTGAAAGAGTCTCGTCATAGCTACGTTTCGTTTCCATCGACACATCGACGCACCTAAAACGACAACTCGCGCGCGACGCGCCCGACCGCACTCAGCATCGCTCGAACACGCGGTACAACTGCTCGAGGCACGCGACTTGCAGTATCCCGCCGCCCGTCGCGAGCGCCGCGGACGGCCGGAGGTGACGCATCATCCCGGGAAACAACACGAGCCTCCACGCGCGCGTATCGTCCGTCTCCTCGACGCCGTCCATCTTCTCCCTCTCCCTCTCCCTCGCCGCGTCGTCGAGCTCCGCGTCGTTCGCCCGCGCGTTGTTCGCGTCGTCCACCGCGGCGTTCTCGTCGCCGTCGCCGTTGCCGTCGTCGTCGCCGCCGCCGCCGCCGCCGCCGTAAAATTCCGCAAGCGCCGCCGCGACGGTTTTAAAACACGCCTTCTCTTCCTTCCAGTCCACCTCGTGCGCGAGGCTCAGGATGAACTCCGGGACGCGCGTCACGTCCGGGGTGTGACCTTCGAGGAGCACGGGCAGACCCACTAACGTCTTCGCGTCCTCGTCGATGTCCACGCTGAAGTACTCGCGAAGCATCGGCGCCTTCTCGACGAGAAGCGCGGCGACCGCGTTCGCCGCCGCGGCCTCGTCGCCGGCGCTCGCACCCTCGCCATCGTCCTTCTCCGCCTCGAGTGCCATTCGCACCATCTCCGCGAGCGGCGCGGGGCTGGATAACGCACGCCTAGGGTGCGTTCCGAACCGAGCGATCGCGCGCTGGTAGAAAAACTCCCGCGCCATCCTCCGCGCGCGGACTAAGAACAGCTTCGTCCCGTGCTGCACCAGCCACAGCGCCTTGTTCGCGTCCGCGGGACCGACCAGGGTGAGTTTCCTGACGACCGCGGTGAGCCCCTCGTGCGCGCTCGCGGCGATATCGCGCCAGAGCTCGCGCACGGACGTGAGCTCGGTCGTTTGCCCGTCGGGAATCGCGCGCGCCGCCGCCGCCGCCGCCGCCTCCGCTCGCGCCTCCGCGCGCGCGGCGTCAATCTCTTCCTCCTCCTCTTCGCCCCTCAACGCGCGCTCTTCGTCGTCGAGCTCCATTCCGGGCGCGCCGCCGGCGCTCGCGTTCACGCCGCCGAACCTGCGCTCGCGCGCGCTCCGCCTGGCCTCGTCCAACCGCGCGGCCGCATCCGCGCCGGCGGCGGCGCCCGCGGCGGCGTCGCGGGTGACGAAAGCCTCCATGCTGCCAGCCGCGAGCCGCGCGTCCGTCCTCACGAGCTTGCGCGGCTCGTACGCGGGCTTGTCCCTCGTCCCGGTCTTCGCGCGTTTACCTCCGCCCTCGCCGTCGGCGTCGTCGTCGTCGCGGTCGTTCGGACGCCGCGCCCCGGGCAGGAGCGTTTGCGTTTGCGTTTGCGTGTGCGCCGCCGCCGCGGCGTCGTCGACGCCCTCCCCCCCTCCGACCACGGTCCCCACGCTGAACGTCCTCGACGCGTTCGCCCCCCTCAAAACCCCCTCCACCGCCCTCTGCACCTCGTCGATGAGCTCGTCCTGATGCAGGAAGTGCACCTCGCGTTTCGTCGGATGCACGTTGACGTCCACCGCCCTCGGCGGCAGCGTCAACGCCGCGTACACGAACGGTTTCTCCGCCTTTGGCAGGACCGCGGCGTACACAGCCTCGATCGCGCGCTTCAGCCCCGCGCACTCGACGAGACGGTCGTTGATGAAGAGCACGAACGTGGACTTTTTCGAGTGGTAGCTCGAGCTCGAGATCAGCGCGTCGAGCGCGAATCGAAGACCGCCGGCGCCGGCGCCTGGCATGCCGACGTTCAAACGCAGCGGCGTGAGCTCCTTCGCGACCGCGGCGCCGTACACCGCGCGCAGACGGGCCACGCGCTCGGTCGCGACCGGACAGTGCAGCGCCGGTCTCGCCTCGCCGAGCTTTCGAATCACGAACGACGTCGCCGTCCGCGACGACGCGTACCGCTGGACGACGTCCACGATCCTGTTGTACTCCTCCGTCGGCGATCGCAGCGCTTTCCTTCGCGTCGGGACGTTGTAGAACAAGTTCTCGACCGCGATCGTCGTGCCCTTCACGCCCGCGCACGGCATCGCGGCGCCGTTCTCGAGGACGCCGTCGCGGTACGACGCCTTCAGCGCGTGCGGCGCGTCTTTCGTCATCGTCGTCACCGTGAGGTTGGCCACGAACGACATGGACGCGAGCGCCTCGCCTCGAAACCCGAACGTCGCGACCTCGTTCAGGTCCTCGAACGTCGCGAGCTTCGACGTCGTGTGCCGCTCGCACAGGATGGCGAGGTCGTTCTCGCGGATGCCGACGCCGTCGTCCGTGACCTGAAGGAGCTTGCATCCGCCGTCCTTGACGGTGACCGTGATCGCGGTCGCGCCCGCGTCGAGCGCGTTCTCCAGGAGCTCCTTGAGCGCGGAGGACGGGCGGTGGATGACCTCGCCCGCGGCGACGCGGTTGACGACGTCCTCCGCGAGGCGTCGGATCGGGCGCGGTTCGTCCGCGGGCGCCATCGTGATCGGCAGCGCGCCTCGATCTGGCCGCGGCTGGCGCGCGAGATTCGAATCTCGCGCGTGCAGTGGTTGTCGCTGTCGTCGCGCTGACATGACAGGACCCAGAGTTGGACTCGCAATTCCTCCCCTATCCCGACGTCGGGCACGGCGCCGGGCACTGACGGCCGCGCGACCCGAGCGAGTGCGCGAGGATGTCGTTCGCGTCATCGCGCGCTCCGTGCACCGCGCGATTCACTCCGGCGTCGTCGTCGTCGTCGTCGTCGTCTTCGCTTCCGCGGCGTCGCTTCGTCGCCGCGTGGCTAACCCCGAATCGCGGACGATTCCTCGGCCGATTCCTCGGCGCGTCCGCCGCCGCGACCGGCTCGCCGGCCGCGGAGTCGCCGACGACGCCGACGACGCCGAAAACCACCGACGCCGCGCCCATCGCGAGAAACATCGGCGGGTGGAGAGACAACGCGTTCGAGACGTTCTGCGACGACGCGCTCGCGGACCCGCGCGCGCGCTCGGGCCTCCGCGCGATCGAAACGCGGCACCCGGAGCTCGACGCCGCCGTCCTCCTCCTCGGGTTCTGGCTCGCGACGCACGAGGACGCGGCGATGCGACGCGCGATGACGCGCGCGCAGCTTCGGAACGCGACGAAGATCTCCGAGCGATGGCGCTGGCGCGTCGGCGAGAGCCTGAGTCGCGCGGAGGCGAGCCTGCGGGGGGAGGACCTGCGCGATTCCGCGCCCGCGATGGAGCTCGCGCGCGCGGTGCGAGACGTCGCGAACGAGACGGCGCGCGTGGAACGCGCGGCGCTGTGCGAGATGGCGACGTCGGACGCGTGGTGGGGCAAAGAGCCGGAGAAGGATACCGACGGCGACAAAAGCGAGCTCGAGCTCGAGGTGACGGGTCTGGGCGTCGTGCGCGGCGCGTCCGCGGTCGCGTGTCTCAACGCGCGGTCGTACGCGGAATACCTCGGCTGGGACCTCAAGCGCGACGACTGGCGCGCGCTCAGGGGCGTCTTCGTCGGGTGCCTCCGCGCGCGCGGGCGCGTCGCCGCGGACGACGTGGACATCGTGGGTGCCAACTCGGGGGGTGCCAACTCGGGGGGTGCCGAGGACGACGACGACGTCGCGCTGACGAACGCGGGGTGGCGCGTCGTCAGAGGCGCGATCGACCCGCGGATGGTTTCCCCGCGTCGGATGGAGCAAAAGGCGGCCAACGCGCGGTACCTCGACGCGCGCCGGACGCTCGCGGCGGAGACCAAGCGATGGAAGGCGACGTGCGAGGACTACAAGAGGGCGCGGAGGATCGTGAAAGCGGCGAGGCATGAAGTGCACAAGTCCAGGAGAGCCGTGCGCGTGGAGTATCGCTGACGCGACGCCGCGGACCGGTCTCGTCCCGTCGCGGAAGACGAGGAGGGTGAAAAAAAAAGGTTAGGCCCTATGATAGTTTGAGACGACTTGAGAACTCATCACTGCACTCGACCCGCGCGCGCGCCTCACTCCCGTCGCTCCCGTCATGCGCTCCTCGCCGTGCCCTCCCGACCCGACGAAACCTCCCGCGCCCGAGCCCGATCCCGACGCCGCGCTGCGCTTGCTGTCGTGGACGCAAGACAGCGAGAGCGCCTTCGTGCGCGTGCGCGTCCCGAGAGGCACGCGCGCGAGAGAGGTTCTCGTCGACGCGACGCCGTCCTCGCTTCGCGTGCGCCTCGACTGGCTCCCCGAGAGCGAGGCGTTCGGAGGCGCGCTCCGCGAGACGATCGTCGCGTCCGAGACGCTGTGGACGCTCGAGACGGACGGCACGGAGACGCTCGTGAGCGTCGTGCTGCAGAAGACGGAGCGCGACGTCGAGCAGCGCGCGTGGCGCGGGCTCTTCGAGAACGACGAGGAGAAGAGCCTTCAGGAGGTGCTCTTGGAGCTGACAAACGCGGACGAGAGGTCGCCCGCGCACTCCGCGCTGACGCACGAGACGCAGCACGCGATCGAGGAGATGCGCGAGCGTCGGTATCAGATGGGATGCGGCGAGTTTAACCCGGACGAGGGGTTCGACGACTTCAGGTTGGTGATAAAGAACTGACTGGACGGGGATAACTGAAGGACGACTGGACGGGGCGAGGAGTACAGCTTATCATAACAGCTTGCGCTCGCGTTCTATTGGTATGGCGTCACGAGAGAACGTCTGTCTGGTCGTTCGTCGCGCTCGCTACGGTTTCGGCGCGCACGGCGGGTGCGTCGGGCACGGCGTCGATTTCGTCTCGCACGCCGGGCACGCGTCGCACGGCGCGCACTGCCCCTCTTTCGCGCCTCCCGCCGCCGCCGCCGCTGTCGCGTTTTTCCCGGAATCGCCGCCGCCGCCGCCGCCGCAGTCGGGCGCGTCCTCGCACGGCGTCTCGCACTTCTCGCACGCCGGGCACGGGTCGCAGTGCACCGCGGCGTCGCCGTCGTCGTCGTCCGCGAGCTTCTTCTTGCCGGTGTCCTTCGGTCGGCGCGGCATCGCCGTCGTCGCCGCCTCCATCGCCGTCGTCACCATGCGCATCTCCATGGGCTTGGTCCGTTCGAGAAGTTTCGCGTCCTCCGCCGCCTCGGTCGCGTTCGCCGGCGCCTCGGTCGCGTTCGCCGGCGCGTCCTCCTCCTTCGTCGTCGTCGTCGTCGTCGTCTTCGTCTTCTCTTCCGTCGCCGCCGCCTTCGTCGCCGCGTCGCCCTCTTTCTTCGCCTCCTCCGCCGCGGCCGCGGCCGCGACGGGCGCGGGCGCGTCGCACGCCGGGCAGCTCGGACACGCCTCCGCCTTCGCCGCGTTCGCTCCGCCCGTCGTCGTCGTCGTCGTCGTCGTCGTCGCGTCCGCGGCGCGATCCTTCGGCGGCGGGCACTTCGGGCACTCCGCGCGCTCGCCCGATCGCGGGCACGCGCCGACGTGAACGCCCAACCTCTTCGCCTTGGCCTCCTCCGCGAGCTGCTCCTTCCCGGCTCTGCCGACGCGAACGACGCGATCGGCGACGCACCGATCGTATCCGCCGCGGCTCGCGCGCTGACGGACGAACAGCAGCGACGCGATCCACAGCGCGGCGAGGAAGACGCGCGAGGCCCACTTCCGAAGAAGCGGGCGCTCGCGTCGCGTCGCGGGGGCGTCGATCGGGCCGGCCATGGCGCGCGCTCGACACTGCGGCGGTGGAAGATGGACGTCGCGACGGACGCGGCGAGGCGAAGACGGATACTTCGCGGGCGCGTCATCGAAAACTAGGGCATTTGAACGGCGGGGAGCGCGAGCGCGTCACAACGAAGGACGCCGGCGGGCGGGCACCGGTCGATGCCGCCGCGTCGCGCTTCCGCGCCGGCGGGCGCGGTCCCGATGGAGACGTCCGCGCCTCCGTCGTCGTCGTCCCTCCTCGACGGCGACGGCGCGAGGCGATGGATCCCGGACGTGCGAAGGCAGCACCTCGATCTCACGACCGGGGTGACGTCCCACGGCGGGTACGTCGACGGCGTCGCGACGATCCACTGCCGGCCGCCGAGCGCGCCGCACGTCGAGGACGCGCGGACGATCACGCTGCACGCGCACGAGCTGTGCGTGCGACGCGTCGTCATCGACGGCGCGCCGGGGCGCGTGATCCGACGCGGGCGGACGATAGTCGAGCTCGACGGGAGCGAGACCCCCGCGACCGCCCCCGCCGCGGGCGCGGCGAGCGCGTCCTCCGCGGGCGCGTCGATCCTAGCGGCGGCCGCGGACGCGGCGCGGAGGGACGCGCGCGACGCGGACGCGGGCGACGGCGACGAGCTCGTCATCGCGAGGATGGACGGTGGGGTCATCGCGCGCGGCGGCGGCGGCGGCGGCGGCGGCGGCGCGGACGCGGACGCTCCCGACGTCGTCGTCGTCGTGTGGTACGCCGCCGGGCCCGCGGTGGGCCGCCCCGGGGGACCGAGAGGGGTGATACCATCCGCGCGGGGCGACCTCGCGTCGCCGCCGACGCCGGTGGTTCCGCCGGGAGCGTCGAACCCGGCCAACTTCGACGACGAGAAAGCAGAAGCCGTCGACGACGACGACGACGGCTGGCCGCCCCCCGGCGCCGGCGGCGTCGCGTCCTACGTCGACCCCGACGAGGACGGCCTGCGATACGTCGTCACCCCCGGCCCCGCGCTTCGCCCGGCGGCGTGGTTCCCGTGCGTGGACGACCCGTCGCGGTTGGTGCACTTTAGCGTCGCGGTCGCGTGCGACGACGACGTCGTCGCCGTCGCCCCCGGGGTGCTCACGAAGCGCGAACGCATCGAACGGCGCGGGTACCACTTCCCGAGCGACGAAGAGGAGGCGGACGAGGAAGCGAACGGCGTGACGAAGCTCCGACGGTTCGTCTTCGCGAGCGGCGGCGTCCCCGTGCAAGCGCATCAGATGACGATCGCGGTCGGGACCTTCGCGCGGAAAAAAGTCCCCGCGTCGGCGGCGCACGTCGCCTCGGCGGGGTTCGCCTTCGCCGCGGTCGCCGCCGCGGAGGAGGAAGTCGAGAAGGAAGAAGAGATTAAGAAGAGAGGCATCTCGGCCGCCCAGGACCAGGACGACGACGAGAAAGAGAACGACGCCGGGAAAGCGACCGCGCACTCGAACACGCACTCGCTCCTCGCGCCGCCGGCTTTCGACGCGGAGCTTCGATCGGCGGCGTCCGCGACGACCGCGGTGCTCGCGTCGTTCGAGGAATACCTCGGGCGCCCGTTCCCGTACCCCGGCGGACTCGCGTTCGCGTTCGTCCCCCCCGAGTGCATGCCCAACGCCGGCGTCGCGTTCGTCGGCGCGGGAGTGACGATCATGACCACGGACGCGCTCGGACATCCGCTCAGCGCGACGGACCTCGCGGCGTCGAGGACGGCGCTCGCGGAGTGCGCCGCGCGGCAGCTCTTCGGGGGTTTCTTGGAGCCTCGGGAGGACACCGACGCGTGGCTCGCGGAAGCGCTCGCCGCGCACCTCGCGGGGAAGTGCTACGTGTCGACGCTCATGGGCGCGGACGAGATGCGGTACAGGAGAGCGAAGGAGCTCGAGGCGATTCTTCGCGCGGATGACGGATGCGCGATGCCGCCGATAAGTTCGAAAGAAGCGCGCGTGTGGCGCGGGGGACGGCACGCCGGCGGCGCGTCCGCGGCGGAGATGCGCGCGAGGAAAGAAGCGGGCCTTCGCGCGGAGCGCGCGAAGACAGGAGGGGGTAAGGCGGCCGAAGGGGAGGAGGACGTCCTTTCCGCCGTCGAGCGGGACGCGCCGCCGGCGTCGAAAGCGGCGCGACCGCTCCCGCCGGACGTCGACCGGCTCGTGCGGTCGAAGGCGATCGCGGTGATCGGGATGCTCGAGCGGAGGCTCGGGGACGAGGGTCTTCGAAAGGTCATGAGGAAGCTCGCGTCGTTGCAGTGCAAGGCGATCGGCGCGGAGGCGCTGCAAGAGACGGCGGCGGCTGCGGCGAAGGCGGCGAAGGCGGCGCGGGAAAAAGCCACCGCGGCGGCTGCCGCCGCGCGCGCGACCGAGAGCACGGACGAGGCTGCGACCGCGGCGCTCGCGGAGAAGGCGACCGCGGCGGCGAAGGAGCAGCTGCAGAAGGATCACGAGGAAGCCGCGGCGTACCACGCGCTCGCGGAGTCCCCCGCGCGGTTCTTGCGTCAGAGCGTGTTTCTCACGTCGTGCCGCCAAAACGCGACAATGACGAAGCAAGAGATGGCCGCGTTCACCGCGCGGTGGATCGAAGGCTGCGGGTGCCCGCGACTCACGGTCGGGTACACGTTCCGTAAATCGCGCCGGCAGGAGCTCCTGTTCGCGATCAAGCTCGACGGCTGCCGCGCCGCGGCGGCGGCGGACAAGATTGCGTTTCGAAAAAACCCGAAAATCTCCGTCACCGTGCGCGTGCAAGAGACGGACTTGCCGCCGTCCGATCACGCCGTCTCCCTCAGCGCGCACGACCGCGCGTACTGCTTGATGCCGCTGCAGCTCGTCACGAAGCCGAAGGACCGACGCACGATCGCGCGGCAGCAGCAGGCGGCGCTGGATCGTCAAGCGCGCGCGCGCGAGACGGGGAATCAAAACCCAGACGACCTCGACGCCGCCGCCGCCGCGGAAGTGCTCCAGTGGGAATGCCCGGTGAACTGGGTCCGGATCGACCCGGAGGGGGAATGGCTCGCGGAGGTTCGAGTCCCGATCGAGCAGATCGGTCTCGAGGGGATGATCACCGCGCAGTTGAGGAAGGAACGCCCCGCGGACGTCGGCGCGCAACTCCACGCCATCGCCTACTTACGCGCGCGCGCGGAGGCGGGGTCCACGTCCGCGGTGAACGCGCTGCTGCACTGCGTCGAGGACGCGAAGACGTTCTGCCGCGTCCGCGCGGACGCGGCCAAGGCGTTGGGCGCGTGCGCGTGCGACGACACGCAGCGATCGAACCTCGCGATGACGTCCGTGATGCGGACGTACCGGAAACGCCGATGCGACCCGGAGACCGGCCTCCCCGCGCCGACGGATCTTCGAAACTACGCGGACGCGCTCGTGGACGAGGGGCTCGTCGCCGCGCTCGGCCTGCCGCGCGTCCCCGCGAGAGAAGCCGCCGCGAACGACATGGTGGACTACACCACCCCGAGCGAGTGCGTCGATTTGCTCGTCGACATGCTGAACAACCTCGAGAGCGACGGGGACCCGCACGACATGTCGTCGCTCGTCGCGACCGCTCTGCGCGCGCTCGGCGCGGCGTCGCTGGAAAAGACGGACGCGCTCCAGAGCTCGTTGGACGCCATCTCGAGGTGGCTGACGAAGGACGTCAACATCTGCGGCGTCGGCGGGCGGACGCACGCGGGCGGACGCCGCGTCACGACGGCGGCGTTGGAGGCGCTGAGAGCCGTCGCGACGCGCCTGCCGTCGCTCGCGCGCGTCGTCGCCGTCGAACGCGACGCGAGAGCCGACGCGAGAGCCGCGTCGAAGAAGACGCTGAGGGACGCGGCGAGCCTTCGCCGCGGGGTGTCCGCCGCGCTCGCGCGGTGCCAGGAGGCGATCGACGCCGCGTCGAAGGACGCTTGCCAGGCGGTGCGAAGAGCCGGTGCCGCGCTCGTGTTCGACGTCGAGATGAAGCACGGCGGCGTCGCCGGCGCCGCGCGCGCGCTCGCGAACAGCGTGCTGCGGTGTAAGGTGGAGCACGGCGCCGCCGCGAAAGCGACGTTGCTGTGGGACGCGCGCGCGCGGATGGTGGACATCGAGACCGCCGCGAAGGTGTTCGCGCTGTTAGAGGCGGAGGGTCCCGCGGCGGCGTCGCGCGTCGAGGCGGCGACCGCGAACGCTCCCGCGCCCATGGACGCCGACGGCGACGTTGACGTCGCGGCGGCGCCGACGATGCCGCCGGGCGTGTCGGGAGAGGACGAGGTGATCGCGGACGGGTATCATCTTCTGAGATGGTCGCTGTCGTCGCTCAATCGAGCGGCGCGGCGCGGCGGCGCGGAGGTGGCCGCCGCCGCGACGGCGTTGCTCCATGTCGTCGCCGGGCGCGACGGGCGCGCGGACGAGAAGGACGCGTTGGGGTATAAACTTCGCGAGGAAGAGGTCAACGCGACGCTCGCGGGGATGGGGGACGCCGGCGGTCCTTCCGCGGTGGCCGCGGGCGGCGGTGACGCCGTCGACGCGGAGGAGGAAAAGGAGCGGGCGGAGCGAAAGCTGCGGAAAGCGCAGCGCGCACGCGAAAAAGCGGAGAAGGAAGAACGCCGCGCGACGAAGCGCAAGGCGAAGGAAGCGCGCCACGCGGCGAGAGCCGCGGAGGAAGCCGCGGAGCGCGCGGCGCAGGGGCTCCCGCCGCGCGGTCAGGGCGCCGCGGAGGATTCCGAGGCGCTGGACGACTCGCAGATGCCGGAGCCGAGCGGCGTGTCCAAGGGCGTCAGCGACGGCGGCACCGTCATCACGGGCGCGACCGGGTTGACCGGGACGGGGACCGGCGCGGCGACCGGGACTGGGACGGGGACTGGAGCGGCGACGGGGACGACGTCCGCGATGACCGGCGGCGCCTCGGAGGACGCCGCGGCGGTGACGAAGCCGGAGCCCGGGGTGGAGGCGTCCGCGTTGTCTACGGAGGCGCCTCCCGTCTCCGAGGCGGCGGTCGCGGCGCCGGCGGCGGCGCCGGTCGTCGCGCCGGTCGCCCCCGACGCCCCCGTCGCTCCTTCTGAGCCTCCCTCCCAGGCGGTCGGGGAGAAGCGCGCGCGGTCTCCCGACGCGGTCGCGCCCGCGGCGACGACGCCGCTCCCGGAGCAACCGGCGAAGAAGCCGCGTCTGACGTTTTCGTTTGGCGCGAAAAAAGTCGCGGCGGCGGAGCCCGCGCCCGCGCCCGCGCCCGTTCCTCCCGCCGAGGCCGACCCCGCGGAGAAGAAGGTCAAGAAGGAGAAGAAAGAGAAGAAAGAGAAAAAAGAGAAGAAGGAGAAGAAGGAGAAGAAGGAGAAGACCGAGGCGTGATGACGATGGTCATGTTCCGCGCTCTTTTTTCAGTCTCTGTCGCGTGTCATCAGACAAAAGTAGCCACACAACGCGAGTCTCTCACTCCCCCGCTTTCCTCTTGTATCCCACGAGCGGATTCGTTCCGTCCTTGTGCGCCTTATACGCCACCGCGAGCTTCTCGATGCACTCCTTGGACGCGACCGCGTGATCCACTATCGGCGGCGGGTAGTCGACGCCGATGACGCACCCCGCTTTTTTCTGGACATCCGCGGGCGCCGTCCACGGCTCGTAGATGTATTTCGCCGGCATGTCCTTCAGCACCGGAAGGTACTTGCGTATGAACGTCCCGTCCTTGTCGTACTTCTTCCCGAACGACACCGGGCCGTACACGCGAAAGTACTGATAGAAAAAGCACGAGCACGAGAGCCACATCCAGTTCCCGTAATTCAACGCCGGGTCCGCGTCGACGAGATCGCGGTCGAACACCTTCGCGCCCGCTTCCCAGTGCACGAAAAGGTCGCCTCTGGTTAAGAAACACGCGACCGCGTGTCTCGCGAGGTGATGCAACCAACCTTCCTGTCGAAGCTGATGCATGCACGCGTCGATCCACGGGAACCCGGTCCTGCCTTCCTCCCACGCGGCGAGTCTCTCTTCGTCCCACGTCCACGGGATTTGGCGACAGATCGGGTTGCCTTCCATCTTGTGATAGTTCGGCGTCCCGAACGCGGCGAGGTAGTAAAACTCGCGCCACAGAAGCTGTCCTTCGAGGCTCACCGGTGGCGCGGAGTGCTTTCCTTTCGCGTCGTTCAGAACGTCCTTCAGCTCGTGGTAAAACGTCCGCGGGGAGACGCAGCCGAATTTGAGGTACGGGGACAGCGCCGTCGTGGACGGCGCGAGAAACGCCTCCGCACCGACCGTTTTCGACTTTGACGCTTTGGACGCCGCCTCAAACGGGTTGGCCGGCTTCTGCGTCTTCCCGTCCGCGCCGACGACCGCCCACAGCGACGTCGGGCTCGTCATCGGCTTCTGAAACTCCGCGATCCACGTTTTCCGCGACAGCATCCTCCGCAGGCGGTCGAGGCCCTCCGTCTCGCCGCCCCTCGCGGGGAACCCCTCGTCGTCGGGCAGCTCCGGGTATCCCAACTCCTCGAGCGTCGGGACGCCGACCTCCGCGGACGACACGACGTCCTCGATCATCGCGACGAGCTCCACGTGCGATTTCCCGTCCGGCGACCCGGGCATCGACGCCGGCGGCGGCGGCGCCGGTTTCGCAACCGCGCCGCACGAGCCCGCGATTTTCAGAAAACTCGCGTAGCTCGTCGGCGGCGCGCCTTTCGGGCACTTGGAGAGCAAGCGCTCCATGTCGTACAGCGTGTGCGACGCGAACGTCTTCACCTCCGCGCCCACGCGCTTCGCGGCGTCGCGCACGGCCGCGTCGCGCGCGGACGCGTACGGCTCCGTGTCGACCTCGTGCGTCAACCGGTCGCACCCCCACGCTCTCAGCGCCGCGGGCACCACCGCCTTCGGGTCGCCTCGCAGGACGAGGAGACTCGACCCGCGCGCGCGCAGCGACGCGTCGAGGTCCGTCAGCGACTGCAGGAGGAATCGCACGCGGTTCGCGCCGACGCGCGACGGCGTCAGGAACCACGGGTCCAACACGAAGATGGGCTGCACCGCGGTCGCGTCCGCGCACGCGTCGACGAGCGCGGGATTGTCGTGGACGCGCAAGCCTTTGCGGAACCAGTGGATCGACCGCGTCGTCTTGTCTTCCCCCCCCATCGCGGCGGTCGCGCGCGACGACGACGCCGTCGCCGGTTCCGAGGACGCGTCCGCGGAGGAGACGCCTCGCGCGAGGACGACGACGACGGACGGGGGACGACGAGGACGACGAGAGAGAGATCTCGGGACGACGTCGGCGAAAAAAGTCGCCGGGACGAGGCCGACGCGATGACGCGCGCGCGCGAACGGCGCCGCGAGCCTCCGCGAGGACGCGAGCAACGACGACGCCACCGTCGCTTCGAAGGTAGGAGACGCGCGAGCGTCCTCTCGCGACGAGGTCGGCGCGACGACGAGCGCGCGCGGCGCGAGGTGGTGTGCGGGCGTCGACGTGTCGCTCTCTCGAAGATGCAGCAGCGGAGAGCGAGCAGAAAAAGCGCTCGACATTATTCACTTTTCCGCGCGCCCCGCGCGCGCGTCGACGGCGCCCCGCCGCCATGGGTTCCGGGCGCGACAAGCGCAAGAAAGCGGCGAAACGATCCGGCGGCGACGCGTCCGGCGGTACGAGCGGCTCGTCCAAGACGGACCGGAAGACGGACAAGAACGCGGCCAAGCTCGAGCGCAGGATGGATCGCGCGGGGAAGGAGGACGACATCGACGCGCTGCTGGCGAACATCAAGCTCTTGGACGCGAAGACGACCGCGGTGCACATCACGGAGAACGCGCCCAAGCCGAGCGCGCGGTGTAACTGCTCGTTCACGGCGACGCTCGCGCAGAAGCCCGCGGAGATCGTGATGTACGGCGGCGAGGTCGTGGACTCGGGAGGGAAGACGCGCGTCTTTAGCGATCTGTACCGATACGACGTGGAGAAGAATCGATTCGCGCGCGTCGTCGCGCCGAACGCGCCGCCGCCGAGGAGCGCGCACCAAGCGGTCGCGCACGGGGGATACGTGTACGTCCACGGCGGCGAGTTCACGTCGCCGAACCAGGAGAAGTTCTATCACTACCGCGATCTGTGGCGGTTCGAGCTCGAGACGAACGCGTGGGAGTCGCTCCCTTCCAAGACGGGTCCGAGCGCGCGAAGCGGCCACCGCATGATCGTCCACCCGAACGGCAAGTCGCTCCTGATGTTCGGCGGCTTCTACGACACCGGGAACGAGATTCGGTACTACAACGACGTCTGGGAGCTCGCGCTCGAGAGCAAGACGTGGCACCTTCGATGCGGCGGCGGCGGCGGCGGCGCGGCGGCGCTCGAGGGGCCGTCCCCTCGAAGCGCGGCGCACGTCTCGGGTGCGTTCACTGATCAAACGTTTTTCACCCTTCGCTCGGTTTCAACACTTGATCGCATCTCCTTTCAACTGACCGATGAACATTTCGACCCTCAGCGCACGGGGACCGCATGTTCGTCTACGGCGGGTACTGCAAACACGCGGGCGACGGCGATGGCGACGACGGCGACGTGGAGAAAGGGCAGACGTACTCGGATCTGTGGTCGCTGAGTTTGAAGACGTGGAAGTGGACGCGAGAGAAGAAGCAAGGGCTCGCGCCGGGACCGCGCGCGGGGGCGACGTCGGCGGTGCATCACGCGAAGAAGCGGTCGGTGCTCTTCGGCGGCGTCGTCGACCACGAGATACGAAAGGGCGAGGTCATCGTCTCCGAGTTTTTCAGCGACTCGTACGCGATGAGCGTCGAGAGCGGGCGATGGTACCCGGTGACGCTGTACGCGGACAAAGACGATAAGAAGGGCGAGACCCCCTCCGCGGGTCCGTCGACGGGGAAGGAGGAAGCCGAGAAGGTGGCGCGCGGCGAGAGCGTCAACGCGAACTTCAACGTCAGGGATAACCAAGCGCGCGCGGCGATTAAGATACAGGCGCACTATCGCGGCTACGCGGTGAGAAAGGCGTACAAGCTGTATCGCGTCGGCGGGCAAGTCAGCGAATTGCTGTACTCCCCGGGGAGCGGCGAGGCGGCGCCGAAGACGGCGCCGCGGCCGCGCGGGAGGATGAACGCCGCCGTGGCGTGCCGCGGGAACACGATGTATCTCTTCGGCGGCGCCGTGGAGATTGGCGACGCCGAAGTCGCGCTGGACGACGTGTGGGCGTTAGAGCTCACGCAGCGACCGAAGTGGAGGCAAATCTCTGGGCTGTCCGAGGACGTCGCCGCCGCCGTCGTCGGCGACGGGCACGTCTCCTCGGACGACGACGAAGAAGACGGCGACGGCGACGGCGACGGCGACGGCGACGATGGA
>Ga0181560_10001876_pt1 | contig 19520 bp, 12 predicted proteins | sample 011ome_20_FD_133751 | JGI IMG/M metagenome (GOLD analysis project Ga0181560, IMG submission 133751) | Coastal salt marsh microbial communities from the Groves Creek Marsh, Skidaway Island, Georgia - 011509CT metaG (megahit assembly) | ecosystem: Environmental > Aquatic > Marine > Intertidal...
CGACGACGACGACGACGACGACGACGACGACGACGACGAGCGGTACGCGTTCGAGGCGGAGGACGCCGCGGCGACGATCAGGGAGTACGCCGCGAGGGAGGCGATTCGGCACGAGCGAGACGTGCCGATGGCGAAGTTGGCCGCGAGGAAGACGGTCACGGACGCGTTCTTGAAGGCGGCGACGCCGCTCGTCTTCGGCGGGCCCGGCGCGCGAAGCGGCGGCGGCGGCGTCGGCGGCGTCGGCGGCGGCGGCCCGGTCGACGTCGGCTCGCCCGGGAGCGACCTCGGGAAATACGACGACGTCTTGGACGCGTACTACACCGGCGGCGGCGGCGGCGGCGGCGACGACGACGACGACGACGCGATGCAGACGGGAAGGGGGGAGAAGCGAAGGGCGGAGGAGGAGGCGTAGGATGGCGGACGACGTCCGCGGCCGGCGGCGTTTGGTTTTGGTTTTCCACGTTTGGTTCCGGAAAGATTAAGATTATTAACAACATCGCTTTTGATTACTCGTCACTCCACCGCGCCGGTTATCCCGTCCAAGAAGAGCCACTTCCCGTCCTCCGCGCCCTTTCGAAACGTGCTCAGCTCCGAGTGATTCTCCTCCGCGCCCTCTTTAAACCCTTTCTGACCGACGACCCTGCACTTGTACTTGAACCCGACCAAGTGCTCCTCGGCGTTTTTCCCCGCGCGATCGGTGACGATCTCGAGGCCGTAAAATTTCACCTTTTTGCACGTCATGCGCACGTCCTCCGCGAGCGACGACACCACCTTCCCGCTCTCCGCTTTCGCGCCGTCGCGGAAGATGGGATTCTCCGGGTGCGTGGTCTTGACGACGTACTCGCCCTCGCCCTTGGCGTACGCGGAGAACCGCGACCGCATCAACGTCACGCAGTCGTCCGGGTAGGATTCGTTCTTGTGGAAGGGTTTGCAGCATCGCGCGTACGGCGCTCCCTCCGCGCCGCCGCCGCACGGGCACCGCTCGGACGCGCTCAACTCGGTCGAGGACTTCGACTTGGCGACGACGACGGGCTCGTCCTCCCCGCCCAAGAGCTCCGCGAAGCCTTTCTTCTTCTTCCCGCGCGCGACGACGCCGACGCCGCGTCGACGACGACGGCCGTCGTCGACGCCGTCGTGGTCGTTTCCGTCCCCGCCGCCGCGGCGCGGAGCGACGACGACCGGTCGCGGCGTCGTCGCGTCGCGTCGCGCGCGCGCGAGGTTTGCGTTCGGGCATCGGACGCCCTTCGTCGTCGCGGGGAGGAACGCGCATCGGACGGCGGCCATCGTGCCGCGGCGTGTGGCGTCGCGGCGCTGGACAGGATCGGGTCGCGCTTTTTCGTGTGTGTGTGTCTGATGAGTCATCATCTCGACGCGAGAGTGCTCACGCAGTTCGTGGACGTCGGACGCGCCGAACCGGGGGCTTCACTCACTGTCGACGCGTCGCCGCGCGCGCGTCCGCGTCGACGCCGCCCGCCGTCGCGTCGTCGCGATGACCTCGTCGATCGCCCTCGGCGTCGGCGCGCCGCGCGTCGCGGTCGCGAGCGTCGGCGCGCGACGCCGTCGCGCGCGAATCGAGCGCCCGCGAACATTTTCTCCTCCCGGCGCGGTGATCGCTAACAATAATCCGAATCCGAATCCTGCCCCCGCGACGCGGGCGGTATCCGCCGCGCGTTCCCCGCGCGCGATCCCCGGTCGCCGCGGTATCGCCGCGGTCGCGTCGTCATCGAGCGCGGACCTCGACGACGCGGCGGTCACCTCGGACGTGGAAGTAGAACGAAACGATGTCGTCGCGCCGGTGCGACCGCATTCGATCCTCGAGGAGGACGCGTCGTCGTCGTCGTCGTCGCCGCCGCCGCCGCCGCCGCCGCCGCCGCCGCGTCCTTCCCCCCGCCGCCGCCGGAATAAGATCGCGATGATCGCCGCCGGGATCGGCCTCGGGATCGCGAGCGCGTCCGTTCCGATGAACGCGAACGCCGCGCGCGCGAGGAAGGCCCCGGTCGTCGCCGCGGCGGCGGCGGCGGCGTCGCAGTCGTCGCAGTCGTTCTCCCCCAACCTCTTCTCGCTGCCGCCGTCCGCGAGCGAGGCGATCGACAGCGCGAGCAAGAGGGCGCTCGTGGGCGTGAAGGGCTTTCTGGAAAAGTGCGACGAGAACATCAACGACCCGTGGCACGCCGAGGACGTGTGGCTCATATTCGTTTGGCACTGGCTTTCGGACGAGAAGCGAAGGAAAGCGTTCCACGCGTTTTTGCAAAACACGCTCAAGCCCGACGACGAGCCCCCGACGCCGTTCGAGGAGTCGTACTGGCACTTCGTGCACGGGCCCATGAAGGTCATCTTCGCGCTGTGGGTGACGCTGTATATGTTCGACAACCTCGCGTGGATCGGACGTCTGCTCGAGCTCAGCGTCGGTTTACCGCAAATTTTCGTGAATCAGTTCGACCGAGGGATGTACGCGCTCGCCGCCGGATGCATCGCGGGTCTCTCCGCGAACGAGTACTTCCCAAGGGTGCTGCGATCGAAGTTCGGGGTCACGAACACGTCGACCGAGCTTCTTCTCACCAGATTCGCGATGGGCGTCATCACGTTCACGACCGTTCTCGTCGCCGCGTTGCTCTTCGGTCTCCCGCCGAAGTCGTTGCTCGGGTTCGGAGGCATCGGCGGTCTGACGTTCGGTTTAGCCGCGAAGGATCTCATAAGCAACTACCTCGGCGGCGTCATGCTCGCGGTCATGAAGCCGTTCAGCCCCGGAGAGAAAGTTTACCTCATGCCCGTGAACGGACGGTTCCGAGGCACGAACGAGCCGGACGTCGGCGGTTACCTCGTGAAAGAGATCGGGTGGTACCAGACCACGCTCATCCCGAAAGACACGCGTCCGACGACGGTGCCGAACGGTTTCTTTCTCGGCTCGTCCGTGATCAACATATCGCGGCAGACGCAGCGGGTCATCGGCGGGGAGCTCAGGGTGAGGTACGACGACGCGGAGTGCATACCTCGGCTCACGGAGGAGATCGCGGAGTATCTCCGGAATCACCCGGACATCGAGTCGAACTCGCGGCCGATTCGCGTGCACATGCGGACGCTGATGAAGGACGCCTCGGACGGGTCTCTGCGCGTGCGGATCGAGTGTCACTGCAACGTCGTGAAGAAGGACGCGTTTCTGAAGACGCAGCAGGCGATATTCATGGACATCTGGGCGATTCAGAAGCGGCTCACGACCGGTCCGGCGTGGCCGGTGCTAGTATCCCCGTCGGACTACAATCCGCCGTGGGGAACCGGCGCCGCCGCGGGGGCGGACGGCCGGTGACAGAAGGTAACGCCGCTGATGCGAGCGTCACCACCACTGCATGGATCATCTGGTTGGTTTTTGTTTTTGGTTGTTATCTTTATTGCATCGTAGGCACGCCCGACGCGCTCGCTCGCTCGCGACGATCGACCTCTCGTTCGATCGCGTCACGTGAACACGCGCATGGCGTCCCCGACGACGACCGCCCCCGGACCGCCCGCGCGCGCCTCCAGCGTCAACCCGCACGCCTCCCCGACCGCTCTCAACGCGTCCGCCGCGGCCGCGCCGTCGAACCCGCCCCCGAACCCCGGCCCCGATCCGACGCCGCCGCCGCTCGGCGCGGGCATCGCGACGACGCGACACGGCGTCCCCGCGAGCTCACACCGCGCGGCGACGGCGGCGCCGAGACCCGACAGCAGCGCGCCGCACGGCAGCGGACGCGGACGCGGACGCGGACGCGTCGCGTCCGTCGACGTTCCGTCATCCGTCATCCGTCCTCCGTCTTTTTCCTCTCCCCGCGCGGTCGCCGTCCCGTCCAGCGCGTACGCCTCGCGGCGTCCGTCCGCGCCGTAATCGACGTCGTGCTCGTCCACCGCGCAGAGGACCACGACCTTCGCCGGCGCGGCGTCCGCGAAGATGCGCGTCGCCCATTCGCGCTGGTCGTCGATCGGGACGTCGACGCGCGCACAGACGAGGACGACGCCGCCCGCCACGTCTTCTTTTACTTTTTCTTTTTCTCCGCCGCCTGATGACGGATGTCCGCCCCCCGCGCCAACGCGCGCGCCCGCGACGCCGACGTCGTAGATGACCGTCGTCGGGTCCGTCGGAGACGGCGACGCGGCGAGCCCGCGCGCGCTGACCGCGGACGTCGTGATCGCGCCCAGAGGTTTGAGGTCGAGGTCGATCGCCGCGGCGCCGTCGCGCTCGACGAGTCGGCACGCGAGCGGGCCCGCGGCGACGAGGAGGACGTTCGGTCGCAGCGCGCCCGCGGACGCGATCTTCGCGCGCGCGGACGCGTTCCACTGCGGGAGCGCGGGTCGCGGAGCGACGGCGTCGGGTCAGCGCGCGGAGTGGAGTGGCGGAAGAGATGGCGTCGCGGGCGGCGCGAGGGAGGGAGGGAGGGAGGGAGGGACGGCGGACGGCGAGGCTGTCGGGACGCGGAGGGAGAGGCGGCGACGCGAGGATCGGATCAGATCGGGATCGCACCAGCGCGAAGACCCTCGGGTGGTCCCCGGCCGCGGCTCGCGCTCTCTCCGCCCTCGCCTCCGCGTCCTCGTCGGCTTCGACGCGCGAGACGATGTCCTCCTCGAGGGGGGAGAAGAAGTCGCCCATGCTGCCTTCGCGCGCGAGGATCTGGCCGACGGATCTGGCGGACGCGACGTTGAAAAAATTTCTTCAGACGCTGCGCTGAGGTTTTCGAAACCATCGAGACGTACCCGCCGGCCACACGCGCCGGCGCGCGGCAGCCGCGTTCGGTCCTTCGATCCCCCCCGCACTGCCGGTCGACGCGCGATACCGATGTCCGCGTTCCTCCCCAACCGCGGCGGCTTCTTCGGCCTCGGACGCGGTCCGTCGCGCTCGTCGTCGTCCTCGCGTCAACAGCGTCGTCGGATCGCCGCCGAGCGTCCGTCGCGCGCGCTCGTCGCCGTCGCCGCCGCCGCGTCCGGCGGCGCGGCCGCGTCCGCGACGAGCCCCGCGCTCGCGCGACGCGTCCTCCTCGCGTCCACCGCGGCGGTCGCGCCCGCGTTTCTCGCCGCGCGGGTCGCGCACGCGAAGAAGCAGCCCAAGAGTCGCGCGGGCGGATCCTCCGACGGATCAACCGGCGGCGTCTCGGTGCCGAAACCCATCACGAAGCTGAGCCTCGACGGCCGCCGCCTCGTCGCCGTCGGCGACGTCCACGGCGACTTCCCCCAGGCGATGAAAGCGCTCGAGTGCGCGAAGGTCATGGACAAGACGGGCAAGTGGTGCGGCGGGGACACCGTCGTCGTGCAGGTGGGGGACATCCTCGACCGCGGGGATAACGAGCTCGCCATTATGCGAAAGTTTCGCGCGCTCGCCAAGGACGCGAGAGCTGCGGGCGGCGATTTCATCGTCATCAACGGCAACCACGAGATCATGAACGTCCTGGGCGACTTCCGGTACGTCACCAAAGGCGCGTACGGCGAGTGCGCGAGGTACACGGAGAAGAAACGCCTCGCGCAGATCGCCAAGCTCGGCGAGGAGAACGTCGAGCCGCCGCCGGAGACGCCCGAAGGGGTCAACCCGCAGACGTACGCCGGTCTCCTCGCTCGCCGCGCGCTCTTTCTCCCGGGCGGCGAGATGGCGGTCAAGATGGCGTCCAACCCCACGGTGCTGCAGGTGGACGATACCGTCTTCGCGCACGCGGGGATCGACGAGAGCCACGTGGAGTACGGGTTCGCGCGCATCAACGCCGAGGTGTCGCAATGGATGGCGGGCTCGCGCGCGCAGCCGCCGAAACACGTCTTGGAGGAAAAGGGCGTGGTGTGGACCAGGGAGTACGGCGGCGCGGACGCGGGGCAGACGAGCGAAGCCGCGGCGTGTCGACGGTTAGAGAAGGCGTTAGACGCGACGGGGGCGAAGCGGATCGTGATCGGGCACACGCCGCAGCAGAAGGGCGTCAACTCGGGGTGCGGCGGGAAGGTGTGGCGCGCCGACGTCGGCGCGTCGCGGGGGATCTACGGTAACACCCCGCAGGTGATCGAGATCGTGAACGGGCGCGTCCGGGTGTTGTCCGCGTGAGGAGGGAGACGAGGAGGAGGGAGAAGAGAAGATGAGAGAAGAGAACTCTAGAGGGTGCTTGGGTTGACATATTATCGTCGTATTACGAACGCGAACACCTCGCCGAGGAGGGAGAAGAGAAGATGAGAGAAGAGAACTCTAGAGGGTGCTTGGGTTGACATATTATCGTCGTATTACGAACGCGAACACCTCGCCGCGCGGTCGGCGAGTCATCAGTCGTCGTCGGCGGCGCGTTTCGCCGACGAGCGTTTCTTCTTTTTCTTCTCGCCGCCGCTCTCCTTCTTCGCTTCCCTTCCGACGTCCTCGTCGTCTAAGACGTCGTTGTTCTTCCACACGCCCTTGACGTCCTCGTCGTCCTCGTCGTCGCCGCCGCCGTCGTCGCCCTCCGCGCCTTCTTTCAGGTGCGCCTCGAGCATCCCCAACCCGGCGAGGTTAAACCCGAACACGTCCCTGATTTCCTCCGCGCGCTTCCGTAACAGCGGCCGTACTTTCAGTAACACCCCTCGCGCGGCCGACGTGGCACCGAGCTGGACGTAGTGTAACCGCACGATGAGCGCGGCGAGGCGACACGTCAGCTCGATATTCTCGCCGGCGTGTAACCACCCGGCGAGGTAGTCCAGCAGCGCGAGCGCGCTCGAAAACGGCAACGCGAGAATCGCCTGCTCTAAATCCGCCGCGCGCACCTTCTCGATCGCCGCGAGCGCGTACCGCTCCGGGGTTTGACCCATGAGCAGCGGGTTCGGCATGAGCCCGGGCGGATACACGTCCGTGCCTTTCAACCCGAGCGCGTTCGCGTTACCAAGGACGACCGCGTCCGCGACGGCGTCGCCGTCGTCCCTCTCCTCCCCAAAAGTCTCCGCGTTCGCCGCGCGAAGTTCGTCGTCGTCGCTAAAGTCCTCGGGCTCGAACGACGGAAAGTCGCCGCCGCCTCCCTCGATCTCGTCCGCCTCATCGCCGTCGTCCTCGCCGTCGTCCTCGTCGTCATCGCCGTCGTCGGCGCGCTTCCGCCGTCGCACCTCCGCGTCGATGCGCTCGCGCTCGTGCCCGGCGACGTCCAACGCGTCGACGATGGCATCCGCCGCGCTCAACGTCTCGAGCGTCTTCCGACCCGCCATCCCCGCCTCCGCGCCCGCGGGGGCTGAAGCGCCGCGCGCCGCCGCGCGCTCGCGCGCCGCCGCCGCGACGCGGTCGTCGTCGTCGTCGTCGTCCGCGCCGTTTCCGCCGCCCTCTTCCAGAAGCGACTCCAACCGCCGTTCCTTCTCCTCGTCCACGAAGAACGGCTCGTCCGTCCTCTCCCAGACTCGAATCGCGCGATCGTGTCCGGCGGTGACGCAAAAGTCGCCCCGCGCGCTCACCGCGACGCACCACGCCTCGCCGTGATGCCCCTGGAGCGTGAGCAGCGGCTCGAACTTGTCCGCGTCCCAGTACTTCACCGCGCGGTCCTTACCGGTGCTGAACATGTAGTGCGTCTTCGGCACGAACGCGATGGCCGTCACCGAGTCCCCGTGCGCGAACACCGACTTGTGGCAGTCGCCGAAATCCATGCCCCATATGCGTATGTTCTTGTCCGCGCCCCCGGACGCGAGCAGCGCGCCGTCGTCGCTGACGTCGTGGCACAGCGCGGGGAGACGGTGCCCGTACAGCGACAGGAAAAACTTGAGCGTGTCGACGAAAAAAACCTTCAGGGTGTTGTCCAGCAGCGACACGGACAGGAGCTTCCCGTCCTTCGTCACGCGCACGGAGAGCACGTCCTCGCTCATCTGCAGCGTTCGAACGTGCGCGACGCCGAGCTCGCGACGCCCCGGCCCCGCGCCGGGCGCGACGCCGTCGCCGTCGCCGCCGGTCTCTCCGTCGTCGTCGTCGTCGACGTCGACGAGACGCCACTCCCAAAACTTGACCGTCTTGTCCGCCGAGCAGCTCACGAACCCGCTGCCGTCCGGGAGCGTCGACACGCCCCACACCGCGCCCTCGTGCGCGTCCGGCGCGCCTCTCAACCGCGCGCCCGCCTGCACGTCCACGAGCTCTAACGCGCCGGACTTTGTCCCGACGACGACGTGCCTTCCCGCGGGCGCGAACGCGACGCACAGCCCGTACCCTCCGTCCACGGACCGAAGGCACGCGCCGCGGCTCGGGTCCCACACCTTCGCGCCCTTCGCGGAGCAGCTCACGAGCGTCGCGTCGTCGGACGACAGCGCGACCGCGCGGATATCCGAGCGATGCCCCGCAGCCTCGAGCGCGCGCGATCTCGTCGGCTCGGCGAACTTGGAGGCGGACGCCGTCGCCGCGTCGTTCGCGGCGGCGTCGTCCGCCGCCTCCAGCTCCCACTCCTCCACGGCGTTGTTATCGAGCAGCACCGCGACGACGGCGCGGACGCCAGGGCGACCGCGGCGCGATCTCGGCGCGAACGCGAACCCCCTGGTCTTCGCCTTCGTGCGCACGACCGCCGCGAGCTCGAGCTCGTCCGCGGCGACGTTTTCGTTTTCGTTCGCGTCGTCGTCGCCGCCGCCGCCGTCGCGACCCTTCTCGCGCTTGCGCTTCGCCTTCCTCTTGCGCCGCTTCGCCATCTCCGCGTCGTTTCGCACGCGGTACATCTCCACCGCGCGACCGACGGTCTGGACGCCGAGGAGTTCGCCGTCGTCGTCGAATCGCACGAGCGACGCGCGCGACTTGTCCGCGCGCGGTAGGTGCCCCATCGGCGTCAACGTCCTGGACGCGTCCTCGATGCTCGACGCGATCTGCTCGCGCGTCAGCGGCGCCTTAGGTTCGTTCCTATTCGCGGTCGCGGTCTCGGTCTCGGTCTCGGCGGCGACGAGGTCGGTGTTCTCGTCGGAGTCCGAGCCCTTCGGAGTCGGCGTGCTTTTTCCGCCGGCGACGGCGAAGAGGTGGAGCCGGTCGTCCGAGGTCCCGACCGCGAGCCTCGCGCCTCGCGCGTCCACGTCCAGCGACCACGCCTCCGCGCCCAGCGCGGAGACCGTCTGCGCGCAGTGCTGCGTGTCGAGATCCCACACGCGCACGGTCGCGTCTTTGCTGCACGTCACGAGCCGCCGCCCCGAGGCGGACGCGCCTCGTGTGTCGGCATTATTGTCGCCGTCGACGAAACACGCGTCCGTGACTTGCCCCTTGTGCCCTCTGAGGCGGCACAGACCCGCCTCCGCGACGACGTCCCACACGACGACGTTCGTGTCCTTCCCGCCGGACACGAGCAGGGAGCCGTCGCGCGAAAACCGCAGCGCGGTGACCTCGCTCTTGTGCCCTTTCAAGAGGACGTCCGTGCTGCCGTCCACGAGATTCCACAGGCGGATCGATCCGTCGCTCGCGCCCGCGGCGACGACGTCGCTCCCCGGCGCGCGCGCGATGCGCGTCACCGCGGGAAGCGCGCCGCTCTCGCGCGGCGGCGGGACGAGCGAGCTCGCGAGGATGCCGCGTCGGACGTCCCACACCGCGAGACGCTCGAGCGCGGCGCAGACGAGATTCTTACCGCCGGCGTCGTACACGGGAGCGCAGTCCGGGGACGCGACGACGCCGAACGAGCGCGCTTGCTCGTAGCGAAGGTACGCCTTCACCATGACGCGCGGACGAGAGGATTGATGAGAAGGAAGCGGGCCGGCGCCTTCCGCTCTCGCGCGCGTCGCGTCTCGGTCGCGCGCGACGCTTGTGGGGGGCGGTCGTCGGCGCGGATCGCCGAAAAAGCCGCCGCCGCCGCGCGGGCGCGGCGGCTCCGACCTTCTGACGATGACGAGTGATGTGACGGAGTGAGAAAAGACGCGAATAATGAGACGAGGCGAACGCGAGCGTCTGTTACACTAACTACGCGTCGCGGCGGTCAAAAGAACCCGCTCTTGCGGCGGTTCCCGCCCCCCTTCCCCTGCTTACCCCCCCCGAGCCCGCCGTTCCCTCTCGCGCTCTTCGCGGGCGCGCTCCCCGGCGCCGCGCGCGCCGCCATTCCCGCGGCGGCGGCGGCGTGAATCGGCCGCAGCAGACCCTTCTTCGGCGTCGACGACAGCAGCGATCTCAAGCTCGCGCCCTTGACCGGGTTCGGCGGCCCCGTGGGCGTGTGCCGCGTGTTCCGCTTCAAGTTCCACGCCACGCGCTTGGACGGCGACGGCGACGCCATCGCCGCGGCCGACCCGGACACGGACCCGCCGCCGAACAAGCCGCCGACGGCGCCGACGGCTCTTCGGGCGAGCGCCGACGCGCCGCCGCCGCCGCCGTGGCCGTGCTTCGAGTTCGACGCCGGCGCGGGGGATCCGACGGCGGCAGCCCAGCGCTCAGCCTTGCGCAGCGCCTTTCTCTCCGCGGCGGCGGTCGCGGCGGCGATCGCGGCTTCTCCGCCGTCGCCGTCGGATTCGCTTCCGCTGACGTCGCCCTCCGACTCCTCCTCGCTCGACTCGTCCTGGTCCGAGGTGTCGTCCATGGAGTCCTCCTCGGAGTCGTCCTCCTCCTCCTCCTCCTCCTCCTCCTCCTCCTCGTCCTCAACCTCCTCGCCGACGTCGACGTCCATGCCGTCGTCCTCGAACTCGTCCGCTTCTTCGAACTCGTCGAGCTCTTCTTCTTCTTCTTCTTCCAAGTCCGAGTCGGAGTCGTCCGTGGCGTCTTCGTCGTCGTCTTTCGCTCCGAGTCGACGCGTGGACGGGGCACTTTCGGGTTCTTCTTCCTCGTCGTCCTCGTCCATCTCGTCGTCGTCGTCATCGTCCTCCTCGTCGTCTTCCTCGTCGTCGTCCTCTCCGTCGGCGGTGTGGAAGCTGTCGTCCGCCTCCGCCTCCGCCGCCGCCTCCTCCTCGGACTCCTCCTCCTCCTCCTCGGACGCATCCTCCTCCTCCTCGGACGCCTCGGACTCCTCCTCCTCCTCCTCGGATTCCTCCATCGCGACGACCTTGTTCTTCTGCTTCTTCTCCACCACCCCCTCCGCGACGACGGCGCTCCCTCCCGCAGCCTTCTCCTCCGCCGCCGCCTTCGCGACTCGCGCGGCTCTCTTAAACATCGTGTGCAACGCGTATAAACTCTCCCGCTGCAAATCCCCGACGTCCGGCTCCGCGCCGACGTCGATGAATTCCCGCGACATCTTCCTCAGAGTCTCCGCGTCCAGGCGCACCATGATCGCGGCCGCGCACTCCGCGCGGTCGTCCTCGTCCGACGCCGGGTCGTCCATCATCCGCGTCGCGACGCCGCCGTCCGCGCCCTCGAGCGCGGCTTCGAAAACCTCGGACACGACGCGCTCGTGCAGCGCCCTGTGCGAGTCCACCGCGAGGACCGCGCTGAACGGCGCGAGCAAGAGCGCGACGGAGGACGGCGGCACCGGTTTCGGGTCGCGCTTCTTCGGGCCTAAGTCCTTCTTCGCGTCCTTCGTTTTCTTATCCTTCGACTTGGTGTCCGGCCGCTTTTCCCTGCCGAACGCGCCGGGGACGCCCTTCTTCTCTGTCGGCTTCTTCCCGCCTCGAAACACCGTGATCGGCGCGCCGCCGTTCCCTTCGTTCTCCTTCTCCGGGTCGCACCCGACCTCGACGTAGTCCTGCCCCGCGGCCACCTTGCGCAACTCCGGCACGAAAACCTCCGCGAGGTGCAGGCGCAGGCCGACGTCGACGACGCCGCGTTCGCTCGTCGCGTTTGGCGCCGACGCCGGCGCCATCGCCGCGCGCGTAAACATCTGCGACACGTCCGACGTCGCGCCCTCCGCCCAGTCGCGGTTCGCGCAGTACCTGAGCGCGTGCGACGTCATGCGACGCACGAGCCGTAGGTACTTGTCCATCCGGTGACGATCGATCCCGATCCACTCCCTTCGCGCGGTGATGTAAAACACGCCGAGGTAACACAGCGCGACTTTGTGCTTCATCTCGTGCACGGCCTCGCCCATGCGCTCGGCGAGCTCCTCCTGGACGTCCCACCCGTCCGCGTGCCACATCGCGTAGAAGAGACCTTTCCATATCTTCTTCATGTCGAGCATCGGGACGTCTTTCCTCGCGTTCAACCACTTCGCGAGCGCCGCGAACGTCGCGTCGCGCACCTCCTTGTCCCCGCTCGCGAGCTGCCGCGCGAACGGATTCGCGCCGTTCGACGACGACGACGCGCCCGCGCCGCCGCCGCCGTCCTTCGGGAGCTTGGGGACGTACGGCGTCGCGCGCTTCGGCTTGTTGATCTCAGGCGCGGGCCCGGGGAACTTCTTCGCGGTCCCGGACATGTTCCGCTCCTGCTGGACGTGCGACTTGACGCGGATCTTCCCCATCGCGACCTCCGCGACGGCGACGGCGACGCGAAGTTTTGGCGGCGGACGAAGGATGCGCGATCGGTCGACGGCGCGACGCGAACGCCGCGCGCGATCGACGACCCGCGAGCGATGCGCGCCGCCGCGCGACGCGCGCCTTTCGCCTTTGCGGAGGAGGAGGACGCGCGCCGGGACGACTCGCGGACGACTCGCGCCGCGTGGGTCGCGCGCGAGGGCGATGTGGCGAACGGCAATGCGTTCGTTCGCCGCCGCCGTTGCCCACTTTTCATCGGCGCATTGACCCGTGAGGCCGACCGACCGCGCATTGTCGTCTCGAGCTCTCGACACCACCCGTCGACGCCACGTCGCGATGATAACGACGCGCACGCTCGACGCGCGCGATGTCCGCCGCTCACGCGACCGTCACCGCGTCGACGTCCGCGCCGTCGTCGCGGCGTCTCACCGCTCGCGCGGCGACGGCGGCGTCGCGTCCTCTCGCTCGACAGAGCGCGAGCGCGAGCGCGAGCGCGTCGTCGCGTCGTCGTCGTCGTCATCATCACCATCACCTGCTTCACCACCACCGCGATCGCGCCTCCTCGCTGCGTTGCGACGCGAAGAAGAAGGGCCTGTTCGACGAGATGCTCGACGTCATGGAGGGCGGCCCGAAGCTCCGCAGATGGTACGGCTCGGACTCCTCCGTGGGCGCGCCCGGGGAGGAGCGCGTCGAGAGAAAGGCCCCGTCCTCGGACGTCGCGGACGCCGACGCGCGCGCGTCAGGATCCATTGGCTTCGACGAGGCGACGCTGCGCGCGTTCGACGCCAAGCCTCGTCGCTCCGTCCTCGTCGCCGGCGCCGACACCGCGCTCGGCGAGGCCGTCGTCATGCAGCTCATCGTCGCGAAGCAAGACGTCGTCGTCCTCGGCATCGCGCCCGAGCTCGCCGCGACGCGGTTCGGGCCGTACGTCACCGCGGCGCCCGCGGAGATGGCCGTCGACGACGCCGACGCGATGACCGCGGCGCTGCGACGAGGCGCGCGATGCGTCGTGTGCGTCTCGAAAGTGGGCGCGCTCCCGACCGCGGTCGCGAGGGACGACAAGGTGAAGCACGTGGTGCTGGTGTCCTCCGCGGCGAAGGGCGCTGGTGTCCTCGACGGCGTGATCGGCGGGCTGTTCGGGGACGAGGAGGCGACGCGGCGGGACCGCACGCGCGAGGACGCGTTCGCCGCGAGCTGCGTTGAATCGAAGACGCCGCTGACGATCGTTCGCGCCGGGAAGACGCGCGCGTCGCCGGGGGGGAAGCAGCCGATCGCGTTCACGCAGAGCGGCGGGGAGGTGGGCGAGCTGAGCCTGGAGGACCTCGCGGAGGTGACGGTGCGGTGTTTGGGCGCGCCGCCGAAGCCGGGGGACGTGTTGACGTTCGAGGCGGCGAACGCGCCCGGCGCGGCTGGCGAGAGGCGAAAGTGGAAGGAACTCTTCGCGTCGCTGAGCTGAAGCGGCTTCTGACGCGATCGTGAACGATTGACTTTAACCCTACTGATGACTGTATGAACCGTTTCGTTTTAACCGTGGATCGTAACGTATCGACCCCGCTTTGATCGCCCTCGCTTCAGTACCACCCCCCCGGGAACGTCCGCTGCAAGTTCCCGCCCATGAGCAACGCCTTCTCCTCCGGCGTCACGCCGGCGCCGCAGTTTTCCAGAATCGTCGCCGCCTCGGCGTACCCGCACTCCCGCGTCACGTACGGGAAATCGCTCCCCCACAACACGCGCTCCACGCCGAACGCGTCGATGAGCTGCCGCAGCTGCGCGCCCGTCGTCGGGTACGGCCACTCTTTGTCCTCGTCGCTCGCGTCGAGCGGCAGCACGCGGAACTGCGCGCTCGCCTTGACGCCCACCTGCGGGAATTTCGCGAGCTCCAACAGCGCCTTCCAGTTCGGATCGTCGACGCCCTTGCAGAACCCGAAGTGGTCGATCATCACCGGCGTCCGCGGCGACGCGCGCATGAGCTCCTTGATGTCCTCGACGTGCAGGTGCAAGCCGTGGAAGCACATAAATCCGACCGGCGCTCTCCGCTCGCCGCACAGCTCGAACATCGCTACCCCGACCTCGTCCGTCATGCGAGCTCCCTCAGGGTCGTTCCATACAAGGCGATGGCGGGGTGGTGTTCATAGGCGTCAGATGGAGTTGAAAGGCGTCGAGGGCGGGGATTGAAAGCGGGGGGTGGGCGCAGAGACACGCCGGCAAAAGTCCTTAAGGATCGGCGTTCACCACGCCGACGCGGTCGTATGGGGACCAGTGTATAGAACGCACCTCCGGCCACAGCCCCGGGTTGAACCGCACCGCGCGGTACGTCCCCGTCGACGCGTTCCCCGGCGCGTCTCCGGCGTGGAGCAGACGCGAGAGGTCGTTCACGCCGGCGATGCCTCGGGTCGGGTCCGCGAGCGCGCACGCGACGAATCGCCCGGGGTACCTTCGGACGACGTCCGCGACGTAGGCGTGGTCGTGGAGGAGGTTGATGGGTTGAACGATGAGCGCGCCGTGGATTCCCGCGTCGTCCATCGCGCTCACGAGCGCCTCCGCGGTCGCGGTCGTCGCGAGCGACGCGGGCGGCTCTTTCCCCTCGACGTACGCGTAGGAGGTAGGGGTGGGCCACACGTGCAGGTGCGCGTCGAGGACGAGCGGCGGCGACGGCGACGGCGCGTCGTTCGGCGGCGTCGTCGCCTTCGACGCCATCGCGGTGACGACCGTCGTCGTCGTCGTCGTGGCTCGGCGCGAGAGGCGTGTCGCGGGCGAGGACGCGCGCGAGGACGCGATCGCGCGGCGGTGGCGGGAGAGGAGGACGCGCGCGCCGTGCCGAGCGAGCGAGGACGCGGAGAGATCAAGCGACGCCGCGAGCATCACGCCGCGGGGCGTCGCGGAGTGCGGCGCGACGGTTCGTGGCGCGGCGGAAGCACGCTGTGACGCTGACGACAATGACGAGCGAGGCTGTGCGCGCGAGCTGATGAACTGAACGAGCCGTTCGAAATCGTGGTCGCGCCCGCGCGCCTCGCCCACACGCCGCGCCGCACGACGCGACCGCGCGCGGGCGTCGCCGCTTCCGTCGCCGTGAGTCCGTCGCGCGAACAGATCGCCCCCGACGCCGTCGTTCGAACGGCGCCTCGCGATCGTCGTCGGGAGCCGCGGCGAGACGAGCGCGCGCGTGCGTCGAGGGGGAAACCACCGAAGCGCGGCGCGAGATCTCCTTCGCGCGATCCTCGGAGAGACAGATGGCGCCGTCCTCGGACGCGCTGTGCGAGATCCGCAGCGCGCTGACGCTCCGCAGCGCGATCGGCGCGGGGAAGAAGCGCGCAGAGCACTCCTTCGAGGCGACGACGCCGATCCAACTCCCCGAGGCTGGACGCGCGATCCCTCCCGCGACGAAGCCGACGCCGGCGACGTTCGCGACGACGGACGCGCCGACGCGCGCGAGAGGATGGCTCGCCGCGGTCTTCCTCGGCGCCGCGTTCCCGCCGTCGCCGCCCGTCGCGGACGGCCTCACCGCGCCCGTGGCGTGGCACGCGCATCAGCCGAGACTCGCGACCGTGGACGGCAGCGGCCGCGTCCTCGTGCACGCGGACCCGGCGGGAATCGATGGGCGCGGCGCCGACGACGATGGCGGCGGCGGCGACGGAAGAAGAAGCCCCAAGAAGACAGCTGCGCCGAGCGTGCTGCGCCACTCGCTGCATCAGGGCGCGCGCGCGCTCGCGTGGCGCCCGATGGCGGGCGCGACGCTCGCCGTCGCGGGCGCGCACGGCGTCTGCGTTTGGTCGCACGAGCCGAGCGAGTGCGGCGGCGGCGGCGGCGCCGTGAGCGGCGTCGCCGGGAGGGGCCGCATCGGCGGCGCGCCCGAGTGGCGGCTGCGGCATCTTCGCGAGGACGCGCCGCTGGAGGACGACGACGCGAACGACCCGTACAAGGCGGCGTCCACGGAGGGTCTCAAGCGCGTCTTCGCGTTCGTGAAGCGGATGGTGAAGGTGCCGTCTCTCGCGACGGCGTTGGCGACGCTCAGCCCGGCGTCGGCGTTTTCGAGCGTTTCCGACGGGCGCGGCGCCTCCCGAAACCAAAACAAAAACGCCCGCCGCGGCGCCGTTAACATGTCAAAAGGCGCGTCGTCGTCGTCGTCGTCGTCGTCGTCGTCTCAAGGCCTGTTCGACTCCCCGTTCGGCGGCGGCGTGCCGTACGACACGCTGACGTGGCACCCGCGCGGCGCGCTCCTCGCCGCGGGGAGCGCGGATCGCCGGTACGTCGCCGTCTGGGACGTGGGCACCGGTCGGTGCGCGCGCGTCTCGTCCGGCTTCGCGGGCGTGGCGAAGCTGCTGTGGTCGCCGTGCGGCGGGTACCTGTTCGCGTCGCACCCGCGCGGCGGGTTCACGGTGTGGGAGACGCGAGGGTGGAGCGCCGCGAAGTGGGACACGGGCGGAGAGGACAGACGGGTGACGGCGGCGGCTTGGGGCCGAAGCGGCGACGGCGACGGCGACGGCGACGCCGGCGGCGCGGTGCTCCTGCTCGCCGTCTCCGGCGGCGGCGGCTCGCTCACGGCCGCGCACTTCCCCCCCTCCGGCGCGCCGAGCCTCCTCGCGCAGCTCCTGCCCGTGGACTTGCCGCGGCTGACCGAGACGACTCGAGACGACGGCGGAGCGCCGGCGCGCGACGACGCCGGCGGCGGCGGCGGCGTCGACGTCGCCGACATGACCTGGGACCCGTCTAGCTCGCGGCTCGCCGTCGTCCTCGACGCGTCCGCGCCGCGACGCGACGACGACGGCGGCGCGCGCGAGCCCGGGCGCGTCGCGCTGTACGCGACGACGACGCGGCCCGTGGTGCGCGCGTCGCTGTTGGGATACGTCTCCGCGCCGGGGGTTCGCGACGTCGGGATGCGGCTCGGCGTCGGCGGGCCCGCGCGCGCGGTGGCGATGGCGGGGCCGGGCGGCGGGAGGGGCGGGGGCGGCGGAGACGGCGGGGAGGAGGCGTCGAGCACGCTGGCGGTGTGCTGGGAAGGCGGCGGCGTGAGCGTGTGTCCTTTGTACTTCCCTCGGTGACGACATACAGTAGTATTTTTTGGAGTCGGTACTTCCGTAATAATCGCGACTATCTCGCTATCAGACGCGAAGAGGCTAAAAGTAGTTGGCCAGCCGCACGAGCTCTTGCGGTTTGCACGGCGCGCGGCACATCGGACACTCCGGCTGGTGCGACCTCGCGCACCACGCGGCGACGCAGTGCCAGCAGAAGACGTGCCCGCACGCCGTCGCCGTCGGCGCGCGGTGCGAGGACAGGCACAGCGCGCATTTTTTAATCCCGACGCCGTCGACGCCCTCTTCGCCGCCCCCCGCGGGCGTCGCCGTCAGCGCCGGTTCGTCTTCCACCTCGACGTCGTTCCCGTGCTCGTCCATGATGCGAAACGCCGCGCCGCTCGATCCTCCAGCGGCGCTCGCCGCCGCCGCGGCGGCGGCGGCGCTCGCCGCCGCCGCGCTGGCGGCGGCGGCGGCGGCGGCTAACCGCGCGGCGAGAAACACGCCGAGGACGCCGTACCTCGGCCGTCCCTCCGGGCCTTCCTGCCCGACGAACACGTAACGCACCCCCGCAATCCGTTTCGCAAACGCATAATACGTCCCCCACAGGTAAAACGCCGCGAGATGCGCTCGAGGCAGAAACCCGTCGATCAGCGCCGTCGGATCCTCGTCCGCGCCGTCCGCCCGCGTCGCCGGCGGGTGAAACACCGCCACGGCGGCGTCGTCCGCCGCCCTCGCCGCGCGCCTCAGGGCTCTCGCGAGGAGCGCGCGCGCGTTCGGGGGGGTCCAGGTCCATCGCGCCTCTCTCGCCGCGCCCGACGCGGCCGCTGCCGGCGTGGACGAGGGCGAGGGCGAGGGCGAGGGCGACGCCGACGACGCCGCCGTGCGCGCGGTCGCCGCGTCCGCCGCGCGCGATCGGCGCTCGTCCGCGGAGACGTCTCCAGCCCCGCCCTCGTTTTCGTTTTCGTTTTCGTCTCCGTCGTCGTCGTCGTTCTCGCGCCGCGTCGCGACGCGCCGCGCGCGCGCGCGCGCCCTCTTCAACACCACCGGCGCCAGCGCCTCCAACAACACGAGCGCGACGCGTCGGAACGAGGACGGCGCCGCGCCGATCGCGTCCGTCTGATGAAGGTCGCAGTACTCCTCCCCGAGCGTCTGCGTCCCGAGCCCGGTAGTGAGCGCGTGGTACCACAGCCGCGCGAGGAGACCGATCTTCTGCTGGTGCCGGACGACGGTTCGCGCGCTCACGAGCCGCCGCGCGGCGTCGAGCATCGCGTCGCGCAGCATCTGGGGCCCAGAGGGGAGGGATCCACGGGGGAGGAGGGACGTGAGACGAGAGAAGAAGGATCGGATCGATCGCGCGCAGCGGAGGAGGAAAAACCAACAACGCCGAGCCAAGGCGGGCGGGCGGTCGGCTCGGGCGCGGCGCGCACCCGGACGTAGACCTCGTCCTTCTGATGCGCGCGGATGATGTCCGGCTGCGCCGGGGGCGGGGACCCCGCCATGGCGCCGCGGCTCTCCCGCCGCCGCGTCGCGCGCTCTGCTCTGACATGAAATAAGTTCGTTTTCCTAAAAGTTCGTTTTCTCGGACGCGCCGTCGCCACTCGCGATGGGCGGCGACGACGACGCCCCCGCGGCGTCGCCGCCTGAACCGCCGCCGCCTGAACCGCCGCCGCCCACGTCCTCCGCCGACGCCGAGCGCGCGCGATGGCACCCCGCCCTCGACGACCCCGCGCCCCCGCTCGTCGGCGAGTGGAAACGCCCGGCGCACGACGCGAACGCCGCGACGCTCTGCACGTCGCGTCGCGTCCGATGCGACGCCGCCGCGCCGGGCGTCTCGAAGCAGCTCATCCGCGCCGCGGCCCCGGGCGCGCGCGCGCCGCCCGAGGGAAGCACGTGCTACGCGCACTACGAGATGTGGCAGCGCGACGACCCGAGCGCGGAGGTGTGGAGCACGCGACGCGAGTCGGAGCCGAGGCAGATCCATCTCTCAGGCGCGTTCTCCTCACACTGGTCCCCATACGACCGCGTCGGCGTGGTGAACGCCGATCCTTAAGGACTTTACTTCCCGGCGCATCTCTCCGCCCAGGGTCCCTCGCTTTCAATCCCCGACCGCGACGCCTTTCAACTCCGCTTCTGACGCCTATGAGCTCCACCCCGACGTCGCTTCGTATGGAACGGCCCTCAGTCGACTACGCGGCGAATCCGCGGTCGCGAGACCGGCACCACGCCGGGATC
>Ga0181560_10001883_pt1 | contig 19487 bp, 20 predicted proteins | sample 011ome_20_FD_133751 | JGI IMG/M metagenome (GOLD analysis project Ga0181560, IMG submission 133751) | Coastal salt marsh microbial communities from the Groves Creek Marsh, Skidaway Island, Georgia - 011509CT metaG (megahit assembly) | ecosystem: Environmental > Aquatic > Marine > Intertidal...
TTCCAAACGAATCAGTTGCACGCGTTTAGTCTCCCCGAACGAAGAGGTGAACAAATCGGAAATGGAGAATTCGTTGTGCCATTCTAGAGGGAATCCGGTGACTAATACCGTCGCGGCTGCAGTCGCGGCAGCAGCGGCTGCGGCAGCCGCCTCTCCTTCTTCCTCTTCTTCGAATTCCGAGCTCAACGCTTCTCGACGCCGCTCGCGAATATCTTTTTGCGTCTGTCGGTGAACAAAAAGTGGTCGAACGAAAGACCCGTGCGCGTGCATCTTCACGAGGAGTTCGCCCGCGTCCGTGATCGCGAAAGCGTTTTTACTTCTTTTCTTCGTCTTTCTTTCATCTTCGTCGTCGTCGTCGTGGTCGTTTTTCCTCTTTTTTTTCTTCGTTGCCATTTTTGTGTTTTTTTTTGTGCTGCGATTGGTGGGAAAAAAAAATGAAGAAGCAAACGAACTCAAATACAACAACAACCACGTACAGATGTAGTGTGTGTGTGCGTGTAAAGTCTCTCTCGACGTGGTTGGTGGCGTATTATATGTAAAACAAAAATTTTATTCTAAGCTCAACTCCTCGTCGTTCGCTCTCTTCCCACTCTTCAACGCCAAGTAAAACTCGTGCGTCTCTTCGATGACGTCTTTCGCGTACGCGCTCGGCATGCACTGATCGTCTAAACCGAACATGTTTTGCGGCTTGCCGTCCGGCGTTTTGTAATCGCGAAACCAAACTCTGATTTTTTCCAACTCCCCCGGCATGTGTTTCTCGACATCCGCGACGTCGTTGATGTCGGAGGCTTTCGGGTCGCTGGTACTGATGCAGATGACTTTCCAGTCTAATTCACCTTCGTCAATCATGGCGTAGACGCCTAACGGCTTCACCGGAGTGACGGAGCCCATTTCCAACTTGGTCGAGCCAATCTCGACGACGTCCACCGGGTCGTTGTCGCCCTTCACATTCATCGTCGGGTGAACGTGTTGCGGGTCCTCCCACGTTTGCGGCAACATGCCGTAGTTCCAGTTGATGTTGTACGGGTAATCTCTCAATTTACCCTTTTTCGTGTCTTGTTTAATCGGCGTCAACTTCTCGTCCGTCGCGACTTCCATCTTCGCTTTGGTTTCTTTCGGAATTTCGCAGATAAAGTTGAAAGAGCCATCGGCGTTTTTCAACGGCACGTCGTGCCACGGGGAGATTCTCTTCCCGTCTTTTTCGTAAAAGCATCGAAATTCCATGGACGGGTAGTCGCCAACTTTCGAAGATTGGTACGCGGACATCATCGTCGTCGTCGTCGCGCGGAGGTGTCTGCGGGACGATGGGATCGCGTGGGACGACGTTTTGTGCAAACTCGCGCCGCGGCGAGCGATGGAGTGCATCGCGCTCATCGTTAATCTGGTCATGGCAGAAGACGTCATGTTTTTTGTGACGTTACTGTTGTTGTCGATTAAATGGAGTTTGTTGTGTTTCTCGTCTCGTCGTGCAACGACAAAACCAGGAGGTGGGAATAGTTATGAGGAAGACGAGATGATGAAATTTCCGATTTTTGGAAGAAGATCAGTCGTCTGTTTTTTGTCGATGTCGAGCTTCTTCTTCTCGCAAAGAAGAGAAGAAGAGGAAGAAAACAAAACTTTGAGGAGGAGGAGGCAGAGGAGGCAAAAAAAAGAGACGACTTTATCTGCCGCTGTCTCTCTCGTCTTCTTCCTCTCCTCCTCCTTCTTCTTCTCTTTGTTCTCCTCCTGGTCTTCGTCGCAATCGTCGTCGTCGCAATCGTCGCGGTGCTCCGATATTCTCCTCGTCGACATCCCCTCTCTCTGCGCGCGTATTTTTTTTTTTTATGTGCGCAGGCAGGGGTGTGTCATCTTTTTTTTTTCTTTTAGCTCTCTCGTTTTATTCGTAAAAATTGGTAAATTGGTGGCGGAGGAGGACTCGAAACCTCTTGGATTTTTTGCTTCGGTGGCATTAGCGATTAGAGAGAGAGAGAGAGAAAGCGTCGTCCTCTTCTTCCTCATAAAAGTTATATTTTGTACCACACGCGCACACGCGTTACGGTTAAAAACAGAAAAGAACATGTTATCCGTTGCATCCACAACCACCGTTACGACGAGCACAACTCGATTCAACGCGTCGAGCAGCAGCAGCAAAAGGAGAGTGAAATTTTCTTCTTCCTCGTCGTCGTCGTCGTCGTCGTCGTCCTCGGTGACGATTGCAAAATCGTCGCGCAACGACAGACAGCAATTAAATTATAACAACATCAACAACGACAGAAGAAGAAGAAGCAGAGTATTAGTAGTTAAAGCGAGCGAAGATGCCGCCGCAGACGCGGACATTTCCGTGGTCGAGCGAAAGCGCGATCTCACGGCTGGGCAATACGTGCAACCGGAAATCACCTCTCGCTCGCAATCGGGAAGATTAGTGCCAGAAGAAGGTTTCAACATTGCGCGAACGTCGTTCGGGTCGATTGGTTTGTCCGTTGGTTTGCCGTTGTTGATGTACGGTTTTGGAGCGTACTTTTCGTTCTTACCGGGGACGGAAATTTCGGCACTCATGCTCATCTACGGTTTTCCGATTTCTTTGATCGGTTTCGCGTTGAAATACGCCGAGTTGTTGCCGCTCGAGTGCGAATCGTACGAGGACGCGGTTAAAGTCAGAGAAGACCAATCGACCAAGGTATTGACGCAGTTAAGAAACGACGTGACGAGATACCGATACGGGGACGAGCAACACTTGGAAGAGGCCATGAACATCATCTTTAAGTTCAACCGACCGGGAGGATTACAAAAGAGACAAAGACCAAAGTTGGTTGGCGTTTCTGAACAAATGGTGAATGGAAGATACGCGATCGTTTTAACCTTCGAGTCTCCGAAAATTACCAAAGAAGAATGGGACGGGTTCATGGGTAAGTTTTCCAAGTTTTTTGGCCCGAACGTGGACGCGGTGGCCGTGGAGAAGAGCGAAGGCGTTGCGGAGATCATCTTGATTTCCAACGGCGGAGACGATTTAGGTGGTCCAGGGGACGACATGGAAGTCTTGCCGCCGCTCATGCCAGGTTTGCCGGCGAGATACCAAAAGAGAGGCACGGCGTAAAAAGAAAACGAGCTCGCTTACAACAACAACATTAACAACAACAAACATATATTCATCGTTGCATTTCGCTTTTGTTATTATCACATCATCATATTTCTAAAGTTATTATTACACACAGTCACACAGACACACACGTCGCGCGAATTCTTATAAAGCTTTACCGCTCACCAAATCGTACGCTTGCTCGCTCGGTCGCACGCTATCTTCGGTGAACTTGTTACTTCTATACGCCGCACTCACTGGACTCCACGTCAACCCTTCTCTGTTGCTCGGTTTACATCGCGCTCTGAACCGTAACTCCATAGAAATTCTACCTTTCGCGGCTTCCGAGCGCGCCTCCACGGGATTTTTCGACCCCTCAATCAAACTCTTCTTATCGTCAGAGTCCCACTTCCCGGAGCCGTGCCAGCAATCGAATGAATCAAAAGCGACAAAAGGAGCAGTCACCCATTCGTGCTCGTCGTCCGCGATGAGTTCTGGGCTCCCTCGGGCTAAATAATTCGGATCGGTCGCGTCGCCAAAATCTTTGCCTTTCTTGGTCGAGAACATGTTCATAACAATCGGTGCCGCTGCCATCGGGTTCGATTTGATCTGTTCAAACGCCGACGGTGGTTTAATTTCGTTTCCATTTTCGTCCAAGTTATCTTTTTCCGTGCGGATGTCGTATTTCCACTCCTTCGCGCCTCCATCTTTCGGTAACAAGACTAACAACGGATTATCCCAGACTTGTCCCGTTGGATCTTTCGGCGTCCTCGAAATCCACACGTTGTAATATCTGTACGAGTATTCCTCAGAATTTTCCATCGCTGTTTCCATCCAGTTCGGTGACTTGTAATCGATCGCATCCGGGTCTCGGTGTAATCTCGGCAGCGGATTATATTTGCAGTGCGTGAAATCGCCTTTTGGTCTTCTTTGCATGAAATCGATTGCACGCGTCTTTTGAAACTCTGGTTCGTTTACAAACCCAACGCCGTTTAACACCTCTCCTCCAAACTCTGGCGAGCACTCTTCCGGGAAACATTCCTCCAACAAAGCCTTCCCGGCTTCGAACGCTTCCGGCCACAGCGTGTGATGCCCGGCGTTCTTATTCTTCACGCCTATTCTGTCCCAGTCTTTTTCGATGATGTTCAACAACGTCTTCAACTTTGGATTTTCGGCGTCGATTAAAGACACGTATTTCTCGCAGTTTCTCGCTTTAATTCTCGCCTTTGCCTCGTCGTTTATGAGAACGTCGTAGTCTTTGTTCCCATCTTTATACGGGACGGCCAGTTTCCTCGCTTTCGTCTCTTTGCCTCGCAGTTCCGTCAGAGACGACGACGACGATGATTTTTTTTCAGCGGCAGTCGTCGTCGTCGCGGTCGATGAAGAAGAAGAAGAAGAAGAAGAAGCGTCAACTTTCGTCGCGTCGACGATGCATCTTCTCTTACTAATAATAGTATCACTACTCTTGTTGCCTTTGTGACGCAACGCGGATAAATGATATCGAGGAGAATACGTCGCGGTCGGCATCGTCGTCGTCGTCGTCATCATCTTTGCGTTTGTCTCGCGCGTTATGACGGGAAGAGGAACGAAGAATTTGATATGTGGTTGGTTGATGGATAGAAGAAAAGAGAAGAGAGGGTGTTTGCGTGAGATTTTTTTTCCCCGCGAAATCTCTCCACACGCATACGCGTATGTTCGGAGGAGACTTTTCACACGCGCACACGTTTTTTGTCCAACTTACGAACGAGTTTTTGGACGACTCACTCGATGAGCGACACGCCACAAAACAAAACAACAACAACCACTATATATATAGAGAGAGAAGATGTCATCGAATGACAACAACAATCCAATCTTAAACTTCCTGTCGTTCACCGCGCAAATTCCTCTCAACGAGGGCGAAGATCTGCGCTCGTCCGAGGCCAAAGGATTCACAAAGACAAAGTTAACGAAGGACGACGTGCAACCCGCCTTTGACGGCTCGAAATGTTTCTCGTACGCGGTAACCGTGCCGAAAGGAACGACGCACGTCGGGGTGATGGCGACGTCGTTCAGTGGATGCGCGCTTAAAATTAACGATACGAACGGGAACATGTCCGTGGTTGAATTGTCTCAGGCAAAGAATGCGATTAAGGTGACGTTACACGAGACTGCCGACGCGGGTGAGGCGAAGACAACGTACGAGATTCGAGTTCACGTGTCCGAGGAAACGGCGAAGGACGGCGAAGTCGTCATGAAGGAGAAAGAGGTGCCGGAAGATAAAAAAGTCGTGCACACGCACTCGCACGATGGGGTGCCGTGCACGCACGATCACGGACACTCGCACGATGGAGTGCCGTGCGATAAGGACCACTCGAAAGACGGGGAAGAACACGGCCACGGTCACGGTCACGGACATAAGAAGCACGCGCACTCTCACGACGGCGTGCCGTGCGATAAAGATCACTCGAAAGAAGAACACGGACACGGGCATTCGCACCACAGTCACGGCCACGGCCACGGCGAGGAGAAGAAAAAGGAAGAGGAGCACGGACACGGGCATTCGCACCACAGTCACGGTCACGGCCACGGCGAGGAGAAGAAAAAGGAAGAGGAGCACGGACACGGACACGCTCACAAACATTAGTTGCCATAGATCCCTACGCACACATACCGTATGTGTGTGATATTATTAGCTGCTTAAAACTACATCTGTAAATAATTATTCTCTCTCTGTTATTGTGAAAACTAAAAATATTTCTTCTTGTTCTTTTGAACGTTTGCTTTTTTCGACGAATCCTGAGCACCAGGCTCCCCGCGGCGGCGAGGATCCCATTCATCCAAGACGTTCAGTGGAATCTCTTTCGGATTTCTCGCGACGACGTAGTGCTTCACTTGTTCTTTTCGCAACTTTTTATGCAATCGCAAGGCTTCCATTTGATCGTCGCCGAACCCGCATATCCAAAGCGAAAGAAACGGAGAAGTTCGTTCGCCTCTCCTTCCGACGTGACCTCTGCGTTTCTTCTCGATGCCGTTTTCTGCGATATTCTTATTCCTCAGTTTTGCTAAAGGTTTTGGCGTGAAGTAATAATACCGCTTCGTTGGCGCGATGTAAAACGGCAACACTTGACCGCGTTTCTTATGCATGTTCATTTCCTCTTTTTCGTCTTTGTCCTTCAAAGCGTTTTCTCTTTCCTCGGCGCCTTGCGCGCCTCCACTCAAAAGTGCCGGCACGAAATACGGTTTGCACACGACGTAGCTCGGAACGAGCATGAAGTACGGTCGACTGAATTGTGTCATGTTTTTCGCCGCAAATGTGACGCACTTCTCCACGTGTTCCTCCGAATACGGTGGGTTCGTTACGAACACGTCGTGTTCGGGAACTTCGTTTTTTGCAACCACTTCGTAAAAATCTTTGTTTTCGTTGATGACGTTCGGGAATCCAAGCTCGGTGAAGTTCGTTTTCGTCGCTCCAGCGCAATAGTAAGGATCATAAATAACGAGTTCAGACGGTTTTTTATTCTTTTGAGACGCGACGATGTTTAAAAAGTTCACGATGTCTTTGTGCGCCTCCAAAGACGTCTCGCAATGGTCATCCGGATTGCACTCGAACGTGTGATTCACATCCAACTTTACCAGCTCTGTGGGTTCTCGTTGTTTTTCTTCTTCTTCTTCTTCTCCTTGCGATGATAATGACGACGACGACGACGACGACGCGTTGTTGTCACTTTGTTCACTACTACTGCTATTACTTCTACCATTTCTATTCGCGTTACCGTCCTCCCCTTCGTCGTCGCGCTTGACGACTGTTTTCGTCGCCGCGTTCCACGTGCCTATGCGCTTGTGCTCACCATTATCGTCTCTCTCTTCGCTCGAATACACAACTGAACTCCTCTTATCTACCAGAACTAACGTACCATCGGCTAAAGCCACGCCTTCGACTTCAAACGTCGTGCGATGGTTCTTCTTCGTTTGCCCGATTTTTCTCTCTTCCTCTTCTTCTTCTTCGTCCGTTTCCGTTACGTCGTTTTCGTCGTCGCCGCCGTCGCTTTCCTCCTCTGCCGTCGCTTTCTTTTTCTTCTTCTTCTTCTTCTTCTTTTTCTCCGCTCTGCTCTCTTCTTCTCCCTCTCTTTTATCTCTTTCCATTCGCTCTCGTTCTCTCTTCCGTCTCTCGACTCTCGCGCTCTGCGAGTCTCTCTTCTTCAGCCGTTTTCTCTCCGCCGCGTTCATTCTTTTTTTCGTCTCTGGCTGCTGCTGCGCAACTTCACCGGTACTCGAAATGGGATTCGACGTCGGCGGCTGCGTCGTCGGTTGCGATTTCGCGGCGTCGGCGAACCATTTCTTCCCACCGTCTTCGACGATTCTTTTGTCTTCTTCTTCTTCTTCTTCTTCTTCGGAGGAAGAGGAAGAGGAGTTGAACCGCGACAAGTCGTCGTCTTTCTTCTTCTTCTTCATCACGCTGGACTCTCTCTCTCTCTTTTTTGTGGAAAACGTGGATATTTTTTTCTTCCTCTCGTGTTCTTCACAACTTGAGAAAAGGATGACGCTCGCGAGTCGCATCTCAACAACAACAACAACAACAACTGCTCTTTCTTTCGCGGTCGAGAATAAGAGGAGCATCTCGTCTTCTCGCTCGCGTTCTTCTCGCTCGTGTTCTTCTTCTTCTTCTTCTTCTCGTTCTTCCTCGGCGGGGAGACTTTTAGCAGGACGACGACGACGACGAGATTTTTCTCGTCGCACAGACGTCAGCGTAAAGGCTGAAGAAGAAGACGCGGTGGATAACGCCTTGTTTGGCGGAGGGAACGACGACGACGACGATGGAGAAACGAAGAAAAATAAGAAGAAGCAGTTGGGGAGTAAAGGGGTGAACTTGTTCGATCCGGCGGCGACGCTTTCACGCGCGCTGACGAAGAGATTTGGTATCGTCGGTGGTTTGTCTCTCGTGGCTGTTTTGGCGTTAGTCGAAGGCGGGGAGATTGTGAAGTCTTTGCTAGAAATCGATAAAGACGTGGACGAGCAGTCGGAGACGGTCACGGAGAGCGGGCTCGGAATAAAAGACATTCGCATCGGGGGCGGAGGTATGCCGAATAAAGGGAACTTTGTCGGCATAGAGGTGAAGATGTCCAACGCGGAGGATCCAACCGTCGTATACGTGGATACGAAGAAAACTGGGAAACCAATCGCGTTCATCTATAAGAACGGGAAACCGTTGTTGACGCCGCTGTGCGAAGGAATAGTTGAAGGCGTATCGACGATGAAAAGAGGTGGAATACGCGAGTTGAGAATACCGGCGGAAAAGCTGGGCTTTGGCGCGAACGACGTCGTGTTAGCCGACGGAGTGACTAAAATTAAGGGAGGGACAGATTTACTCGTTCGAGTCGAATTGGTCGATGTCACTTCGTACTATCAATAATTACACAAGAGCTATAATATATTTTGTATGTATGTAAGAAAATAATGTGCGAATCTTTCTTTTTTCTTAAGCCCACGCTCTGCCGGAGGCGCCGTAGAAATCGTTCAAGTACCCGAGCGCGGCTTCGTCGACGACAACCTTGTCGGCGTTTAAGACGTCGTAGACGTTCAACTTGGTGATATCCGCGTGCACAACTCTCGCCATGTTTCTCGTGGCCAACTCAACCTCTTTCGGCGCGTCCTTCGTGATGACGTATGTCTTCTCCTCATTGACGTTAACCCCCCACGATTTCAAGTTGTCTTGAAACGCCTTTGACTTTGGCACCGTGACGCCAGAGTTGATGCCGTCTACGACAATCATGGAAGAAGCCGCAGATTGAATCGCCGTCGCCATCGCTAATCGTCTCTCTTTCTTGTTCATCTTAATGCTCCAGTCCTTCGGCTTCGGGCCGAAAGTAACGCCCCCACCCGGGAGTAACGGAGATCTCTTCGAACCCAAACGAGCGTTCCCGGTTCCTTTTTGCTTGTACGGCTTTTTACCGCCACCTCGAACTTCACTCTTCGTCAAGGTTGATGCCGTACCCTGTGTATTGATTATGAGAGAAAAAATGAGAAGATCACATGAAGTCAGTAAAGCGCGCACATAAACACACACACACACACGCACAAAGAGAGAGAGAAGACGATACGTTTTTCAAGATCGGTCGGCTAAGAGAAGAAAGAGAGGAGGAAAACTTTCTTTCGGATAAAGTTTTTTTTTCTTTTTTCTTCCCCGTGGTCACCCCTCTCTCTCCCTCTCTCTTGCACAAAAGAAGGAGATAAGAAAGAGGTTTTTAAGCGAAAAAATTTCGAGAACGAAATCGGAAACGACTCCGGAACTAATCACTCACCCTTCTCGCGTTTTGTCTAACCATAACGACGTATTTGTGCACAATCCCCTTCGCAACTTCGTTTCTGGCAACCTTCAAATCTAAGTTCGCTTCGCCAGCCGAGGAGCCGTCAAACTTTACTTTTCCGACCGATGCGGCATTGACGCAAAATTTCGACGTCGCTCTCGTCGTCGTCGTCGCCGAGGAGGTCGCGGTTTTGTTGTTCAAGGATTGGCCTCTGAACGACGCGCACAAGCTTTGCATGTTTGCAGTGGATGCGGTGAAAGACATTTTTGCGTGTGCGTTTATCTACTTCTACTGTTGTTTCCGTATGTGACGTACAAAAAGTAAGGAAGTTTTCTCTCTTGGTTTTTTGTTTTTTTTTGGGTGTGTGTGCTTCGGAAGCGTGTCCCTTCTTCTCGCGTGTGATGTTTTTTTTCGCCCCTGTGATTTAAAAAAACACTCAAAAAACGACAAACTTCACAAAAAAAAAGAGAAAGGAGCAGCGGTACGAGAAAACAAAAATCTATCATGAAGCAGACAACTACGGCGACGGTACTCGCGGATGCCGCGGCGAACGTGCCCACGACTTTAGTCTCGTACTTGCAACGACTGAAAGCGTTGGACGAGACGTCCGCATCCGTGAGCGATAAGGTCCACTCGGAGGTGGAAAGTTTCGTGCTCGCTTTGACGAAAGAGAACAAAAAACGGAAATTGAATACTAACGAAGACGATGAAAGAAAAGGAAAAGAAGAAGAAGAAGAAGAAGAAGAAGACAACGAAAAGAGCAGGAAGAAAAAGAAACAACTGCTCGAAGAACACATCGAAAAGAGCGTGAAGTTGTGCCTGGAAATCGCGGACGAGAAGTGCGCTTTAGCGGCTCGAGCGTACGATTTAGTCGACGAACACATCACAAAGTTGGACAAAGACTTGAGAGTGTTCGAGGACGAAGCGAGGAACAATACCAACACGAACAAGAATAAAATGAACAAGCAAGGAGGAGAAAACGATAAAAAGAACGATCAAGTTGGATCACCGTATTACGTGAACGAGGCCGATCCGAACGAACCGACGTATTGTTATTGCAAACGCGTGAGTTTCGGGGAGATGGTCGGCTGCGAAAACGATAAATGTAAAATAGAATGGTTTCACTTTTCGTGTGTCGGGTTAGACCCGACCGTAAAGTTAAAAGGGAAATGGTATTGCAAAGAGTGTAAAATGAAAATGAAAATGAAGAAGAAGTGACAGAGAGTGGAGATAGATATATATATATAGAGAGAGAGAGAGGAGAAAGTGTTTTTAGCAGAGTAATCAACGCGGTTTACGAAACGCATAAAGCTGGTTGCAACAGCGCGAACATTGGACCTTTCGTGTAGCTTGTTTTAGTAGGTGGTGATGATGATGATGGTGATGATCCCGCCGACGATGGTGTCGCGTACATGCACATCTTTAAGTGCGTGTCGTCATTTTTCATACTCCACGGTCTCCGTCCTTTTCTCGGCGTCGATATCTCGGCAACTTCCACGCGTTTCTTTCTACGAACGACGCGATCTTGCGGTTGAAACACGCGACCACCAGCCATTCCTTCTAACGTACACCATGTTGTTGGATCCAATCGAGTCGTCGATTTCTGTGGCGACGTGTTCTTCTTGCGTTCTTCTATTCGTTGCTTCCTCTCTTCGTTCCTTTGCTCTCGTCGTCGGCGTCGTTCGAGCAAACGCGCTTCGCCAGTCAGTTGTAACAACACAGAGGAGGAGGACGACGATGATTGATTATCGTTGCTGCGCTCGATATCATCGCCGTTTCGTTGCCTCGACGTTTTCTTTAGCCTCTTCGTCTCCTCCGATGCGCTCGTTTTGTGTCCTCCTCTTCCTCTGCCGGCGTCGTCAAGAAGAAGCAACTTCTTTTTATTTTCGACCAAGTTTAACGCTAAAAGCGTCGTCGTGTTCAGAGACACTTTATTATTATTATTATTATTATTATTATCCTCATCGCGCGACGAGGACAGAGACGAGCGAGCGAAAGCGTTCGAAATGGTTTGCGTTGCGTTTGGTTTTGCCATAAAAAACGTTCAATGTGTGTGCGTGTGTGTGTGTGTGTATTATATGCAGTCAAACGACAACGAAAAGAGGGGAGTTATTTTTAGCTTTTAAGTGGATTCGTCGTGTATTTTTTTGTGTGCTGTGCTCGCGTACAGAAAAATCTGTTTGTTTTTGGTGTAACCGCCACATTGACATTTACTCACAACACAAAACATATCAACACAAAGAAAAAAGAAGAACACATGGACGAGTCCATGTTAGCAGAGAACAACAACAACAACAATAACGGCGCCTCCTCCAACGCATCTTCTGGAAGCGGTGGCACGGAGATGATGTTACCGCGATTTTCGCAAGACGTCAGTTTCCTCGTCTTGCCGCAAGACGGCGTCGAATCAGCTCTCGTTGTCGCGTTGGCGTTGTTTTCATTCACCGTCTATCACACCTTCTCTCCGCATCCGAACGAGCTGTTGAAGACGCACATTTTCGGCATGACTGGAGCGTTTGGCGCGTGTTTACCGCTCGGGGCATTGATCGCTCTCAAGCTGAGACGGTTCGAGGATTTGAGACGAACGAGAGCTTTGATTTTACACGCTTTCGTGCAAACCGTGGGCGTGTTTAGTTTTTCCACTGGTTTTTGCGCGATTTACGAAAACAAAGTGAGAAAAGGAAGCGACCATTTCACGACATTACACTCTAGATTTGGTTTATTTACGTTGATTGTTTCTTTGTTCGGTGGGATTGCTTTGGGGGTTGTTGGGTTTAAGAAGACCGGGGTCGCTCGAGTTGCGAAAATGAGCGAACACGCCGTAGCGCAAACGAAGAAATATCATCGCAACAGCGGCGCCGCGGTCGTGTTGTTATCGTTTACGACGATAACCCTTGCGTTCCACCACCCCGCGGTGACGGATGCAACGGTCGATTATTTGATCGTCTTCTGGTATGTATTGATGCTTTTAGCTGCGACGGTATTTATTGTAGCAACGAGAGGGCCAGAGCCGACGAGAGTTTTGTAGTTATTTAGTTGATGTATAAATTTAGAGAAGAGAGATTTAAAATTAGTCGTCGTGGTACTCTGTACTCGATTTTAGTTTCACAAATGCATTTACTGCAGTAAAAACAACAGCGCGTTGTAATTATAATCTGCTTTATTTTGCTCCTACTAAGCATGGCTTCTTCTTCACGTCATTTTACATACACCATTTGCGCGAGTTGGAGCCTAAACCCGCCGTGTTCGATTTGATTATTCTTTCACGCACGTCAACAAGTTGAACGCGATGGTACCATCTTTCAATCCTTTCGTCATGAGCGGCATGACGAGAGCGCCTCGCAACGTTTCCGGCCCAGATTTAAACAAACCTAATATCCCTCTCCACGTCAACGCCGTTTTAATCACGGCGCGCCAAAACGGTCGCACCTCCAAACTCCAATCTTCAGTTCTGATATCTTTCAATCCTTCCGCTTTCATGAGCTTTACGTAATCGTCGCTCGAACACCACGCGGGTAAATAATACGCGTCGCAAATTCGTTTCAAAAGCTTTTGTTCGTCTTCGTTTAATTCAGTTTCGTTTTCTTTTAAGTTTCGATGGCACCAGGTGACGATTAAAATCCGTCCGTTCGGGGCGCACACGCGCGCCAACTCTCCAACAAACTTTTTCTTATCCGGCATGTGTTCTCCTGATTCCATAGAATACACGAAATCAAATTTTCCATCCTCGAACGGCATATTCAACGCATCGGCGACTTGTAAATTGACCTGTTCATCCAAGCCTTGCTCTTCTCCGAGCCGATTACCTCGAGCGACTTGCACCGGCGACAACGTTACGCCGGTGGCCTTCACGTCCTTCCCCCACTTTCGGGCGAAATATCTCGAGCTGCCGCCAAGTCCACACCCGACGTCTAAGATGTTCTTCTTATTCGAAATCGATGCCCAATCCAACGCTCGATCGATCATGTCCACTTGCGCCGCTTGGTGATCGACGCCTTCCGCGGAACCGTTCGGGTAATACCCGTGGTGCAAATGGTCACCCCAAATTTCTTCCCATAACGGCGTGCTCTGATCGTAGAAAGCCGCGATGCCTTCGTTCAACGTATCGTCGTCTTTCTTTGTTTTAATCAGCGGTTCGACTAACCGTTCGAAAGCGACTCCGCTGCCTTCAGAGGAGGAGGAGGAGGAGGCGCCGTCCGCGTTCGCGCGAAGACGAAGTTCGTTACTGCTTTGCCTCGAACGTAACAATCGATTTTTAGTGTTCTTGTTTTTAGTGTCGTTGAACGTGTCGACGACGACGACGCTTTGCCTTCCTCGTCGAGGAGAAAGACGACGCGTCAAAGATGATAACGACGACGACGACGACGACATCGTCTTCGTTGTTTGCGTTATTTGCAACGTTTTCATCTTCTCTTTTTGTGCAAAAAGAAGAGCTCTTTTGACACAAAAAACAACAGAATACACACACGCGAAAATCGCTTTTGAAACGTAAATAATAAGAATGGAATCGACGAGTGCAAAAACGCCCGCAGATTTCTTGAAATCTATCCGAGGGAAACGCGTCGTCGTTAAGTTAAACTCCGGAGTGGATTATCGAGGTGCGCAGCCGCCGCGCTCTTATTGTTATCGAGTTGTTGTTCTTCTTCTTCTTCGGGAGAATTTTCTCTCTCTCTCTCTCTCTCTGACAACTACGCAGAAACGCGAGATCGTGTTTGTTATTGTTACTGCTACTGCTACTACTTTCCGACTCAACGCTGACAACCACGCGCACCTCGGCTTTCTTTTCTTTTACAAACAGGGATTTTAGCGTGCTTAGATGGATACATGAACATTGCAATGGAACACACAGAGGTGAGTGCGCGGGAAGGAGAGAATCGTCCCAACGCGACAACCAGGGGTCGCACTTTTTTTCCTCTCTTCTAAAAAAAATACACTCTTCTGACCTTCTTCTTCTTCTTTCTTAACACGTTCGATGAAAAATAACAGGAATACGTCAACGGTCAACTTAAGAACAAATACGGGGACGCGTTCATCAGAGGAAACAACGTTTTGTACATTTCCCTCGCCAAGTGAGGAATACGCGGTGTTTTTTGTCCTCCAGCCGCGCGAGAGAGCGAGACGAATATTTTAGAGAGAGAGAGAGAGAACGGGAGAGAACTTTTTTTAGCCCTCCTGGTTGTATAATTAGTCGTACGTAGTAGAAGAAGGAGAAGATGAGAACACGGCAGAATGCGCAAGCGTCGTTATATATTTCCCCTCTTATTTACGCATATATGTATTATCGTTTTTCATAGTCCCGTTTATGTATACGCTTCGCGCGTTTTCTTTGAGTGAGGCTCGTCTTCCCCTCATCGTTGTCTTTTCACGAAAGCTTTGACCCGGAAAATTTCGAAAAAAGACACACTTCACACACGACACAGGCAAAGAAAAAGAGACTAACCGCGATCGTCATTTTTTTGTTGTCGTTCGGTACGTTTCTATTATTAAGTGATACACACGCGCGCGCGAGTCTTTGTCTCTCTTTTCGATATCAACGAAAGGGCGATCGCGTTCATCCTCTCGTCTCTCGCTCGATCGGCGCGCGCGCGTTCTCTCCGTTTTCATCGCTCGGAAAGAGTTGGAAAGATTATTATATTTACTCTCGTTTTATGTGCGCGCGTTTTGCGCGCGCCCAAAAAAAAAGTCCACCAAAACTCTCGTCTGCGAGTCGTGATCCTTCTTTTTTTATAACTACTAGAGATTCCAAAAGTCCGGGTGTCCCTCTTTGGGAGTATGACAGAAAGAGAGAGAGAGAGAGAGAGAGATTATCTTCATCTTTCGTCGTAGAAGAAGTGCGATCGATCGATCGATCGATCGTTTGCTTCGCGCGTTTTTCTTTTTCGCTCACAAACTCTCTTCATATCAACAACAACTTTGAAAAACAGGCACCTTTTGAGCGTTCGATCACACGCCCTCATTAAACCAAGAGCGAGTTTTTATTCCAAAGAGAGTTTTTGAATAAAAAAAGTTTAAAAAAAGAACAAAACACATTTAAACATGGCTGAAGATGCTGAAGTTTCTGCGCTCGTGTGCGATAACGGTTCCGGTATGGTCAAAGCTGGCTTCGCCGGTGACGATGCGCCGAGAGCTGTCTTTCCGTCTATCGTTGGTCGACCGAGACACCAAGGCGTGATGGTCGGTATGGGCCAAAAGGACTCGTACGTCGGCGACGAGGCGCAAAGTAAGAGAGGTATTTTGACGTTGAAGTACCCGATCGAACACGGTATCGTCACGAACTGGGACGATATGGAGAAGATCTGGCATCACACCTTCTACAACGAATTGCGCGTCGCTCCGGAAGAACACCCGGTTCTTTTGACTGAAGCGCCGATGAACCCGAAAGCGAACCGCGAAAAGATGTGTCAAATCATGTTTGAAACGTTCAACGTCCCGGCGATGTACGTTTCTATCCAAGCGGTGTTGTCTTTGTACGCCTCTGGTCGTACGACTGGTATCGTTTTGGATTGCGGTGATGGTGTGTCGCACACCGTGCCAATCTACGAGGGTTACGCTTTGCCGCACGCCATCTCTAGAATCGATCTCGCCGGTAGAGATTTGACTGACTACATGGTGAAAATTTTAACTGAAAGAGGCTATTCGTTCACGACGACCGCGGAGAAGGAAATCGTTCGCGATATTAAGGAGAAGTTGGCGTACGTCGCCAAGGATTTTGAGGAAGAAATGGCCACGGCGGAAGGTTCTTCCTCTTTGGAGAAATCGTACGAGTTACCGGATGGTCAAGTCATCACGATTGGTTCGGAAAGATTCCGTTGCCCGGAGGTGTTGTTCCAACCGTCCATGTTAGGTATGGAAGCGGCGGGGATTCACGAAACGACGTACAACTCTATCATGAAGTGTGACGTTGATATTCGTAAGGACTTGTACGCGAACATTGTTTTGTCCGGCGGGACAACCATGTTCCCGGGCATCGCCGATAGAGTCTCGAAGGAGTTGACCGCTTTAGCGCCGTCCTCCATGAAGATTAAGGTTGTCGCTCCGCCGGAGAGAAAGTATTCCGTGTGGATTGGTGGTTCTATTTTGGCGTCCTTGTCCACGTTCCAACAAATGTGGATCGCGAAGTCTGAATACGACGAGGCCGGACCTTCTATTGTGCACAGAAAATGCTTTTAATGAAACCAAGAAACTACTATTACTTACACATACGCTTTTTAAAATATATGTACGACGAAGAAAACGCGCACGATTTTCTACGTGTCCCGATAGGCGCGTGTGTTCTCGTTCATTCTTTCTCTATGTATTCTTTTGTTTTGGATTTTAGTATTACACAGCAACAGCTTATTAATGAGACCCTCTCGTTCTTCTACTCTTACTCTTTTATCTCTCTCTCTCTCTCTCTCCCTCTCTCGGACACCCTGGGTACTTCTCTACTTACATGTCTTCGAGCGCTTCGTTGATCTCCTCTATCGTAATCGTGTTGTCATCCCCTGCAAAATCGTTATCCTCGGTGAGAAAGAGCATGCAATGGCACTCCTTTCGCTCGCGCATCGGGATGCACGGGCAGTTCCAGAAACCAGCCTTCACTTCAGCTTCTTTATCGTCGTAGTGTCGGCACGGGCAAAGCGGCGAGCCGAGAGTATCTTTATGCTCGGCTAAACCTGTTTCATTATTGGAAGTGGTGTAAAAGAGATGAAGAAGAGAACAAGAAATCAGTTGGATGATGATGATTTTCGCGAAACTATGTCTCGCTCGTTTTCGCCAGGGGGATCAAATACTGTTCCCGCGCGAGGGAAGGATTTTTCCTCTTCTTGAACATACTCGGGCTCGTTTCTCTCTTGCAAATACGCCCACAAACACAGAAGAAAAAAGTAATCGGAGGAAAGATAACAAAGAGGAGGTTGTTTATGATATATAAAAAAACGTACCCTGAATGACAACCGCGGTGACGGATTTATCCATGCAAAACTTCGTTCCACTCGATCGCGCGTACTGTTCCGAAAACTTTCTCATGATTTCCAGGTTCTTCGCCGACGGACCTTCGCATTTCGTCACCACAGAGACGGAAGAGTGACGTGATGCCATTCTGGTCTTGTTCGTGCGAATGGAGGAGGTGAACGCGGAGGAGGATCGCGCGGTCAAGGACGTTTGGGTGATGGTAAAACTCATTTTTATAAGAACAATGGATGGATTAAAGGCGTGTTGTGTATGTTGTATATATAAACACGCGGTAGGTACTCGTGCGCGCGCTCTTTTGACGTGCGGAAGAGTTGGATTATCAAAACACAGCTGTTTGCGTTTTATCTTTTTTTTTTTTAAACGGGGTGGGGACTGGTTTGGAGAAAAACACGTCAGAAATCAAAAATCAGAAGAAATCAGGTCCTGGGCCCTTGCCACTTGCCACTTGCCTGGGCTTTTTGCCCGAAAAAAAAAAGAGGCAGGAGGGTTGTGGTGGTTTTGGGGCACTACGTACGAATAAAATGTAACAGCGCAGCTGATGAATATAAAATATAATAATGATAAAGTATACTGTGTTGTTGTGTCGATATTCAAAAACAATCTCTCGCGTAAATCACCACCACATCTATTGTTGTTATTAAGTTCGATTCAGAAGTTGATTATTCACTCTAGCGAGCAGGTCGCTCCGGCTGCGACAATCTTTGCCATCATAGCTTCCGCGTCCGCTTTGGAAAGACCCTTCTTTAAGACACACGGTGCGCCTTCGACTAATTCTTTCGCCTCTTTCAATCCAAGTTCAGTGGCTGCGCGAACTTCTTTGATGACTTTAATCTTCGAACTCGCGTCAAAGGCGTCGAGCTTGAGAGAAAACTCCGTTTGCGCGGCAGCCTCCGCGGCTGGGGCATCTCCGCCACCGGCGTCGCCAGCCGCGGCGGCTACGTTTCCGCCGCCTCCGCCACCGCCACCCATAACCATACTACCACCGCCCATACCATACAACTGTTGGTCGCTAATGCCCATTTTCTCTTGTAAAATTTTCCCCAAATCGTTAATCTCTAACATGTTTAATTTTACAATCTCGTCGGCGAGTTTTAGTATTTTGCTCGAAGGCGGCGTTACGTTTTCGCCCGTCGATAAATCGACGACGACGGTATCGTCGTCGACTGCTGCTGGTTTCTCTTCTTTTACCGCCTCGCTGCCTTCTTCCGAGGAGAAAAGTCTCACCGCAGACGGCGCGGTAGAAATCCATTTTCTTCTGTTGCTGTTAATGCTACTGCCTCGTCTCGATAACCCAAATTTGAAAGAAGCGAGATCGTCGGTGGTGGTGGTGCACGACGATCGACTGCTGCTGCCGCTGAATTTTTGTTCTCGTTGTTCGCACTCGTAGGAAAGACGACGACGACGAGAAGAAGAAGAAGAGGCAGAAGAAGAGGAGGAATAGAGAGAGGACAGCACTCTCGACGACGCGGAGGATGTCGTCGATGATGCGGCGGAAGAGGAGGATGCCGTCGTCGCTGAGCGCAACAAAAACGACTGGCCTCGTCGCGCGACTGCGTTCATTTTTTTTGTGCAGCGAAGACAGGAGAGAGGAGAGACCCTCTTCATTCTCTCTCTCTCTCTCTCATTAAACCCTGTTTTTGGGTGGCATGGGTGGGGGCTTGTTTTTTTTTTAGAAAAAAAAAAGCGCCCCCCCCAACTCGACGCGGTGTGACGCATCATAAAAAATAATCCATCTCACTTTTATTTATATCAATCACCAAGTCGCGTTTGTTTGTTTTATTAATATCGAGCCATCATCGATCGCGTGGAAGAACAAGATGTCGACGGGGAAGATTACTACGACTCCTTCGTTCGTCGCCTCGACGAGACGAGAAGGAGGAGGAGCGAGGAGGCTGACGACGACGACGACGAGTAACGATGGTTTGAAAAAAGGAGATAAAATCCACCACCCTTTCGCGACGAGGGGTGGGAGGCAAAGGGAGCACACTCGGCGGCGCCGCGTTACCCCGAGCGCGTTCTTCTCCTCCTCCTCCTCCTCCGCGCCTCCCGAAAAAGAGGAAGTCACGAAGCCTTCTTCGAGTAAGAATTCTCTCTCCGTGACGGTGGAAAATCCATCGCCCGCGTCGTCGTCGGGGGCGAGTGGTTTTAGTGGTAACGCGAGAAAGAATCAGTGCACGAAAGTGTTCGTCGAA
>Ga0181560_10001888_pt1 | contig 19477 bp, 20 predicted proteins | sample 011ome_20_FD_133751 | JGI IMG/M metagenome (GOLD analysis project Ga0181560, IMG submission 133751) | Coastal salt marsh microbial communities from the Groves Creek Marsh, Skidaway Island, Georgia - 011509CT metaG (megahit assembly) | ecosystem: Environmental > Aquatic > Marine > Intertidal...
ACACGAGTGCAGCCTTGTGTGGCTGGCTTGCCTTACCTAACACGAGCACGTATAACATGAGACTCTATTAATTACTTATGGCTTTTCGTGTCTCACTCATCCTCTTGCCTTATCCCTGTGCGTGCTTTGTTGTTCGATTTAGATGGCACTTTATTGGATACGGCCCAAGATTTAGTGCTGGCATTAAATACTATGCTCAGCGCTCATGGGCGTGATGCTATTCCCTATAAAACAGCACGTTTTTCTGTTTCTCAGGGCAGTGCCGCGCTCACGCGTTTAGGCTTTCCTGAGGTAATTGATGAGGCTGAATTTGAAGCCCTGCGCCAAGAATTTTTAGTGACCTACAAAGAATGCCTGTGTGAAGCCACCGAGTTTTATTACGGCATGCCCGCGTTATTAGATGAACTGGATGCACAGTCTATTCCATGGGGAATTGTGACTAACAAACCGGGCAATCTAACTGATCCGCTGGTCGCACGTCTGAATCTTCACACTCGCAGTCAATGTGTTATCAGTGGCGATACTTTGAGTGTGAGAAAACCTCATCCAGAACCTCTGTTGCTAGCCAGCCAGATGATCAATAGGCCGCCTCAAGAGGTGCTTTATATTGGTGATGATCCGCGTGATATCACTGCAGGCAATGCGGCAGGCATGTATACTTGTGTGGCCAATTACGGTTATATCGAGGCCGATCTCGACACCTCATTATGGGGAGCGGATTTTTGTATCGACCAACCGCTGGAGGTACTTCAGCATATCGCATTAATGCAGGCATAAATTTACTCGGGCAACTCAGTGTATGATGACAACTTTTGAACTCAGCTGGATAGTAATCATATTGATTGCCGCGCTCAGCGCTCTGCTGGCATATTTGTTTACGCGTCAGCACTTTCAAGCCCTAATGCAAAAACATGCCACTGAAAGGCAAAAGCTCATTACTCAGCTAGAGGTTGAGCAAGCGCAAACTAAAGAAAAAATTCAGGCACTGAACGAATCTCGCGAACAACTCAAAGAGAGTTTCACGGCACTTTCAAAAAGCGTACTAGATGCAAATAGCGAATCATTTTTACAACTCGCGCAACAAAAACTCGGCTTGTTTGAAAGTCGCGCACAAGCCAATCTCACCGAAAAAGAAAAGTCGATCGAGAATTTACTCAAACCAGTCAATGCCGCGCTAGAAAAAACTGAAAAGCAGCTGTCATCAATTGAGAAAGAACGCAAAGAAGCTTATGGCTCGATCACCACACAATTACAGATGGTGACAGAAGCCCAACAAGGCTTACAGTCAGAAACGGAACAACTGGTGCGCGCCTTGCGGCGACCCGAGGTGCGCGGTCAATGGGGTGAACTGACCTTAAAACGCTTGGCAGAACTAGCCGGCATGGTGAATCACTGTGACTTTGAAGAACAAGTCAGGGCCGATCTAGGCGACAATAAGAGTCTGCGTCCCGATATGATCGTGCGTATGCCCGAGCAGCGCGAACTAATTGTCGATGCAAAGACTCCATTAGATGCTTATCTATCTGCCATTGAAGCGGATGAACCGGCTCAACGCGAGGCTCATTTGCAGCATCATGCACGCAAGGTACGCGAACGCATGAAAGAATTAGCCAGCAAATCGTATTGGGAGCAGTTCAGTCAGTCACCTGATTTTGTGATTTTATTTATCCCCGGTGAACAGTTTCTCACAGCCGCATTAGATTATGATAAACAACTACTAGAGGATGCGTTTGCTAACCGAGTGATATTATCTACTCCAACAACCTTAGTCGCACTGTTGCGTTCGGTGGCCTATGGCTGGCAACAGGCACGCATGTCACAAAATGCAGAACAGATTCGCGATCTCGCCCAAGATTTATATAAACGCTTGAATACCTTCGCTGGCCATTTACAAAAAGTTGGAAAAAATCTTGATGACAGCGTGAGTAATTACAATAAAGCCATTGGCTCTTTAGAACGCCAAGTACTTCCAAATGCGCGCAAGTTTCCTGAGCTTGGCGTGCAAACTAAAGAAGAAATACCGCTCATAGACGAGATTGATAAAAAAACTCGTGATGTTCCCTTGATAGAAACCAAACAAACTGACAATGACGACTAAGCCCACTGATAGCGATACGCCACTGCATTCTGATCTTTTCACTTTTAACGCGCCTGAAAATTATTTAGCAGAGCGTGTCATTTTAATCACGGGTGCCAGTCGGGGCATAGGCAAAGCCCTTGCTATAGAATGCGCTCGCTTGGGCGCGCAAGTGATCTTAATTGCCAAAGATTTAAATCGTCTAGAAAAAACCTATGATGAAATCATTGCGCTTAATCAGGCTACACCTGCAATTTTGAATATTGATTTAGAAGTCGCCAGCGCTGATGACCATAATGAAATTGCTGCTTCCATCGAAAAAGAATACGGACGTTTAAATGGCTTGGTTCATAATGCGGGCCGCGTGGGCGGCTTAACTCCACTGCATGCGCTAGAGCTAAGCACCTGGACCAAACTGATCACTTTACACGTACACACTCCGTATTTACTCTCGCGCGCTTGCCTACCTCTACTCAAAAAAAGTGCCGATGCCAGTATTGTCTTTAGTGTGGATGAGGCCAACAAAGCCTATTGGGGAGCCTACGGTGTCGGTAAACAAGCACAGATTGGCTTGTTACATATATTGGCAGATGAATGTGATGGTGACCAACGCATTCGTGTCAATGGCGTGCACCCAGGCAGTGTGCGCACAGATTTAAGAACCCATAATTATCCCGGCATTAATCCTGCCAGCTTTCCAGAACCTGCCACAGTGATCGCCCCCTATATTTATTTATTGGGTACTGATGGCAATGCCATGACCAACCAGATAGTTAGTCGCACACCAGAATAACCACACAACGCTTCATCTGAATAACAACTCAAGCTAAACGCGAACACGACAACCTATCGTACCGACTGAGGAGAAGGTTTAACGGGCTTGGCGTACCAGTGCGTTAAGCTCTTTCACTTCCCGATTAACTAAATAACGATATTGACCTTTCTTGATCCGATCATCGAGTACGATCGGTCCGAAACGAATACGGATTAAACGAGTCACTTGCAACCCTTGTGATTCAAATAGACGTTTGACTTCATGATTACGCCCTTCTTGCAACACCACTTGCAACCACTGATTAGTGCCTTTGCTGGGGCGTTGCTGAATATCAGTGAAGCGAGCCAACCCATCTTCTAACTGAACGCCTTGCTTAAGTCTTTCTATGCACTCTGGACTGACTCGTCCATGCACGCGCACCATATATTCACGATCTACCTGTGCACTCGGATGCATGAGCGTATTCGCTAATTCCCCGTTAGTGGTGAACAATAAAATACCCGAGGTGGTGAAATCGAGGCGACCAATAGCGACCCAACGTCCAACAACTAATTGAGGCAGATGATCATAAACGGTTTTACGCCCTTCAGGATCTTTGCGCGAACAAATCTCGTCATCAGACTTATGATAATGTAAAAACTGAGTTTTGACCTCGGCCTCTAGCTGTACCTTACGTCCATCAACCGTGACTTCTGATACCCCTTCATCGGTCTGACCGAGTTGCGCCACACGCCCATCAACTAATACTAAGCCTTGAGCAATCCAGCGCTCAATTTCACGACGTGATCCTAGCCCCATGTTGGCGAGGACTTTTTGCAGTCGTTCAGCCATGATATATGCTAGTGTTTTATTTCCGTGCTTGGATCTAATTCATTGAGCTCGTCAAACTCCTCATTGAGCTCAGCGACTTCAGACACAGAAAAGTCTTTTTCACCATCATCTTCATCATCATCTGAGAGATTGTCGGCCATGTTGTCAGCCACAGCTTGCACAGTCTGTGATTCATCGCTTTGACTACTTGAGTCGTCTTGATCCATTACCGCATGAGTGTCAGATTCCGCGTCACGATCAGTCGCCTCGGCTGATTGAGATTCATCGCTGGCTGCTTGTGGCAGGTCTTGTCCAAAATCCAACTCGGGGGCAATTTGATCAAACTCTTTAATATCCGCTAAGGTGGGTAATTCGTTCAGACTTTGCAGATTAAAGTAATCTAAGAATTTTTTTGTGGTAGCGAACATCGCCGGACGCCCGGGTACTTCTTTGTGGCCAACAATTTTTACCCACTCACGCTCTTGCAACACTTTCATGATATTGCTACTGACAGAAACGCCTCGTATATCTTCAATTTCTGCCCGCGTGATGGGTTGTTTGTAAACCACCAATGCTAATGTTTCCATTAATGCACGTGAGTAACGTGGCGTTTTTTCTGCATGTAATCTTGCCACCCAAGTTTGGATATCTACACGTGTCTGATAACGAAAGCCACTCGCCACTTTAACCAATTCAACACCACGCTCCTGACAATCTAGTTGCAGTTCTTCTATGCAGCTTTTGATGACACTGCGCTCTGGCACTTGTAAGTCACCTTCAAATAATTTCATGCAGTGATCGATACTCAACGGATAGTCAGCCGCTAACAGGGCAGCTTCAAGTATGTTTTTTATTTGTTGAGATGATAGCTCATTCTTCTCCATCTTGACTCCCTCTTTCCTCGATGTGTCGATCGGCTGGTTTGACATATATCGGTGCAAATATTTCCGCTTGTACGATTTCAATCATGCGATCTTTGAGTAATTCCAATACTGCAATAAACGTCACTATGACGCCATCACGCCCCTCTTCTGCAGTAAACAAACTGGTGAAGTCAACAAACTCATCGCCCTGCAAGGCAGTGAGCACCTGCGTCATACGCTCTCGTATAGATAAGGGTTCTTGTACCACCGCATGTGAGGCATACATGGCAGCACGCTGTAACACTTGGTGAAAAGCCAGTATCAAATCCTTCACATCCACGGGAGGTTGCTTGTCTTCTTCGATTACTTCAACGGCAAGTGCATGGGCTTCAAAATTTTCACGCTCTAGACGCGGCAATTGTTCGACATCTTCGGCCGCCTGCTTGAAGCGTTCGTATTCTTGCAATCGTCGAATTAATTCTGCACGAGGATCTTCTTCATTATCTTCTTCTACCGGGCGCGGTAATAACATGCGTGACTTAATTTCTGCCAGCATAGCTGCCATCACCAAATACTCCGCCGCCAACTCCAGTTTAAGTTCCTCCATCACCGCAATGTAGTCCATGTATTGCTGAGTAATCTTAGCAATCGGTAGTGCGAGTATGTCTAAGTTCTGGCGCTTAATAAGATATAACAGCAGATCTAACGGGCCTTCAAAAGCGTCTAAAAAGACTTCCAATGCATCAGGTGGAATATATAAATCATGTGGCGGCACTGATACCGGCTCGCCCTGCACCATAGCAAAGGGCATTTCACCTTGCGCACCATCAGGAATTAAATCTACATTGTGGATTTCTTCATTAGCCATTAGCGATAGACCAATCCCATTGATTTACGCACATCTTCCAGCGTATCGCGCGCAATATCACGCGCCTGTTCACAACCATCATTAATGATACTCTGCACCGTTGCGAGATCCTGCTCATATTCTCGGGCTCGTGCTTGGATGGGTTTTAATTCTTTAAGCACGGCTTCTATCACCGGCTGTTTGCATTCTACACAACCTATGCCAGCACTAGTGCAACCCTGCTTGACCCATGCTTGCACATCACTGTCTGAATATACTGAGTGTAATTGCCACACTGGGCAGTGTTCAGGATTACCTGCATCATTACGCCGCACGCGTGCCGGATCTGTCGGCATGGTGCGAAGTTTTTTCTCTAGCTCTTTAGGGTCCTCACGTAATGCAATGGTATTACCATAGGACTTAGACATTTTCTGTCCGTCCAGTCCGGGCATTTTTGAGGCTTGCGTTAATAAGGCTTGTGGTTCAGGTAAGATAATGCGCCCCGAACCTTCCAAATAACCAAATAAACGCTCCTGATCACCGACCGAAATGTTTTGTTGCGACTCCAGCAAAGCTTTAGCCACTGCTAGTGATCCTTCATCACCCTTTTCTAAATATTCTTTGCGTAAATTTTTATATAGCTTGGCATTTTTCTTGCCCATTTTGGCAATAGCTTGTTGCGCCTTTTCTTCAAATCCCGATTCTTTGCCATACAAATGGTTAAACCGGCGCGCCACCTCACGGGTGAGTTCTACATGAGCCACCTGATCTTCACCCACAGGCACATAACCAGCTTTGTAGATGAGAATGTCCGCTGACTGTAATAACGGATAACCCAAGAAACCATAAGTAGCCAAATCTTTTTCTTTGAGTTTTTCTTGTTGATCTTTATAACTTGGCACCCGCTCTAACCAACCCAAAGGCGTCATCATGGATAGCAATAGATGCAACTCGGCATGTTCAGGCACTCGCGACTGTATAAACAAGGAGGCCGTGCCGGGACTGATCCCCGCAGCCAGCCAATCAATCACCATATCTGTCACGCTGCTAGCGATGATCTCGGTGTTATCATATTCCGTTGTCAGCGCGTGCCAATCCGCCACAAAAAAATAACATTCGTGAGTATGCTGCAATTCTATCCAGTTTTTTAGTACCCCATGATAATGACCAAGATGCAATCGACCAGTAGGCCGCATGCCTGAGAGTACGCGTTGATTTTGAGCGGTTGAGATTGACATTAGTGTTTAAGAAAAGTTGATGCCCGTACAGAGTTCGACCTAGGGCTTGTAAGGTGTGGCACGGTCGGCGCTATCAGCGCTATGTCGGTCGATGTATCCATTATTGGGAGTAATTATACGACTTGAACGTGAGTGGCGCTAATAAAAAACACCTCTCTTTAGGCGTTTTTAATTGCACCATAATAAACTGCGCTCATTTGGCGCTATTCCTGATGAAAATGCCCCTTACCCTGCCGCAAAATTTCATAGCGACCGTCCACTAGGTCGATCACGGTTGTGGGTTCTATGTCGCAACTCCCCCCATCAATGATCAAATCAACCTGTTTGCCCAAACAAGCACGAATTTCGTCGGCTTCAGTCATTGGTAATGGATCTCCCGGTAATATCAGAGTGGTGCTCATTAATGGTTGCTCGAGTTGCGCTAATAACGCCAAAGCAATGGGGTTTTGAGGAATGCGTAACCCAATGGTTTTACGCTTTGGCGTTTGTAGACGACGCGGCACTTCTCGCGTCGCTTTGAGTATGAAAGTAAATGCCCCCGGAGTGTAGCTACGTAACAAACGGAACATACTGTTATCCACCTGCGAATAAGTGCCAATTTCTGACAGATCCCGACACATCAAGGTGAAATTGTGATTAGCATCGACCGCACGCAATCGACGCATCCGCTCTAGAGCGTCTTTATCCCCTAGATGACAACCCAAGGCGTAACAAGAATCTGTTGGATAGACTACCAACCCACCGTCTTGAATCATCTTAACCGCCTGTTGTATCAGGCGTTTTTGAGGATGAATAGGGTGAATAGTGAGATACTGCGTCATAACAATGATTGGTTTTAGCGGCGTAAGACTATTATTTATGGCACATTAACGAGCATTGATTAACGATACCTGATGAACGTATCGACTTTTTCAACATTTGAGATTGAATAAAGTGACATAAAATTCATTACAATGCCATCACTGTGTTAGTTTATGTCGTGGCTGTGACTGTTCATGATTAGCTTGTAATTGCTCTATACTGACCAAACAAATGAACAATAATGAATTGTACCCCATCAAGCGGCTACCAGCCGTCAACCCACTTTCCCCGTACTATTAAGGATGCAGCAAGGTTTAAGGATGAGATTTTTCAAAGAATTTTTACCCATTATTATATTTTTTGTGGCTTACAAGTTTTATGCTCAACTACCCGTTAGCCTGATCGAAACAATAAATGCCCTCGGCTTACCGGCATTAATTCCTGCAGAACCGACTCATGCCATTTATTTTGCCACGCTCACCGCGATTATCGCCTCAGCCGTATCGGTATTACTGCACTATTGGCAAGCACACCAGCTCAACAAAAATCAGACCATCACCTTCGTCTTGTTTTTAGTGTTTGGGGGATCAACTCTATTACTGCGAGATCCGGCCTTCATTCAGTGGAAGCCCAGTGTGATCAATCTGTTGTTTGCTGTGATATTCCTTGGCAGCGCTCTGATTGGTGAAAAAACCATGGTTGAACGACTGATGGGAGCTGCGATGCAAGCCCCTCAATCTATTTGGAGAAGATTAAACATGGCATGGGTGAGTTTTTTTGTTACCGTAGCATGCCTAAATCTGTATGTTGCTTATCAGTTCAGCGAACAGATATGGGTAAACTTTAAGCTATTCGGTATGCTTGGTCTCACCTTTGCATTTTTAATTATACAAATGGTTATCCTCAATCGTTACATTACAATCAAATCAGAAGAGTAGAAAATTATGTGGTACGCCGTTATCAGCCAAGACGTTGAAAACAGTCTAGAAAAAAGAATGGGTGCACGCCCTGAACATGTTGCTCGCCTCAAGGCCCTCGCAGATGAAGGACGCTTATTAATTGCCGGCCCTCATCCTGCCATTGATTGCGAAGACCCGGGTGAAGCCGGCTTTACTGGCAGCCTTGTTGTGGCTGACTTTGATTCACTGCAGGCAGCACAAGCATGGGCGGATGCCGACCCTTATATAAGTGCCGGTGTTTATGCACAAGTGATCGTCAAACCTTTCAAAAAGGTCTTGCCATAGTAAGTTCACGTCCATCTACACGCTCTCATTAAACACATAGCTGCAATTAACTGAGGGCAAATCAATCAACAAAATTCATACCCAAACAATGCAGACCAAATAAAGGATTCTTATGATGCGTATTATGTTACTCGCTTTTTTATCGCTGACATGGCTAGCGGCCTGCAACGATCAAGCAGTCTCGATTCCCGATGACCAAATTGCTGCCACAGTGAACGGCGTAGCCATCAGTCAATCGCTGATTGGCGAGTTCAAAACCGCTCGCAATGCGACCAATGCCAGCGATGAACAAGTGCTTGAAGAGCTGATTGCCACCGAGTTGCTGCGCCAAGTGGCCGTTGAATCCGGCTTAATGGAGAGAGAAAGTGTGCGCGCCCAACTCAAGTTTCAAGAAAATGATTTATTAGTGCGTCTCTACATGCGTGAGAAATTTGGCTCTATCAACTTTACTGATGAAGAATTAATTGCCGGTTACGACCAACAATTTGGCGCTGCTAGCTATGAATATAAAGCGCGCCACATTCTTCTTAAAACAGAAGATCAAGCGCAAGCTATCATCGACGCGTTACGCAATGGTGCTGATTTTGTCAGTTTAGCTAAGGAACATTCCACCGGCCCTTCCGGTGCTAATGGCGGTGATCTTGGATGGTTTTCACTCGACAAAATGGTGCCACCATTTGCCGAAGCAGTTAAAACTATGAATAAAGGTGATATTTCTATCGCACCCGTGCAAACGAATTTTGGTTACCACGTGATTCAAGTGGATGATACACGTGAGATTGAGCAACCAAACTTTGAAGAGATGCGTGCGCAAGTCCAACAGCAAATGATTCGTGACACGATTAATGACTATATTAATAGCCTACGCGAAAATGCAGAAATTGAGATTAAATAACAACTAGCTATTGCACGCACTGATAGTTTCATAAAGAATAATGAGTCTGGTGGGATTTTCTCACCTGATTCATTTAACGGAAAGGGAAAATGACCTATGAGTGCAAATCAAGCTCCACAGTGTTCAACCTTACGCCGCCATTGGGAAGCTATGCAAGGTGGTGCTAGTTCAGCATCAGCGTCCACTTCTCAGTCGGCAGCACCCTCGTCACCGACGGCTACGGCTTCAACACAGTCAAGTGGCGGCTTTTTCGCATGGTTAAAGTCACTATTTAGTTAAACATGCGCAATATATGAAGTTCTCAATACGTATAGGGACGTACGTATTGAGGGCTTAATACCTCAGGAGCTTGCCACTCCTATACCCAAAGGGTTTTTATGTCATGTATCGTCTTTTGTTGCATTGATACCATTAAGAATAAATTGATATAACAATCGCCCATCTTCACATTGATATGTCCTAGCTAATGCTGAACGATCTTGTGTTTGCAGAGTGACGCCATTTTGCGCCGGCGTACATGAATAAATTTCTCGATAATCGATAAACGATAACTCACTATCCAAATCAAAATAGATTTTTTTATTACTCAGCCATAGTGAACACGTGGCTAGTGATTGTGTGACGACACTCGATTTTTTTGGGCGCAAGTTATCAATGATCTGTGTCACTACCGACCATTGTTTTTGTTGAACTTGCTTTTGTTGTATTTCACCTTGTGCAAACATCCACCATAATTCCTCATCAACATCTAAAGTGCCTGGAAAAGCAATGTTGTTTTGGTTGCATGCAGGTTGCTGACCTGCCTGTAAAGCTCTTAACACTGGCAGATTACGTTGTTGGTCAATTAAATAGGGATTAACAAACAAGCTTTCATCAAGCTGCAAATCAGCGATCAAATTCAACCAATACTGGACAGTTTGATCATTTTTGAAGGCGCTGGATTGTTGCTGGGCATACTCTTCTAGAGACTTGATCAGGCAGCGTTGGCGAGCCTCTTGAGTAAAACTAAGTGGCTCTAAGTGAGCCTGCATTTGCTTGGCAAGCGCAGAAGTTTCACCGTTTGACAGCTGCGCACTGAGACATTCGTGTAGATCTTTTTGTGCAGTTTGATAAGCAGCGTAACATTCTTTATGCAAAGCATAAAAAAAGCCCGCAGACTTTCCACAAAGTACACAGGCTCCCATATTTAGCTATGTGGTTGCTTATTCGTCGTTGAGTCCTTCATAAAGAGACTCATCTTCTGGCGGTGCGCCATCATGAACAAGATAATTACGTCGATCTAAATAAGCGTCACGGATAAAGCTATATTTATCTGTAGCGATCTCATCCACGGTCTTTTCCAATGAGAGTAGCTCGGCGCGTACACTAACAACATCGACAGCCATCAGATACATGCGATCAGATTTTTCCATATCAATATGATTGATCGGATTCAACAAGAAATTATCCACTGGCACACTGGTACTATCACGCAGGGTTGAGGGTCCGAAAAACGGCAGCATTAGATATGGTCCAGAGTCAACGCCCCAAGCCGCCAAGGTCTGACCAAAATCTTCATTATGTTTTTGCAGGCCCATCTCACTAGCAACATCAAACAAACCAAGCAAACCAATAGTGGTGTTAAATAAAACACGACCGACATCGGAGACTGCGTCAGCCACTTTACCCTGTAAGAGATTATTGAAAGCAACACTGACATCATTGATATTGGAGAAGAAGTTACGCACGCCTGTTTCGACAAAATCTGGAGCAACTGCTTGATAACCTTTTGCCGCTGGCTTCAATAATGCTTGGTCCAAGGTATCGTTAAAACCGTACACTGTGCGGTTGAAACCTTGCCAGGGATCGCGCTCGTTTTCCACGTACTCTGTGCTGGCACAACCTGTCATCACTAGAGCGAAAATCACTCCTAAAATGTTGATGAATTGTGTTATTGGTTGCTTGTTCACAAACTCTCCTTAAGTCCCTAATTAAGTTATTCGTTTAACAGCTTTATTTATACACTCTATCTTAAGTTTAATTCTAGTGATCAAGCTTAGTTGTTGTGCTTATCTTGCCAGTATCGTATGACCGCTATGACAGACTGCCTGATCTCGCTAGGTTTTGCCGGCTTGAATTCGTAATCGCAAGGCATTCAGCTTAATAAAGCCTTCCGCATCTTTCTGATCATATGCCCCCTGATCGTCCTCAAAAGTGGCGATTTCCTCACTGAACAAGCTATGAGCCTCTGACTGGCGTCCCGTGACGATAATGTTACCCTTATAGAGATCTAAACGCACCTCTCCAGTGACATTTTTTTGCGTTTGATCGATAAGTGTCTGAATCGCGAGTCTCTCAGGACTCCACCAATAACCGTTGTACACCAGTTTTGCATAGCGCGGCATGATCTCATCTTTCAAATGTGTCAATTCACGGTCTAAACAGATGGATTCTAAGGCACGATGTGCACGTAACATCACCGTACCACCCGGTGTTTCATAACACCCCCTTGATTTCATACCCACATAACGATTTTCAACGATATCTAAACGTCCGATACCATGACGACCAGCGATTTCGTTTAACTTAGTTAGCATATTAGCAGGGGATAGTATCTCACCATTAAGACTGATGGGATCACCCTGCTCATAACCAATGACTAGGGTCTCAACTTCATCCGGTGCTTGTTGAGGAGATGCCGTCCAACGCCACATATCCGCTTGTGGCCGCACCCATGGATCCTCTAACTCACCACCTTCATAAGAAATATGCAACAAATTGGCATCCATTGAATAAGGCGAACCCCCTTTACGCTTCTGTTCTACTGGAATGCCATGTTTTTCGGCATAAGCCAATAAGCTCTCACGCGAATTCAATTCCCACTCACGCCACGGTGCAATGATCTTGATATCTGGGTTGAGCGCGTAAGCCCCCAATTCAAAGCGCACCTGATCATTACCTTTACCAGTTGCACCATGGGAGATCGCATCCGCACCCGTGGCTTGCGCAATTTCTATCAGTCGTTTGGCAATCAGTGGACGGGCTATGGAAGTCCCGAGTAAATACTCGCCTTCATAAATAGTGTTGCCACGAAACATGGGATAAACAAAATCACGCACAAATTCCTCACGCAGATCTTCGATAAATACTTCCTTTACGCCAAGTTGCTGCGCTTTAGCACGCGCAGGCTCAACTTCTTCACCCTGCCCTAGATCGGCTGTGAATGTGACTACCTCACATTGATATTGTTCTTCTAACCAACGCAGAATGATGGAAGTATCTAGACCTCCAGAATAAGCGAGTACAACTTTACGTATATCTGACATGATAAATATTGTTCTTGTTTATGTATGAGTGTGTGTTCTTTATTACATTCTATTATATAGTATCAATCGACTGCTCACGCGACTTTACTGACTCAAAAATTCAATTTTAATATGTCTATGCAACACAGCCTGATCAACCAGCAAGCCAATTATATTCCCTTGGGCAACCGCTTTCGTGGCTTTTGCCCCGTTGTTGTGGATCTTGAAACTGGCGGTTTCAATGCTGATACCGATGCCTTACTGGAAGTCGCCGCAGTAATACTTGGTATCGATGATCAGGGGCATTTGCACTGCAAAGAGTCCTTCAGTGTGCATGTGCAGCCATTTGAAGGGGCTAATTTGGAACCCGCCTCCTTGGAAGTTAATGGTATCGACCCTTTTCATCCATTACGTATTGCTCAACCCGAGGCTGTGGCACTTCGAGGACTTTTCAAGGAAGTAAGACGCGTATGTAAAGAAAATCTCTGCAAACGTGCCATTCTTGTCGGTCACAACGCTCACTTTGACCTCAACTTTTTACATACTTCAGCTCGCCGAGCTGAAGTTAAAAACAACCCCTTCCACCCGTTCAGTTGTTTTGACACGGTGACTCTCGGCGCAATGGCTCATGGTCAAACTGTCCTATCACGCGTCGCTGAGTTAGCTGGCCTCGAATGGCAAAATGACCAAGCTCATTCTGCTTTGTATGATGCTTCCATGACTGCTGAAGTGTTTTGCAAGGTTCTCAACACCTGGAACCAGGAGGTCAATCCTTTTATTCCCAAATGTAACCCAAATGCCCTTACTGCCGACCAAACAGAAGATGAGACCAGTTAAACATTCGATGATAATTAAGCGCCGACCGCCTCTTTAATCATAGTTTGTAACTCACCTTTTTCAGCCATTTCCAGAGTGATATCACAGCCACCAATTAGCTCGCCTTTAATGTATAACTGAGGAAACGTTGGCCAATCCGCATAACGTGGAAGGTTCTGAAAAATCTCTGGATCCATTAGTATGTTGACATAAGCAAACTCATGACCACATTGCTTGAGCGCTTCAGCTGCACGCATGGAGAAACCACATTGTGGCATTTGAGGAGTCCCTTTCATGTAAATAATAACCGGATTACTCTCCACTTGTTCTTTGATTCTATCTAGTACGTCCATAACACATCCTTAATAGCTTAATTCGATTTTAAAGCCATTCTAACGTTTAATCTGAGCGCATACATATCTAAGGTGAGGGGGAAGGCACGCTATCGACATGGGTTTGCAACCATAATTCTAATAATGCCATGTGCCATACCTTACTCCCCTGCAAGCGAGTATGGTGTTGATCTGGTGCATCCAACAATCGCTTCACGTAATCACGGGCAAATAAGCCACGCTGTCGACAGGCGGAAGAATTGAGGACATCTGTCACCATGGTGAGGAATTCTCCCCGCACATATTTGAGTGCCGGCATGGGGAAATATCCCTTGGGGCGATCAATTACACTATCGGGCACCAGACCACGACTAATTTGTTTGAGTACATGTTTACCCCCTGAGACGAGCTTCATTTCTGGCGGCATAGTCATGGCTAACTCCACCAACTCGTGATCTAAAAACGGCACACGCGCCTCTAAGCCCCAAGCCATGGTCATGCTATCCACGCGTTTGACGGGATCATCAACAATCAAAGTCGTGACATCAAAGTGCAGCACTGAGTCTATATATGTATCTGCTTCACATTGTTCTAAGGCCTGCTGCACTAGTGCGCTGGTATAATCTTGTTGCACATAGTGGCTGTTAACCGTTTGTGCATACTCAGCAAAATCACGATCAAAGTAATAAGGTGCAAAACGCTCTAATGCAGCCCCCTGTGCGGCCTGCATTTTGGGATACCAGAAATAGCCTGCAAACAATTCATCGGCGCCCTGACCGGACTGCACCACTTTAATATCTTGACTGACCTGCTCGGCCAGCAGATAAAAAGCCACCGCGTCTTGTGCCACCATGGGTTCAGGCATATGTGTAATCGCCTCTGGCAGACGCTTCAATACTTGATCATTTTGGATATGAAATCGCTGGTGATCCGTGGCAAACTTTTCCACCACCGCATCAGAGTATTCAAATTCATGGCCACGCTCTTCTGGCTGGTCTTCAAATCCAACCGAATATGTCTTCACCTGGCCATACTTTTGCGCCAGCAAACCGACCAATAAACTCGAGTCCAATCCACCTGAGAGCAATACACCCACCGGCACATCCGCAATCTCTAAACGTCGATCAACTGCAGTTTGTAAACTCTGCTGGATTTCATACACCCATTCTTCTGCACTATATTGATACTGTCGACGTGCACTTAATTGCCAGTAAGATTGAGCATCACCCACACCTTTTTCATCTACCCACATAAAGTGACCCGGCGGTAGCTTGCGTATGCCCGCTAATATAGTGCGTGGTGCTGGAATCACAGCGTGCAAAGTAAATTGATGCTGTAAAGCCTGACTGTCTATCTCAGTATTAATGTCACCAGTGGCGAGAAGTGCTTGCGTATTAGAAGCAAACAAAAAACTTTCCGAGGTCTGGGCATAGTAAAGTGGCTTGATACCCAGACGATCACGTGCAACAAACAGGTGTTTTTTTTGTGCATCCCAGATCGCAAAAGCAAACATGCCAATCAAATGTTTGACACAGTGTTCACCCCATACATGATAGGCTTGCATAATGACTTCTGTGTCTCCATTGGACTGAAAATTAACACCCAAATTCTGCAGTTTTTTCCGTATCTGAGGATAATTATAAATAGTGCCATTAAATACGATGGCCAACGATTGATCATGATTGACCATGGGCTGATGGGAAGCCGGGGACAGATCAATAATCGCCAAGCGTCGATGTCCCAACCCCATGGGGCCATCAAAATAACTCCCCTGATCATCTGGGCCTCGTCTAGCGAGCGGTCCCAGCATCGTTTGTATTTTGCCCTTGTTGGCACGTCCTTGTTTTAGGTTAAATTCTCCACATATCCCACACATGTTTTTTATGTCCTGGCTAACTATAGCCCTAATGTTGTTTTTGAAAGCAAAACCTTCTATTGTCTTACCTCGATAGTGTATTGTATCTATCGACATAATGAGTCAAAAAATTAACTACAGAGGTGTATTGTGAATCCACTCAAATCTATTCTAGGAACTATTGTTGCCGGTTTTATTATTTCTATCGTCATTGCTGTATGGGATAGCACACCAGTCGCCAGTGCGGGATGGTCTATATCTGTATGGTTACACGTGCTAGCTGGTGTTGTTTGGATTGGCTTGCTGTATTACTTCAATTTTGTCCAAGTGCCTGCCGTAGCAACCGCGACAGCAGACACCGATGGCCCAGGCCCCGCTGCGATTAGCAAGTATGTGGCACCACGTGCACTCGCTTGGTTCCGCTATGGTGCGCTTTTCACTTGGCTCACAGGCGCTGCTGCGCTTGAGTATGTCGGCGGTTTTAGCGCTAACATGTTCTTCACTAATGGTGTTACGGTTATCGGTATCGGCGCATGGCTTGGAACTATCATGTTGTTTAATGTCTGGGTACTGATTTGGCCAAATCAAAAGAAACTATTAGGCATAGTGTCTGCCACAGACGCTGAGAAAGCCAAAGCTAAAGGTGTTGCATTTATTGCGTCACGCACCAATACCATGCTGTCTATTCCAATGTTAATGTGCATGATTGGTCATGCCCATACATTGCCATTCTAAGCAGGGCTTAAACGAACACTATGCTTATTTACAATGATGGGTGATGTATAGAAAAAAACCCATTTTTGAAGCATAATTGACTAACGGCAGCGCACATCGCTGCCGTTTTTCATTGTCGAATAATAAAGTTACTATCGACAAACATAGTAAGAATGAACCAGTTTTTATTAAAGGATAAATTTAACCACTCATTTAAAAATATATTATGAACTCATTGATGCCCACCTATGCGAGAAAAAATGTCAGCTTTGTTAAAGGCCATGGCGCATGGCTGTGGGATGATAAAAATGAAAAATATTTAGATGCCTTATCAGGTATCGCTGTGTGCGGCCTAGGCCATGCACACGCAGGCCTTGCTGATACGATCAGCCAACAAGCAAACAATTTATTACATACCTCGAATCTATATCGTATCCCTCATCAAGAAGCCTTGGGCGATCGTATGTGTGAGATCACTGGCATGCAAAAAGTCTTCTTCGCCAATTCTGGGGCTGAAGCCAATGAGGCGGCTATTAAGTTGGCGCGATTACATGGCCACGCCAGAAATATCGACTCGCCAACCACCATTGTTTTTGAAAATAGTTTCCATGGTCGCACCATGGCTACCTTAACCGCCACTGGGAATGCTGCTGCACAACAAGGTTATGATCCACTGTTACCAGGATTTGTGCGTGCGCCTTACAATGACATCGAAGCAGTCAAACTATTATGTGCGCAACATAACAACATTAGCGCAATTCTGGTTGAGCCTATTCAAGGTGAAGGCGGTATTAACCTACCTGCGGATAATTTTCTCACCCACCTCCGAGCGGTCTGTGATGAATACAATTTATTACTGATGGTAGACGAAGTACAAACAGGTAACGGGCGTACAGGCAAATGGTTTGCTTTTCAACACAGTGACATTTTGCCCGATGTGCTTACAACCGCTAAAGGTTTAGGTAATGGCATGCCAATTGGGGCTTGTTGCGTTGCTGATAAAGCCCTTGAATTATTCGCCCCTGGTTCACATGGCAGTACCTTTGGTGGAAATCCACTTGCTTGTGCGGTGGCCTTAAAAGTATTGGACATTATTGAACAGCAATCTTTGCTCAAGCACGCGCAACATATGGGCAGCTACATTTGCACTCAATTTAAGCAGCAGCTAGGCGAACATCCTTTGGTCAAAGAGATACGTGGCCTAGGATTGATGATTGGCGTGGAGCTTAATGCACCTTGCCCACAATTAGTCGATCTCGCACTGGAAAAGAAATTACTATTAAATGTGACAGCTGGCTCTGTGATTCGTTTGCTTCCACCTTTAATTATTGATCAACAACAGGCAGATATGATTGTTGATATTGTCTGCGCATGCATTAACGAGATGCATTAATAAACATCACTCGCACATAGAGAAAATTTATGACTCGTCATTTTTTAACCCTGCTTGACTTATCTAGCAACGAATTACGCACAGTGATAAAGCGCGCTATCGAGCTTAAATCAATGCGTAATGAAAATGTGGACTACGCACCTTTCGCTAATAAAACATTAGGTATGATTTTTGACAAATCATCAACACGCACGCGTGTATCTTTTGAAGCAGGTATGGCGCAGCTTGGTGGTCATGCATTATTTTTATCTTCTAAAGATACTCAACTGGGTCGCGGTGAGCCCGTGGAAGATACCGCACGGGTATTATCGCGCATGGTCGATATTATTATGATTCGCACTTATGCACATGACACTCTAGAGCGATTTGCAGCCTTGTCTAAAGTCCCTGTTATTAATGGACTGACGGATATATATCATCCCTGTCAATTGTTAGCGGATTTACAAACCTGGTTTGAACAACGCGGCGATATTTCGGGTGCAACGGTAACCTGGATTGGAGATGGTAATAACATGTGTCACTCCTACATCAATGCGGCAAGGCAATTAGGATTTAAGCTGCGCATAGGATGCCCAGAGGGCTATGCACCAAACTCAGAGATTGTGTCTGCAGCGGGTGACTGTGTGCAAATTATGCATGATGCTAGGGAAGCAGCACATAACTCAGATCTCATCGTCACCGACGTATGGGCCAGCATGGGACAAGAACAAGAGCAAAAACAGCGCGAGCAAGCCTTTGCAAAATTCCAAGTTAATCAATCACTCATGCAAATTGCGCATAAAGATGCTCTATTCATGCATTGTTTACCCGCTCATCGTGAAGAAGAAGTAAGTACTGAAGTGTTAGAAGGCTCACAAAGCGTGGTGTGGGATGAAGCAGAAAATCGATTGCACGCACAAAAAGCACTGATTGAGTTTTTAATTCATAATACAAACAATTAGGATAATCATAGCGATTATTCAGTATTGCCTATGCTAATTACTATGTAACATCCTAACCATTCACTTCTGTATTGCTGGAGAAAGACAATGGAAACACTCAGTTCTATACTTGACACACTCAGCGGATTCATCTGGGGACCCTTTACTTTGGTACTGTTATTGGGTGTAGGTATCTACCTTAGCGTGGGTCTCAAGCTGATGCCATGGCGTCAAATATCTCACGCATTCAAATATCTCATTCGCGGTCGAAAAAGTGAAGGCGAAGGAGAGATACCCCCTTTCCAAGCCCTCATGACAGCCATGTCAGCCACTGTGGGAACCGGCAATATTGCTGGGGTTGCTACGGCAATATTTATCGGCGGACCTGGTGCTATTTTTTGGATGTGGATTACCGCACTATTGGGCATGGCAACAAAATATGCCGAGGCCGTCCTTGCCGTAAAATATCGTGAAACCGATGACTTAGGATGTTTTGTCGGCGGCCCAATGTATTACATTAAAAATGGTCTCGGCAAAAAGTGGTATTGGTTAGGTTTTTTGTTTGCCTTGTTCGGCACTATTGCCGCATTTGGTATAGGCAACATGGTGCAAT
>Ga0181560_10001890_pt1 | contig 19476 bp, 13 predicted proteins | sample 011ome_20_FD_133751 | JGI IMG/M metagenome (GOLD analysis project Ga0181560, IMG submission 133751) | Coastal salt marsh microbial communities from the Groves Creek Marsh, Skidaway Island, Georgia - 011509CT metaG (megahit assembly) | ecosystem: Environmental > Aquatic > Marine > Intertidal...
TCCTCGCCGTCGTCGTCGTCGTCGTCGTCGTCGTCGTCGTCGTCGTCGTCGTCGTCGCTGCTCGTGTCCCCGGTCGGGGCGCGGATGACCGCGGGGTTGCGCCCGAACGGCGACGTCTTCTTTCGACAGCTGTGCGCCGGCGACGGCGATCCCCCGGGTCCCCCGCCGCCGCGAATTGGCGGCGACCACGCGGTGGCGTACCCGCCGCCGGGGGATCCCCGCGCGGGATACCGCGCGCTCGATCCCGCGGGCGCGGAGGGGGAAGGGGAAGATCCGCCGCGCGCGGCGCGCCTCGACGACGACGGCGCGGGCGCGGACGCGGGCGAAGGGGCGTCCGTCCACGCCGCGGAACGCGGCGACGCGCCGCCGACGACGACCCCGAGGAGGACGTCGTCGTCCGCGTCCGTGTCGTCGGAGTCGTAGTCGCCGGCGTGCTCCTGGTAGATCGCCATCGCGACCCGCCGGCGTGCGCCGCGCGTTCTGATCGTTGCGCTTCGATGGATTTTCGAGATCTGTTTGTGTTGAGTGCCGAGTACGTAGAAATCTTAACGCGGCACTCGCCGATGCCTAACTCTCTAGTCGCGCGCTCATCGCGAGTCGTCTTCCACCCCCGTCCACATCTTCGCGTCTCTCGCCGCGCTCTTGACGTACTTCGGAAGGTCGTCCGGGACGTCCACGATCCTGTCCGCGTAGTACATGTGATGCGTCGGCCTCAGCGGTTCGGCGTTTGATTTCGCCGCCGCCGCCGCCTCGCCGCCGCCGCCGCCGCCGCCGCCGCCGCCGCCGTCCAACATCGACAACGGCACCGCCGCCATCTTCCCCTTCGCTAAGCTCGCGTACACGGGCGAGCCGCACTCCTTGCACCGGTACCGGTCCACCGCGGCGGACGAGCTGAACGCGGTGAGGTACGCGTCCGCGTCGCCGCCGGGCGAGAAAACCATCTGATCCATCTCCGCGTCGCGCGCCGACCGCACCTCCACCGCCGTCGCCTTCGCGAGCGCCTGCGCGGTGAACGGCGCGCCGGAGAGCTTCCGGCAGTTCACGCAGTGGCATATCGACACCGCGGCGGGGGTCCCGGTCAGCGCGACGACGATCGCGCCGCAGAAGCAGCTCCCCGAGCGCGTTTCCGTTTCGGTCGGCGACGCCTCCGCCGAGGTCGCTCTGCTCGACGACGCCGAAATCATCGCGACGACGCCCGCGCGCGACGAGGACGACGACGCGGAGGACGCGGCGACGACGCGGGGAGGACGCGCGTTGGGGAGGACGAGGAGCCGGCGCGCGAACGGCGGGACGAGCCGCGACGCCGCGAGCGCCGAGGACATGCGTCCGCCGCGCGCGGAAGTGAGGGAGCGATGCACGCGATGCGATGCTGACGGTGCCCTAACAAATCGTCGTCGTCATCCCCATCAGATGTTTTCTCGGAGCGCGCCGCGCACAACGCCGCGGCGCGCGACCGCACGCGTCGACCCGTCCGCTCTCGCTCCGAACGGTCATGGCCTCGCTCGCCGCCGCGTCTTCCGTCGCCGTCGTCGCCGTCCGCGGCGCGACGCCGTCGTCGTCGTCCTCCTCCTCCTCCTCCTCCTTCTCCTCCGAGCGCCGCGCCGTCGTCCTCCTCGGACGTCGTCGTCGTCTCGCCGTCGCGCGCGGCGCGGCGGACCCCGCGCACTCCGGGATCGTGGACGAGTCCTTCGTGCACGGGTCATCGCTCGTCTCCACGGGCCTCGCCCCCTCCTCCCCATCCTCCCCCTCCGCGCCGTTGTCCGAGCGCATAGGGATCATGGGCGTGCATCACGTCGCGGTCATCGTGGAGAACCTCGAGCGTTCCATGGCGTTCTACGAGAAAATGCTCGGGCTCGCCGTGAACCCAGACCGCCCGCACGATAAGCTGCCGTACGACGGCGCGTGGCTCATGATCGGCCCGGAGATGGTCCACCTCATGGAGCTCCCGAACCCGGACCCCACGGACGCGGAGTTTCGCCCCGTCCACGGAGGGAAGGACCGGCATTTTTGTATAGGCGTGAGGTGCGTTCTATACACTGGTCCCCATACGACCCCGTTGGCGTGGTGAACGCCGATCCTTAAGGACTTTTCCCGGCGTGTCTCTCCGCCCATCACCCCTCGCTTTCAATCCCCGCCCTCGATGCCTTTGAACTCCACCTGACGCCTTTGAACTCCACCCCGCGACGTTCGCTTTGTATTGAACGACCCTGAGACATCTCGCGCCGCTGATCGAGACGCTGGAACGCGAGGGGGTGCCGTACACCGCGTCCAGGAGCGGCCGGCCGGCGATATTCTTTCGCGACCCGGACTGTAACACCCTGGAGGTCGTCGAGGGGTTGCAGTGGAGGTGACGCGAGAGCGGAGAGAAGAGATAGAAGGGCGGGGCGCGGCGCGGGGTTGGAGGCTTGACTGATTCATTTGGGAGCGAGCGCGTCGTCGTTTCATAGGTTTGAAAGGAACATATTTCATCGGTTGAAACCGACATCGTCGATCGGCGTTTTGAGCGTTTCACCCGTCCGCGCGTCTCTCCTCGGCAAGCGCTCGCGCTCGCGTGGCGTCTGCGTCTTCCTCTGCTCGGCGCGCGGAAGTTTCGTCGCCGCGACCGACGTCGCGCGTCAGCGCGCGTTCGCTTCCTTCGTTTTAGGGTTACGCCTCTCGCGAGGCGTCGCGGCACACCGCGCGCGGCGGGACACGCGCGCGGACGTCGGCGACGCTCGATCGGACGACCGCGCGCGGCGGCGGCGGCGGCGCGGGCGCGCGCGCGATGGCGACCACCGCGCGGCATCCGATCCTCGGCCCTCTTCTCGGTGCGCCTCCTCCCGCCTCGATCGCCGTCGAGTCTCGCGCGTCCGTCGCTCGCCGCGGCGCGGCCCCCGCGTTTTTCGTACGCGCGCAGATCTGAGGCGCGATCTCGCGGGCCGCGATCGAGGCGGGGGGGGGCGACACGCGCCGGCGGCGTCTCTCGCGCGTCCCCGTCCGCGGCGCCGCGCGCGCGCGCGCGGCGGCGGCGATCGGCGCGCCGCGCCGCGCGTGCCGACTTTCCGCTCGGCGCGACGTTCGAACTGAAGCGATCGATCCATCCGATCGATCCGATCGATCCGGTCGTTCGCTCGATCGCTCGCTCTCTTCTTCCTCTTCCCTTCCCCGACGCACCGCCTCGCCCGTCCGCTCACGCGCGTTCCTCCCACCCGACCTCCCTCGCGCGTCCGACGACAGAGCGCTACGCGAGAGAGCTCGACGCGAAACTCGTCGACCTCGCGCGTCTGCAGAAGGAGTGGGAGTGCGAGCCGCCGGTGATACTCCGCGCCGCCGCGCGCGCGGCGCCCAGACGGCTCTGGTCGCGACGCGGCGAGGACGGCGAGGACGGCGAGTACGACGACGAGTACGACGCGCCGGAACCGCCGCGGACGCCGTGGTCGAACCACGAGAAGGAACGCCTGCGACGCGGGCTGCTGTTCCACGGCCTCGGACGGTGGGAGAAAATCCGCGACGCGCTCAAGAAGACGTCGCGCGCGAAGCACCCGACGAACGACGTCGCGGCGACGTGCTGGGACCTGCTTCGCGCGCTTCGCGCAAACCTGAAACCCGGCGGTAAGGAGTCGACGTACGTGTCGACGCGGCTGAGGGGCGCGCCGGAGAAGCCGGGAGGAAGCCGGGAAGACGACGACGGCCCGGACGAGCTCGTGGGCCCGTGGAGCAAGGTTAAGACCCTCGCGCGGTCGTGGGCGCGACGGTTGGAGCTTCTCGACGGTGTCAACCGCGCCGCGGAGCGCGCGGTCGCGGAGGAGACGCAAGACGACGCGCTCGCGCTGTTGGACTCGAGAGACTTCCCGCGAGGCGATAAGCTTCCGGCGTTTTGGAACGCGACGTGCGATCTGTACCTCCTGCACGGGATCGCGACGCACGGGTTCGGGGCGTGGGAGGCGATTCGCGCCGACCCGGAGTGCTTCGCGGCGTTCGCGCACGCGGCGAGAGAGAGCGGCGGCGACGCCGCGCTCGAGGAGCTGACGAAGAGCTGCGAGCGCATCGACGCGCGCGCCGCGGCGATCGCGTCCAAGATGAAGGGCATGCACGGCGGCAAGGACCCGACGATCGCACACGCGGAGGACTGCGAGTGTTTCGTCTGCAAGAGGCGGCGGGCGAAGCGCGACGCGACGAAGACGACGACGGCGGCGGAGAAGGCGGACGACGACGACGACGACGACGACGACGAAGACGACGACGAAGACGAAGACCAGGAGGAAGAAGAGGAGGAGGAGGAGGTGCACGAAGAAGAGGACGAGGACGAGGACGAGGACGACGACGGGAACGAAGAGAACGAGGAGACTGATAACGACGAGTCCGCGGCGGTCAACACCCCGCGCGGCGACGGCACGAAATCGAAATCGAAAGAGGAAGCTAAAGCCGACCGCGAAGCCGCGCGCGAAGCCGCGCGCCTCCAGAGGATAGCCAACAAGAAGACGCACAAGGACATCAAGCGAGCGAACGTCACGCCGAACAGCTGGCCGCTCGCGGAGGTTCTGACGCACCGCGTGAAGCAGCTCGCGAAGGTCCTCGGCGCGCGCGACGTCCTCGCGCCGTCGGATCCGCCGTGGGTCGCCGCGTATCTCGGAAGGAAACGCAAGAGAGCGCCGAGGGACCGGAACCTTCCCTTGCACGCGTTCGGCGGCGGCGAGGACGACGACGCGCGCGAGAAGGCGAAGCGCCGCGCGGAGCGGCGCGAGCGGAAACGCGCGCGCGCGAAGCGGCGATCGGCGCGGAACGCGCAGGTCGCCGAGGCGATGGACCGAGGGGACTGGGCCGTCGTCGCGGACGATTCCGAGAGAACGACGACGCGGCCGTCGCCGTCGCCCGCCGCCGCCGGAGACGACGACGACGACGACGACGCGATGGACGTCGGCGGCGGCGCGAAGAGACCGCGTCCGCTGAAGAAGAAGGAGAAGCAGGAGCTCGTGAAGACGTTGATGTCGCACGGGCTGTGTCGCGTCCGCGGCGGAGGCGCGGACTGGGCGCGGATATTGGAGCTGTCCGGGCTTCGAGGACACACGGAAGCGGACGTCGCGGCGGCGTTCAACGAGATCGCGACGGAGATGGACGCGCTCGCGTCGGCGACGAAGGGGATTCTGAACCTCAAGAAGCGTCTGCCCGGGAAGATTCACAAGGAGAATTGCGGCTGCATCGTGTGTAAGATGCGACGCCGGAAAGAAGCCGAGGGCGGCGGCGGCGGCGGCGATGACGGCGCCGAGGGCGGCGGCGGCGGCGGAAGCCAAGACGCCGAGCCGACGACCCCGGGGAGCGTCGCGACGTCGCAAGGAGACGACGACGACGACGAATTCGGCGACGACGACGACGACGACGACGACGACACCGACGGCGGCACCGGCGGCGGCACCGGCGCGAGCACCCCCGCCCAGGGCGGCGGCGCGACGCACCACGACGACACTCTTCAAGCGAAAGAAGAGCTCGAGAAGATCCTCGACCTGCACAAGTCGAAGAAAGGGCGCGTCCTCACGGCGACGAACGCGTCGCGTCTCAACGACCGCCTCAATCTGATGCAGACGCTCAGAAACGCGTGTGACGCCGTCGGCGGGAACCTCGCGTCGCTTCGACTGCCGCCGGTTCGAACCGGGGACATCCCGGTGTGGTGGACGACCGGCGTGCACGACATCGGGTTGGTCGCCGCCGCGCTGAAGTACGGTCTGAGCGACTGGGACGCCGCGCGCGAGGACCCGGACCTGCCGTTCCGCGACCTGGGGAAGGACGACGGCGGCGATGGCGGCGGCGGCGGCGACGACGCGGTCGCGATGGACGCCGACGGCGACGCCGAGCGCGCCGAAAAGACGACGCCCACCGCCGCGCCGCGTCTGAACGCGCCGAAGAAGCGCCCGACGACGAAGGCGTTGCCCGCGCCGCGCGTGCTGGTCCGTGTGTTGAAAGTCTACGCCAACGCGTTGCGGCGGAAGCCGTGGAAACCCGGGTCGACGCCCGGGACGACGCGCGAGAGGGAGGGGCCGAGCCCGAAGAGGCGGCGCGGCGCGGCGGCGTGCCCGGACGGTTCGCCGACGCCGATGGAGGAGGGGGGGGAGTAGAGCGACGTAGCGCGAGCGCGCGAGCGCGTAGTACGCGTCGAGTCGACGACGAGTGAACGAAAAACGTTTCGAGTTCGCGCATGACAGCTTGCAGTTTCCCGCCGCGGCGCGCCTCGCGGATCACGGCTTCGTCCGGTCAAATGCCGCGCGAATCTCGCGTCCGTCGCTCAGTCCTCGGGGGCGCGGCGGCGCGATGGCGACGGCACCTCCGGCATCGCTGCTGGAGGAACTCCCCAGGGAGTGTCTCGACGCGGTCCTCGGCGGACTCGCCGCCGGGGATGTCAGGAGCGCGATGCAGTGCTCCACGACCATGCGAGACGCGGGAACTCGCTTTTGGAGGGACGCGCTCTTTCGCGACTTCGGTTTCGTCGCGCCGACGGAGGAGGCGGACGACGACGGGCGCCGGTGGCGTCGCCTCTACGACGCGATCTCCGATCGAATCCGTCCTTCGCGCACGCGTCTCAAAGACACCGGCTGCCTGCGCGTCAACGGCATCTACTGCGACGGCGGCGTCGACGAGTGCACGGAGGAGCAGTGGTTCCGAAACGTGTTCGACGTCGACGCGCACGACCGCTTCTACTGCAGCGCGGCGTCCTCGAACGTCTCCGTCATCGGCTGCGTCGTCGCGGGCGAACGCAACGAGGCGTACGGTTACGACGAGTACCGGCTCGAACGACGCGCGTACATGACGCGCCGGTGTAACCTCAACGCGCTGATGCTGACCGCGTTCGAGGAGGACCGCATCCGCGCGCATTCGGACGAAACATTCGTCCCTCGGTCGTTCCAGGAGGTGTTGAGGCACTGCAAGACCTCCAGGGAGGTCTTCGACTTTGGGCGGTGGCCGGACTCGCGGCTGCTGGAGTTCTTCGTCGCGCGTCTGCAGGCGGCGCAGGACGGGGACCCGGTCGCGGCGCTGCTGTTCGACGGCGTGGACGGCGTGGAAGACGACTTCGTGTTGTCACGCTCGACACAACGACATAACAACTTGAAGTCGCTCGCGCAACGCGTGAAGGAAGCGTCCGTCGAGGAAGCGATCCCGACGTCGTCGCAGAACGCCGCCGACGGCGTCGACGCCGAGAGGACGGGCGACGCCGGGCAGAGGGACCTCAGGCGGGAGATCGAGAGGGCGCGGCGATACGCCGCCGACGCGACGTCGCCGCCGCCGCCGCCGCGCCCGGAACATCTCGTCGAAGAGCGAACCCTCGAGGCCCGGCTCGAACGCGAGCGCGCGTCGTTCATCTCGAACCGCGCCGCGTCTCTGACCGAGTGCCCCGGCGGCCGAGCGCACGGCGGCGAGCCGTTGCGCTTGCTCGCGACCGAGGGCGCGATGGCCGCGTTCGGACGCGCGAGCGCGAGCGAAGAGACCCGCGCGCCGTGGGAACACCCGATCCAATTTTTCCCGGAGGAGCGGCGAGCCGCGACGCGCGCGTCGCGATGCGTCGACGCGATCGTCACGCGCGTGGACATCTCCAGAGAGGGGCAGTTCACGTGCCCGGTCGCGAGCGGCGTCGTCTTCTTCGGTCCCGGGCCGGGCGCGTGCGACGACGCCGAGGAGGTGGAGCGTTGGTGCGTCGCGTCGACGCGGGGACCGGACGCGACCGGAGGCCCCGCCGCGTTCGACGACGTCGACGCGAGAGAGAAAGTGTTCGACCTGGTCGACGGCGACGACGACGACGCCGGCCGCGGCTTGCCGAAGATCGTCGCCGTTCACGGCTTGGAAGGCGGCGTCGCGTACGAGTTTGCGCGCGTGAAGACGCCGCCGGGGAGTCGCGCGTTTACGCCGGCGCTTTGGTTCAAGTTTTACGCGAAACGAGCGGGCGTCGACGCCGCCGCCGCCGCCGCCGACGACGGGCCCTCCCGCAACGACCTCTCGCCCACGAGGGACGTCATGTCCGTGCGGCTGAAACTCCCGCGATGGGCGCGGTGCGTCTGCGTGAAGTTGATCAGATGCGAGAACCTGATGCACGATTGGGAGGACCTGCACGACGACGAAAATCTGGACGTGCGCCGCGTCGCGCTGCACGGCGCGACGATCGACGTGGACGCGTCCGCGCGCGCGCCTTGAGGGGGGTGGGGGGGTGGGTGGGAGGGTTCGAACGAACGAATTATTATTCGCGGTACGATTACGATGATCGCGGGAGGGCGATGGTAGATAGCTACGCTAGATAGCTCACGACTCGACGAGCGGGGACGATGGGGGGTCACGACTGATGACGATGACGGATTTCTTCTTCTTAAACCTTCTTCGTCCTCACCCTCGCCCCCTCTGCTACGTGCTTATGATATCCTACAGTCCGCGTCGTCGTCGTCTCCGCCGCCGCGACCTCTCCTCACTTGGACTTTTCGTACTCCGCCGGAGTCTTCGTCGAGAGCTGCAGCGCGTGCAACCCCGCGTCGAACTCTTCCTTCAGGATCGCGTTGATCGTGCGATGCCGCGTCACCGGCGTCATCCCTTCGAACTGCTCGCTCACGACCGTCACGTTGAAGTGCGACTCCTTGCTCCGCACGCCGGCGTGGCCGTCGTGTTGCCCGCCCTTGTGCAGCGCGTGCTTCTCGCTGTCGTCGCGGACGAGGACGTACGTCGGCGCGAGCGCGGCGACGATCTTCTCCTCTATCGTGTCTCGCACGGACACCCACTCGCCCGTCTCGGGGTCGACCGCGCGGAGTGGGGGGGGGGCGAGACGCGGACGCGACGCGGCGCGCTTCGTCGAGGCGGCGCGGGCGCGGCGCGGCGACGGCGCGGGCGCGGGCGCGAGCGCGCGGGGGGCGAGGAGCGTGGCGGCCATGTGCGTGCGCGTGCGGTGCGTGGGGCTCTGACGGCGCGGCGTTGACGACAGGACGCGCTGACGAAAGGAGTGAAGCGAACTCGAATCGCGTCGTCGCGCGCGTCATCACAGCGCTCGGCACGGGGGTGGACGCGCGATGAGGGAGGACTCGCGCGGGCCGCCGCCGCCGCCGCGGAGGGACGATCGCCGCGACGGGAGAGGCCGCGGCGACGACCGCGGCGGCCGCGGCGGCGATCGCGGCCGCGACGAGTCGCGGCGGCGACGCGACGACGACGCGCGCGACGTCGATCGGAATCGCGCGAGGATGAGATCTCGATCTCCCCCGCGGCGACGCGGCCGCGACCGGAGCCGCGACCGCCGCGCCGCGACGATGTCGCCGCCGCCGCCGCAGCCGCCGCAGGAGGACGCGCTCGAGAAGGAGAAGCGGCTGCGCGCGAACGCGATGGCGTCGAGAGAGGCGAAGAAGGATGCCGACGCCGAGCGAACCGACGGCGGCGATCCGTCGTCGAAGACCGGCGACGCGAAGGAGAAGGAGAAGGAGAAGGAGAAGGAGAAGGAGAAGGAGAAGGAGAAGCGGCGGAGGAAGAGCCGGAGCCGAAGCAGGAGCGAGAGCAGGAGCAGGAGCCGGAGCCGGCGAGGACGGAGCAGACGGAAACACCATCACCGACGGCGAGGCGGCGGCCGGAAGAAGAAACGACGACGGTCGTACTCATCATCGTCGTCGTCGTCGTCGTCGTCGTCGTCGTCGTACTCCTCTTCGTCCTCCTCCTCCTCGTATTCGTCGTCCAGCTCCGGGCGCCGCCGCAAGCGCAAGCGCCGCTCTCGCGGCGAGAAGAAGAGAGGAGGAAAGAAGAAGAAGAAGAAGACCGCGTTCGACGTCGTCGCCGCGGCGACGGCGGCGGAGGAAGACGCGCGCAACGCCGCCGCCGCCGCGCACATGCGACAGCAGCTCGCGCTCGCGCAGCAGTGGGTGCAGTCACAGGCGAACGGTGGGCACTCTTTGAACGAGAAGATGCAGGAGAGGAAGACGAGGGAGGTGTACGTGGGGAACCTCGCGATGAACATCGTCAACACGGAGGCGCGTTCTATACACTGGTCCCCATACGACCGCGTCCGCGTGGTGAACGCCGATCCTTAAGGACTTTGCCCGGCGCATCTCTTCGCCCACCCCTCGGTTTCAACCCATCCCGACGCGCCTCGACGCCTTTCAACTCCGACTGACGCGCCCCCTTTCAATCCACCCCGACGACCCTCGTCAGATGCTCTCGGAGGTGTTCAACAACGCGTTGGCGTCGCTCTCGCCGGAGGGCCCCGCGGTGCTCGGGGTGAACATGTCCCCGGATAACAAGTTCGCGTTCGTGGAGCTCCGCACGATCGCGCTGAGCGACGCGGCGCAGCACCTGGACGGCGTCGAGCTGTGCGGGCGGAATATGAAGGTGGGACGGCCGAAAGGGTGGGTGGATCCGTCGGCGGAGGCCAAGGCGACGGCGGCGGCGGCGGAGGCGCCGACGGTCGCCTCCGGCGTGAAGGCGACGACGTCCGCCGCCGCCGCCGCCGCCGCCGCGCCGGCGGCGGATACCGTCGGACAAGGGCTTTTTCCGACACCGAACGACGACGCGGACGACCCCGCCATGCAAAACGCGCGCGCGACGATGCACATGCGCGCGACGAGCGAACGCGACGCCACGATGGCCATCGCGGAGGTGAACACGCGGTGCGTTCTATACACTGGTCCCCATACGACCGCGTTGGCGTGGTGAACGCCGATCCTTAAGGACTTTTGCCGGCGCATCTCTCCGCCCACCCCTCGCTTTCAATCCCCGCCCTCTACGCCTTTGAACTCTGCTTCTGACGCCTTTGAACTCCACAGGTTCCCCCCGACGCCGCTCGGCGTTCCCGCGCAGACGCTCACGCGGCGGTGCGTCCTCCTCGACGGCATGGTCTCCAGCGGCGAGCTCTCGAGCCCGCGATCGCGCGAGGAGTTTAAAGAGGATCTCCGAGAGGAGTGCGCAAAGTGCGGCATCATCGACGCGATGGTCGTGCCGCCGCCGCCGCGGGAAGCGATAGACGCGGGCGATCCCGGACGCGCGTACGTGTCGTTTCAGGCGGAGTGCAGCGCGCGCGCGGCGAAGGACATGCTCAACGGACGCGTCTTCGACGGCCGCGTCGTCGCCGCGTCGCTCGCGTCCGACGCGGAGTTCGAGCGCGCGAGGAACGGCGAGTGGCTCCCGCCGCGGCCGCCGCCGGGCGATCCGTCTCTGTGCGGCATCCTTCGCGTGCGCGGGATGCCGCCCGAGGCGACCAAGGCGGACGTCGTGAACTTCTTCTACGGGATGGGCGCGGAAGAGGACAAGGTGAAGATCATCATCGCGCCCGGGATGGCGAACCTCGCGGGCAGCCATCCCGGGGCGATGTCCACGGGCGAGGCGTTCGTGGAGTTTAGCGGCGACGACGCGAACATTCAGCAGGCGGCGCTGAAGGACCGCGCGGTGCTGGGGGGGAAGCCGGTGTCCGTGTTTCGGTCGTCGTTGGAGGAGGTGCAGAGAGTCGCGCTCATGGGTCGGACGATGATTTGATCTGATCTGATGTTGGCGTTTGATGGGTCGATGGCGTTATGCGGATCCATACTTCCATAGCACTACGTATGATATCAACGCACGACGCGGTACAGAACCAAGCGCTCTCGCCCTACGACCGCTACAGCTTGTATATCCTCGCGCGCCTCTTCCCGCCTTCGTTCCCGTCCGCGTCCACGGGAACCCACTCCAGCGAAACGTCCAACGCGCGGTGATCGTTCCGCGCGGCGTCGCACTTCGCCATCCCCACTCTCACCTTCACCCCGTGCGCGGGGCGCGCTTCGCCGCCGAGATCCGATTCCGATTCCGATTCCGAACCGCCGCCGCCGCCGCCGCCCGTCGTCGCGAGGCACCCGTCCGGATGCAAAAATATCGGCTCCGGGAAGTGCAGCATCGCCTGCGCCCAGTGCGTCTTCTCCTCGTACGGACTCGTGGACAGCGTCGTCGGCGCGTCGACGCAGAACCGCGCGCTGAACTCCGTGTCGAACCACAGCACGACGCCGTGGCAACTCACCGGGCCGTTAGGGTTCGGGTCGGAATCGCCCGAGAAGCCGTCGGCGCCTCGGCCGCCGCCCGCGCGCGCCGACGCGTCTTCTTCGTCGCCGCGGACGCCGTCGCCGCGCGCCGTCAAGACGCACTCCGACGACGTGAACTCCGTGTCCTTCACGGTCATCGTCGCGAGGTCGAGCCTCTGGACTTCCGCGGAGGATGTCACGACGTGCTCGCCCTTCACCGGGCACACGACCGCGAAACCAGAGCGCGCCGCGTCTTGGATTAAACGCGACTGCACCTCCGGCATTTGAAACCCGTACACGTCGTCCCAGAACGGGAGGCTCGTCGCGTTGCGGCCGAACCCCGCGACGTGAATCGTCGCGACGTCCGGGAGCACCGCGCCGCCGGGCTTGAGCAGCGCGTCCCGCGCGGCGATGACGGTGTCGAGCATGGACTCGTACAGGAGCCCGTATCCCATCCACTCGGACACCAAGACGTCGAATTTCGACGTCGACCCGTCCGCCGCCGCCGCGCGTAATAACCCGCCGCCGGCGCCTTCTCCTTCTTCTTCTTCTTCTTCTCGAAGCAACTCCTCCAGCTTCCCGTGCACGATCGTCACCTTATCCGACAACCCGTTATCCCTCACGTTCGCGCGCGCGACGTCCGCGATCGCGGCCGCGCCGTCGACGCCGACGACGCTCGCGGCGCCGCCTCTCGCGGCGAACATGGACAAGATCCCCGTCCCGCAGCCGACGTCCAACACCGTCGCGCCAGCTGTCAGCGTCGGGTTCTTCTCCAACGCGACGCGGTACGCGCGCGTCCGAGGGACGTCGTCGAGCATCGTGCGGTGGATGTCGAACGCGGCGTACGAGCTGAAGTATCCGTCGTCGACCTCCTGGACCGCGGTCTTATTAGGGCCGGGTGGCGGCCGACGCGCAGCCGGCGGCCGACGCGCGGGCGGCGGCGGCGCGGCGGCGACGCGGGAGCCGCCGAGAAGCGCCAGACCGACGTTCGCCGGCGCGTCTTCGTTCACGTCCACCCCGAGAGGCGTTTCCCCGAGCTTCCCGGCGAGCTCGAGGACGCGCAGGCGCATGGCGTCGCGCTCGGCGCGCGCCGCCGCGAGCGCCGCGCGAAGCGTCGCGGCGTCCGCGTCGGCGTCCGCATCGTTCGCGTTCGCATTCGCATTCGCATTCGCCGCGGCTTTCGCCCTGCGCTCCAGCTCGTCGTCGTCGTCGTCGTCGTCGTCGTTCTCATCGCCGCCGCCGCCCTTGACGTACTCTTCCCAGTCGAACAGCAGCGGGTCGTTCTCGAGCGCGGGGACGAGGTACTTCTCGTCTCGATGCTTCCCCGCGGCGATGCCTTCGATCGCATCCTTCGCCGCCGCCGTCGCGTCGCCGTCGCCGCCGCCGCCGCCGCCGCCGCGTTCGCGCTCCGCCGCGACGCTTCGCGCGTAGTTCAGACACTGAATCACGCCGTAGAAGTCGAGGTCGTTCGCTCTCACGATCGCGCGCAGGTCGAACCCGTGCGCGTTCGCCGCGTGCGTCAGCGCCGCGGCGGGCGTCGGATGTAGGACGCCGCCGCCGAAGACGCATCGCGTCGCGCGATCTTCATCGTCGTCCTCCTCCCACTCCGCGAAGTCGCCCTCGTCCCCGGCGGGGTAGTCTGGGTTCTCGTCGTCGACGTAGTCGTCGTGATGATGAGACATCGCGAGCGGCGTCCTTCGCTCGCGACCGCGCGCGGGGGTCGAGGCGCTCGCGGTGTGATGGCCGATCCGCGCGCGCCGACATTTTATTACACAGCTGTGCGTTTCGTCGCGCTCGAGCGGAGCGGAGCGCGCGACGACCCGACGACCAGCCTCGGTCCGTCGTCACTCGCGACGTCGCCCCGGCGCGCGGCACGAGCGCGCGGACGCGATGGCGCCGCCGCCGCGGAAGATTAAGCTCCGGAACAAGGACTTCTTCGAGGTGGGTCCTATCGCGCGCCGCGTCGTCGTCGATCCTCGCGCGTCCTCGCCTCGACGCGCGATCGTCGCGCGCGTCGTCGCGCGTTTAGGGTTGATCGTTCGATTCCATCTCGAAGCCGCCTCCCTCCGGTCTCCTCTCCTCCATCCCTCCCTCTGACGCGCGGCGTCCTCCATACCTACCCTCGCCCCCACCACCGCGACGAATAGAGCGATGAGTACCTCCGCAAGCTCGAGGGCGTGACGTCCCGCCTCGCGGGCGCGTTCCCCGGTCAGGACCCGACGTCGCGCGAGGACGTCGCGAAGACGATCATGGAGATCCTCCAGGGGCAGGAGGACACCCTCGGCGCGTCCTCCCCGACGCCGCGGCCGATGATGAAGCTCCCGGCGCGGTGCTTCCGCGACCTCGCCCCGGGCGGCGCCCTGTTCGTCATCCTGAAGCGGTGCTTAACGCGGAAGCACGAGGGACGGTGGCGGCGGTTCGACTGGCAGAGCGAGCACAAGAGACGAGAGTTCGTCGGGATGATGGTCGAGTGCGAAGACGACCTGCGCGCCAAGGGGCTCCTCGGTCACGCGAAGATCCACGTGTCGTCGGACGTCCCGGCGGAGAAGCGCGCGGAGTTGACGCGCGCGATCGCGGCGTGCGGCGCGGTCGCCGCGGTGTCGCAGTACGAAGACGGTGTCACTCACGTCGTCCACGAGGAAGACATCGCCGCCGCCGCCGCCGCGGCGGCGGCGACGAGCGACGTGCTCGTCCTCGGCGTCCTCGGAAAGGAAGCGCACGTGCACTACAAGCGCCACCCGGGGAGTTACGACGCGTGGATATCGCTGTCGAGCGCGCAGGCGAACGCGGCGGTGGGGTCGAACTTGACGTCGCCGCCGCCGGATGAGTTCGAAGACGACCCGAACCTTCGGCTGGGGCTCTCGCGACGCGCGGAGCCCGCGAAGCATGTCATCGCCGCGTGGTTGTTAGACAGCGCGCGGTTCAACGAGTACTGCGAGGAGAGCGATTACGCGTGGGAGGACCCCGCGGTGCGCGCGATGCGCGCGATGCGCGAGGCGGCGGAGGCGGCGACGCGGAACGCGATGGACGCAGTCGCCGCCGCCGCGTCCGCGGGCGCCGCGGAAGCCGCGGGGCCCGGCGCCGGGGCTTCGCCGAGCGTCCTCGGGGAGAAGCGCCCCGCGGTCGACGACGCGGCGGGGACGAACGAGGAGACGACGGCCGCGAAGAAGAGGGCGTTCGCGCCGAAGAGCGAGGGCGGGGAGACGCTGGCCAGCGCGAGGCTCGCGGAGCGATTAGGCGCGAACGTCGTTCGGAGACAACTCACGACGCCGCACGCGTGCGTGGACGACGCCGCGGCCGCGAGCGCGGGGACGCCGCGCGATCCACCCGGGGAACCCGTGGTCGGGTACCACGGGTACGTCAGCGTGGGGGGCGTGATGATGAAGCCGCCGAGAGGGTCGACGATGGAGAACATCTCGAGGGGGCAGACGCCGGCGGCGAGAGACGCCGCCGCCGCGGTGGAAGCGTTCGCGAAGACGGCGACGACGTCCAAGCTCGCGGAGGCGGAGACGACGATAGAGACGGGGACGGGAACCGAGGTGCGGTATCCGATCCCCGAGCACTCGGGGTGGTTCGCGTGGGGGCGAGACGAAGTGAGCGATTTCGAGAAGGACGCGCTGCCGGAATTTTTCGGCGACGGCGGCGGCGGCGGCGGCGGCGGCGGCGGCGCAAGGGAGACGTACTTGAAGATTCGATCGACCGCGATGGCGCGGTTCAACGCGCTGCTCTCGTCGGACGGCGCGAGCGCGCGGTTGTCGTTCGCCGCGGCGCGGAAAGGGTTAACGTGCGACGTCGACGCGTGCCAACGCGCGTACGAATTTTTTAACCGCTGGGGGCTGATCAACTGGTCCCCGGACGCGGCGGCGACGGCCGCGACGCCGGCGGAGGTCGAACCCGGCACCAACGCCGCCGCGGCGGCGATGCTGTACCGCTTCGACTACCGCGCGAAGCGCCGAGATGGCGGCGGCGGCGGCGCCGACGACGCGGCGGTGGGGGGGCGCGTCTGCGTCGGATGCGATCGCGCGCTCGGCGGCGTGGGGAGAGTCTACTACCGCTGCGCGGATCCGCCCAAGGGCGTGGTGGTTCCTGGCGGCGGCGGCGACGGCGGCGGCGACGGGCCGATCGACGCGTGCGTGAAGTGTTTCACCGGCGGCGTCCTCCCCGACGGCGTCTCCGGCGCGTCGTTCGTCAGGAGGACGTCCACGAAGGAGTCGGAGAAGGAGGACGAGAAGGAGGCTGAAGAACGCGCCGGCGGCGCGGGGGGCGACGCCGACAAGGAGAACGGCGACAAGGAGAACGACGCGGAGAAAGAGGCGTTCATGTGGAGCGACCAAGAGACGCTGCTGATGTTGGAAGGGTTGGAGACGCACGGCGAGAACTGGAGCGACGTCGCCGCGCACGTCGGGTCGAAGACGGTCGAGGAGTGCGTCCGAAGGTTCGTTCGCTTACCGATCGAGGACGCGTTCATCGACGACCTTCAGAAGACCAAGTCGGGTTGCGGAGGCGGCGGCGGCGACGACGACGCGGTCCATCGCCCGTTCGAGCGCGCGCCGAACCCGGTGATGGCGAGCGTGTCGTTTCTCGCCGCGTGCGCGGGGCCGCGCGTCGCCGCCGCCGCCGCTCAAGCCGCGCTGGCGTCGCTCGACGACGAAGAGGACGCTCCGACCGCTCCGACGACCGCGACGACGGACGTCGACGGCGCGGATGACGGAGAAAAGAAACCACCCGCGCCGACCGACCCGCACTCCCTCGGCCCGCCGCCGCCGGTGACGGAGGATCGATGCCGCGCCGCCGCCGCCGCTAGCGTCGCTGCCGCGGCGAAGCGCGCGAAGCAACTCGCGGATCAAGAAGCGCGCGAGATTCAAAAGCTCGTCGTCGTCATCACGGAGAACCAGACGAGGAAAGTCGAGCTCAAGCTTCGATTCTTCGAGGACCTCGAGGCGGGGCTGAACCGCGAGCGCGAGCAGCTCGAGCGCCTGAAGCGGCACATCGCGGGCGAGAGGGCGGCGAGCGCGAAGTTGAAGCGGGAGCGGGAGGAAGCCGAAGCCGCGGCGGCGAAGACGGACGAGCCCGCCGCGGCGTGACGTGACGACGCGCGCGGCGGATCGCGACGGACGGACGCGCGTTCTAATAAATTCGTCTACTGTGCGCTTAAGGTTACGTAGCCTCTAGGGTTGACTATCTATTGACGCGTCCCCCCTACTGATAAGGTTACCGTCTCGTTTTCGGCTCCGCTAGTTCCGAGATCTGGTTCCTCCCCCCCGGCGACGACTTCGCTCTCGCGCGAGTGCGTCTCTCGCTGCCACCGCAGCGCCTCGAAGTGCAACAGGTCGATCTCGTTCGCGATGATCTCGTAGTCGTCGTACCTCAGCTCGTCCATGAGCCGGTACTTGTCCGCGAGGATCTGCACGTCCTCGGGGAACCCGTAACCCGTGGACAACCTCGCCGCATTCTCCGCGCATCGACGCAAGCGCTCGCGCTCCTCGCAGAGCTTCTGCATCTCCAAGTCTAACATCTCGTCCGTCCCCGTGCTCGCTTCCTCTCGCTTCGCCTCGAGCAAGTTCGCGACGACGTCCGCGCCCTTCGCGAGCGCCTTTCGCTTCAGGGTCTGCTGCTCTTGCACCTTCAGTTTGAGTCGCGCGCGGACGCGGAGTATTCGATCGTCGATGTCCGTCTGCACCTCGCGCATCGCCCGCAGCGTCTCGTCCAGCGTCGTGAGGTGATCCTTCGCCATCTCCTTGAGCTCCAGAAACTTCGGCGCGAGCTTCCTGCGCGTCCCGCGCGACGTCGCGTCCGCCTCCTCTCTCTTGTATTCCATCCACTGCTGCGTGAATTCCGTGCCGATGACGGCGATCGGGAGCGCCAAGAGAAGCAACGACACGACCATCGCGCACGACGCGACGAACTTCCCCTCCGGGTTGATCGGGACCACGTCGCCGTACCCCACGGTCATGATCGTCACGATCGTCCACCAGAACGAGTGCCATATGGATTTGAACGGGCTCTGCGTCCGTTCGCATCCGCTCGCGAGCGTCTTCCCGTCGGACGCGAAGAGTTGGTTTCCGTTGGTGCCGTCGCACGAGATGTCCGTCTTCCTCGAGTACACGTCCTCGTCCTCGTAGTAGCTCCCCTTCTCCGCGAAGTATATCATCGTGCTGAAGATGATGACCGTCATCGCGAGTAAAAAGATCATCATCGCGAGCATGTCGACGCTCTGCCTGAGAGAGTTGGTCACCACGGTGAACTTTCGGTTGTGCCGCCCGAGCTTCATGACTCGAAACACTCTGACGAGCCTCACCGTTCGGAACATCCGCGAGCTGTTCAGACCGCTGCCGGTGAAGATCAGACCGACGTAGAACGGCAAGATCGCGATGAGATCGATCGCGTTCATCGGGTCCTTCATAAACTTTTTCACATCCGGCGTCGACGATATCCGCAGCAGGTACTCGAGCGTGAAAAATCCGATGCAGACGCACTCCACGACGAACAGTTCAAACTTCCGCCGCGAATTATCCTCGAACTCGTGCGTGGTCTCCAAACAGAACGTCACGCTGCTCAGGACGATGAGAAGCAGGATGAACACCGCGCACGCGAACGCGAGCCGGGACGAGTGCGGGTCTTCGAAGAAGATCCACACGCGCCCGCGAAAGAGTCGAACCGCCTCGCCGAAGACGTCGCCGCGGTCGTCGTCGACGCTCTTGTTGCTCGTCGCCCTCGCCGCCGCGGTCAGGCGCACCGTCTTCGAACGAAACGGCGGCGGCGGTTTCGGTTCTATCGGTTTCGGTTCTATCGGTTTCGGTTTCTTCTCGCTCCCTTCCTCCTCCTCCTCTTCCTCCTCCTCCTCTTCGTTCTCCTCCTTGGTCGTCGCGAGTCTCTCGAGGCGCCCCCACGACCGCGTCGGTTGCGTCGCCGCTCCGGGATGGAACGCGCCGTCGTCGTCTGGGTTCGTCAGCGTGAACGGCGAGACGTATCCACGCACGTTCGCGTGCGTGTACACGTCGTGGATCACGCGCAATCGTCGCTCGTCCCTCATGGTCTCGGTCTCCATCGAGAACACGAGGTTCGCGAAGCGCGCTTTGAGCGAGGGCGCGCTCTGAGCGACGGCGTCGGCGTCGGCGGGCGCGTCCGACGCGCCGTCCGCGGCCGCGCCGTCGCTCGCGGCGGCGTCTCTCGGGCCCGGGTCCGAGTTCCTCCTCGACATCGTCTTCGTCGTCCTCCTCGACGAACCCGACGGCGTCCTCGCGTAGGGCGCGGCGTCGGGCGCGCGCGGCGTCGGCGCGTCCACGCTCGCGAGCGACAGCGCGGGCAATCGTTCGGAGTGCCTCTTCCTGAGCGACGGCCTGGGCGTCGGCGCGGGTTCCTCCTCGCTCCTCGGGGAGAGGTCCACGGACGACCGCTGCGGGCTCAGTATGATCGGCATCGCGCGACTCCGTCACCCCCGCGGGCTCGCGCTTCGCCTACTGAGGACGACGACGGGCGGGGCGTTGACTCAGATCAGCAGCACGTGGCA
>Ga0181560_10001892_pt1 | contig 19456 bp, 12 predicted proteins | sample 011ome_20_FD_133751 | JGI IMG/M metagenome (GOLD analysis project Ga0181560, IMG submission 133751) | Coastal salt marsh microbial communities from the Groves Creek Marsh, Skidaway Island, Georgia - 011509CT metaG (megahit assembly) | ecosystem: Environmental > Aquatic > Marine > Intertidal...
ACTCCACCACGCCTATAAGGCAAAAGACTGACACACCAGGAGGAACCCATTATGGGCTACGTAGTCACTGTCGATTTTCGTTGTAAACTCGGCAAGTCCAGTGAGCTGCAAGCCATGCTGGCGGCGGCACTAGTGGACACAAGATCTTTTGCAGGCTGTCAGGGGCTTGATCTCTATCTGGATACAGAGAAAGAATGCTTCACTGCCATTGAGACCTGGGATTCTGCAGAGCACTACCGCAAGTATCTTCAGTGGCGCACCGAGGGCGGCATCGCCGATGCGCTGGACCCTGTCCTCGTGGATGGCTGGCAAGGTGCGCTGGACTCTATCAAATGGCTGGGACCAAAGCTGGAAGTCTGAACGCGATAAATCAAAGTGCCCTGACTCATTTGATTACTGTATTTTTATGGCACGCTGATTTTCTAACGATGGATTTACGCACAGCCTGTAGGTTGATTGCTGCAGGTATTACCTTGATTACCGCCACCCTTCTCGTCAGTGGCTCTCCACTTCTGGGGGTGAGTGTTGGCTGCCTTGGTGGAGTTCCGGCAGGCACGTTTATCTCATGAGCAGGAATTTTCTGCTTGCCCCTGTCATTGCTTTTGGCCAGCGGTGATCCGCGTGTTCAATATTCAAGGATCATGAACTGGATCAGTAATCTTCTCAGGCTGGCAGTCATGCTGGGATTTGTCGGGGGATTGGTTGGCTTCTTGTTCGCAGACAATTGGTCTTTCAATTTCTCACCGCAAGCATCCTTTCGCGGCGGTGTGTCTGCTGCGAATTATTTCTGGGCCTACACCGGTTTGGTGGTGTGCCTCGCGGTGCTGTCGGGGGTCGCATTGGCTGTGCAAAGGCTTAATAAATAGGGAAAGAATTACTTTTCTAGTATTGAAAACGGGGCAGAGTAAAGTTGCGGTATTGTATTTTTACTCTGCCCTCTTTTTTGGCTCTTGGTTTCTGGACTAAGCGTTCGGTTTCTCCCGGATATCTGCTACTGACACACATGCTAATCACGGTGTAGTGAACTTGCGGGCTTGCTGTGTGCTTAGCGTGGCGATGTGTTGATTGATTGGGGCAGGGTATTAATGTACGGCAAAGTACCAAGAAAAGGGTAAGGAAAGGGGGCGGAGGAAAAGGGGTCAGAGTAGAAATACAGTGGTTTTACTCGGGCAGAGGATTGGGGCCTGGTTTTGCAGCCGCGTTTTCTGGTTTTGTCAGGTGGTTGGTGAGGGCGGCCACTCGGCCTTGAATCTATCGGTACCCAGAGTTAGGCCTTTTCTCCCCAGCCCGGTTTTTCCGTATACTCCTAAGTCAATTTAATCGATCCCTCCAATTGTGAGACGTTCTATGCAGCTGAGAAGCAAGTTCCTAATTTTTGGACTAACAATCACCTCCCCACTCTGTGCTTTCAGTGCCGACGACTTACCCAGTTGGGATGCAAGCAACCCACCTTTCAGTACCGCGGCTTTCAATGCGGACATTGACGTGAACGAAGGCACCTGGATGAGTCTTGATGTCTCTCCAGATGGTGAAACTGTTGCTTTCGACCTGCTTGGGGATATCTACACCATTCCCATAACAGGCGGTCAGGCCAGCAATCTCACCAGCGGATTCGCTTGGGACATGCAGCCTCGCTTTAGCCCGGACGGTAACATGATCGCCTTCACGTCTGATCGCAGTGGTGGCGACAATATTTGGGTTCAGGATTTAGAAACTGGCGAGTCTCGCCAAATTACGTTTGAGGATTTCCGTTTGCTGAATAACCCCAGCTGGAGTCCTGACGGTCAGTATATTGCCGCGCGTAAGCACTTCACGACTTCTCGCTCACTGGGCACGGGTGAAATATGGCTGTATCACATCAATGGTGGCTCGGGGCAGCAAGGTCAACAGGTGGTGGAGAGGCCAAGCCCGGCGTTTCAGAAAGAGCTGGGAGAACCGATGTTCTCGGCTGACGGCAGTGGCATCTACTACTCGCAAAATACTACGCCCGGCAATACCTTTATTTATCATCAGGACTCAAACACAGAACTGTTTCAGATTCGCGAAGTGCATCTGGCCACTGGCGAAATCGAAACCATCGCAGGAGGCCCTGGCGGCGCAGTCCGGCCCACGCCTTCTCCCGATGGCAACAGCCTCGCTTATGTAAAACGCGTGCGCGCGCAGTCACGTTTGTTTGTGATGGACCTCGCCACTGGCGAAGAGCGTATGGTGTTCGACGCGCTTGATCTAGACATGCAAGAGACCTGGGCGGTGCATGGTCTTTACCCAAATATGGATTGGACACCCGACAGCGAGGCCATCATTTTCTGGGCACAGGGCAAGATCTGGAAACTGACTGTAGATTCAGGAGAAGTCACTGAGATTCCTTTTAGCGTAAGCGACACACGACGACTGCAGCCGCCCTTAAAATTTGAAGTAGACGTGGCACCTGATCAGTTCGAGACAAAAATGATTCGCTTCGCCAGCCACTCTCCGGATCGCTCTGCTATTGTATTCGAGTCACTGGGTCGCCTGTATATCAAACGTGGGGATGATCGTCCTGAGCTTCTGGTGACGGATAACACTGCGGGCTTCGACTACTCACCGATTTGGTCCCCTGACAGCCGCAACATCTACTTCCTGCGCTGGGACGATCAGGCGTTGACCACGCTTCACAGCGTGCGGTCCAGGGGCGGCAGGTCGCAAACGCTGGCGCTGGCCAAAGGTCAATATGCCGAGCTGGCGATTTCCCAGGACGGCGAAAGTCTCGCGTTCAGGAAGAGAAGCGGCAATAACCTGCTGCACCCCAATTACGATCTGAACCCTGGCCTTTACGTCTATGACATCGACTCGGAGACGGCCAGTTTTGTTAGCGACCGCGGTAATACGCCTCACTTTGGTCCAGACGGCAGGCTCTATGCACAAGAGCGGGCGGAGAGCGCAACGGGTCGGGGTAGCTCCACGGCCAAGACCAAGTTGATTTCAATGACCCTGGGCGGGAATGAAATCAGAGAGGTAGCCGTCGCCGACTTTGCCAGGGATATTCGCCTTTCGCCTACCGGCGAGCACATCGCCTTTCTCGACAAGTTTCAGATTTTCTTGGCGGCCGCCAGGATCAGCGGCAAGCCAATTATCCTGGACGCAGGCAAGCCTGCTTACCCGACCATTCAGTTGAGCAACATTGGTGGGGAATTCCTGAATTGGTCCGCCGATGGCAGCAGTGTCAGTTGGTCGACAGGGCCGCATTTGAAAACAGTCGATGTTGCATCGGCAATGCAGCCGGAATTTGAGCCTCCGGTCAGCGGCGTGAACCTCGCAATCGAGGTTGAAGCCGACATACCCGATGGCAATATTGCGATTACCAACGCGCGCATCATCACCATGAACGCGTCACGCGATGTCATCGAGAATGGCACCGTCCTCATTCGGGGTAATCGCATCGAATCACTTAGAGAAGCGAGCGCCATCTCAATCCCGGATGACTACTTAACCGTAGACCTTGCGGGCAAGACAATCACGCCTGGCTTTGTCGATATTCATGCCCACGGCCCCTATGGCTCCGGGAAAATCATTCCGCAGCAAAACTGGAACCTGCTAGCTCACCTGGCGTTGGGCGTAACCACAGTGCACAACCCTTCCAGTCAAGCGATTCTCGCGTTCGCTGCTGCGGAGTATCAGCGCGCGAACAGAATTCTTGGTCCACGTATCTTTTCCACCGGTGAAATCGTCTACGGCGCCAGAAGCACTAACTGGGCGCCGGTAGATAACCTGGAAGATGCGCTTGCTCATGTACGCCGTCTTAAAGCGCAAGGGGCTGTGAGTGTTAAGAACTACAATCAACCGCGCAGGGATCAGCGGCAGCAGGTCATCGAAGCGGCCTATCGAGAGGGCATGATGAGTGTTGCCGAGGGCGGGGCGCTCTACCATATGGATATGAATCTGCTCGCAGATGGAATAAGCGGTATAGAACACAATGTCCCCACCTTAAAAATGTATGATGATGTTACTCAGTATTGGCAGCAGTCGAAGGCGGGTTACACGCCCACTCTGGTAGTCACGTTTGGCGGGCTCACGTCTGAAGACTATTTCTACCAGCACACTGAAGTCTGGAAACATCCGATACTGTCGAATTTCGTGCCACCCACTGTGCTGCAACCACGCTCAGTCAGAAGACTGGCCGCGCCCGATGCAGACTTTCGTGATAACGCCGCAGCCGCGGCTGCCAAGGTGCTGCTCGATGCGGGCATTATGGTTAACACCGGTGCCCATGGACAGCGCGAGGGCCTCGGCACCCATTGGGAAATGTGGAGTTTTGCCCGTGGCGGTTTCAGCCCGATGGAAGCCTTGTCAGCCGCCACCATCAATCCGGCGACTTACCTGGCGATGGACGGCGATGTGGGTTCTCTGGAAGCAGGCAAGCTTGCAGATATGGTGATCATGAACGCCAATCCCCTCGAAGACATTCGCAACACCGACAGGATAAGCCACATCATGCTAAACGGCCGAATCTATGAAGCGGGCGAGCTGCGTGAGGAGTTCACAGGTGATGCGGAGTTGAATGATTTTTATTGGGAAGGTAAGGCGGAAAGCGCAATAAGGTAGCGTTAGGCGGAAAGCGAAATACTGATAAAGGGCAAGATCCAGGGCACGGTGGGATTAAAAATTAATCCCACCGTCCTTTTTTCTACTGTGTAGTCGGCGCAACAAACACCTCCCCCACCCCCCGATCCCGGGGATCAGCAGCGGGTTTTAATTCGTTACCGTCGCGCCAGATTACCTGCACATCCCCAAACTCCCATTCGTGCGGCTCCACCCGGTATCCCCGTTCTCCTAGAGCCGCGATGGTTTCTTCAGGCAATGGTATGGCGATGCTCATGGTAATTAAATCAGGTGGTAGCAGCTGATGGTGAAACCGGGTGGCGCCAACTGCTTCGAGTGGGGTCATGTCAAAATCGATAATGTTGACGATGGCCTGAAACACTGAGGTGAAAATTGTCGATCCGCCTGGCGTGCCCAGCACCATCATCACCTCGTCATCCTTGAGCAGGATAGTGGGTGACATGGATGAGAGGGGGCGTTTGCCCGGCTGTATCTCGTTGGCATAGTTTCCTACCACGCCATAGACGTTCGGCGAGCCCGGCTTGGCGCTGAAATCATCCATCTCGTTGTTTAACAGAAAGCCTGCGCCGTCAATAACCACACCGCTGCCAAAAGCCCAGTTGATGGTATAGGTGTTGGAAACCGCATTGCCCCACTGGTCGATAATGGAATAGTGCGTGGTGTTAGGTGAGGTGAGACCCGGGCTTACGCCTTCCAGAGTTGAGATGGTCTGCGGGTTAACTTCCAGGGCGCGGCGCGCAATGTAGTCATCGGAAATCAGGGTCTCGATATCTACCTCAACATAGTCGGAATCGCCAAGGTATTCGCCGCGATCAGCGAATACTCGCTTTTCCATTTCTGCAACCAGGTGAACGTATTGGTGGGAGTTGTGAGCCACGCCCTCGAAATGCGATGCCAGGTAGTCCTTCATTTTTAGAAGCTGAATGACACCAAAACCGCCAGAGCTGGGTGGTGGCGAGGACAACACCTGATAATCTCGCCAATCGGCTTGCAAAGGTTCGCGCCAAACTGCCTCGTAGCTGTCCAGGTCTGCCAGGCTGATGAGACCGTCGCTCTTCTGCATCTGTTCAACGATTAGGCGGGCGGTTTCTCCGCGGTAGAAATCGTCCGCTCCTTGTTCTGCTATGCGCTCCAGTGTTGCTGCCAGTTCCGGTTGTTTGAATACCTCGGTGGCGCTTGTGTCAGCAAAGTATTCACTGAAGTTGGTTTTATCAGCAAACCAATCGATATTGGCGTGAATCTCTTCGACCAGGATGGGCGCAGGTAAAAAGCCATCCCGCGCCAGTGCTATTGCTGGCAGAACAAGCTCTCGCCATGGCATGGATCCGTGACGTTGATGTGCTGCCCACATGCCGGCCACCGTGCCTGGCACTGCGGCGGCCTGCGCGCCGATCAGTGTCGCGTTCTCTATGACATTGCCCTGCGCATCGAGGTACATGTCGCGATGCGCCGCCAGGGCTGCCTTTTCCCGGTAATCCAGAAACGTGGATTCGCCATCCATATGCGTGAGCATGAAACCGCCACCGCCTATGTTGCCGGCATCAATGTAAGTCACCGCCATTGCGAAAGCGGTTGCGACGGCAGCATCCACTGCATTGCCGCCTCGCATCAAGATATCTCTGGCCACTGCGGCTGCGTAAGGGTCGGGAATCGCGATGGCCGCATAGGCCTCGCTTGAGGCTTCCTCAGGCGCTGCCAAGATTTCTATTCTGGGTAGGTAAACTGCGAGAAAAAGCAGTGCCGTTAGCGCAGCTTTGTTTGCGGTTTTACGGTTCATATCAAGTCAGCTCCTGGAGTGCGTAGGAAAATTAGCAAGAAAAGGGATTAGAGTAAATTTCAGTGCTTGCAGAGCTGGGATCAGAGTTAAAAACCAGTAGCTTCCCCTGTCTCATCTCTGATTAATAAGGACAGATTTATTTAGTTGGGGTTGGCGTCGTTGGGGTGAGAGCTATAAGAAAAAGAGGTAAGGTCAAAAACCAGCAATAAATGGTGTCTGCACAAAAAGTATCTGAATAAATAGGGGAATGAATAAGTGGGGGATAAATGGGGACAGACGTATTTTCCTGTGGGAGTCTGCGGCTGCATCGTGATACTCTTTGCCCCATGTTGATTGATGTTCATACCCATGCCTACACCCGCCGTTGGCTAGAGATTCTTAAGGAACAGGGTGGTGACTACCACCTGAAAATCCGGCCCGATGGCCATGAGGAAATCTTCCGTGGCGACACCCCAGTGGCTTTCCCGCAGCCGGGTCATTTTGACTACGATTTGCGTGTCAAGCAGATGGACAAATCGGGTATCGATATCTCCATCGTCTCCCTCACTTGCCCCAATGTGTACTGGGGAACCCAGGAGGTGAGTTGCCTGGCGGCGATGGAATCCAATGACACCATGGCACAAGCGCAACAAACTTACCCGGATCGTATTCGCTGGTTTACGTCTTTGCCGTGGCAATACCCCGATAAGGCAGTACAGGAGTTGGAACGCAGCTGTGCCAATGGTGCCGTGGGCGTGATGGTGCTGGCCAATATTGATGGCATGAGCCTCAATGACGAATTCTTTGCCCCTATTTGGCAGGCCATTGACGACCGCAAGTTGCCAGTATTGCTTCACCCTACCGACCCGCCGGGTGCGCCGGTTATGGACATGGGTGAGTTTGATCTGAGCTGGTCGGTGGGATTCATGTTCGATACAACGCTTGCCGTGACGCGCATGATCTTTGACGGATTCTTCGACAAGTATCCCAACCTCAAATTGATCGCCTCCCACGGTGGTGCAGCATTACCCTATCTGGTTGGCCGCTTTGAAAAAGGTGATGAAGTAGAGCTACCCCAACGCCGGAAGATGCAGCGTAAACCCACCGATTACCTGCGACATATTTATTACGATTGCATCACCTATGACCCGCGGGCGCTGAATTATCTCATTTCCATCGTGGGCAGCGACCGTGTCATGTTTGGAACCGATTGGCCGCATCAGGTTTTCGATATCGATGGCGCAAAAGCCAACACTTCAGCTTTGTCCAAGAACGACTGTGAAGCAGTTCAGCACTTGAATGCGAAAGCTGTTTTTCATCTCTAGTAAAAGCAGCGATACCAGCTAAACAGAATTACCACAATCAGAGCTTGCAAACGCGCGGCAGTGCGACTGCATGACTGAAAGAACAAAGACAGAAAAAGAACAAAGATAAAAATAATAATTAGAAAAGGAGTTGCAGTTGGCTGAATCTGGAGTGAGGTTTGCCTCCCGCTGGGGCTTTATTCTTGCCGCCATGGGCAGCGCTGTCGGTCTCGGCAATATCTGGCGCTTCACCTTTATGGCAGGAGAAAATGGCGGTGGTGCGTTCATTTTCTTTTATTTCCTGTTCATTATTTTCCTCGGTATTCCCTGCGTCATGGCAATGATTGTGATTGGTCGGCGCGGCGGTCACAGTCCGCCCGGAAGCACACGTGCGCTAGCCGTGGCAGAAGGGCGCAGCGAAAACTGGAAGTTCCTCGGCTGGATCGCCATTACCATCGCCTTTCTTGCGCTCACTTTTTTTAGTGTCGTGGCAGGCTGGGTACTCGCCTACCTTCCCATTTCTCTCTCCGGCGCTTTCGTCGGAATTACTGCGGAAGAGTCTGTGCAGTTGTTCGATAGCGTTCAAGCTTCTGTGCTTGGCATGACTTTCTGGCACGGTGTTTTCATTGTGATAACAATGTGGATCGTTGCGCGCGGCGTGCAAAACGGAGTGGAACAAACCGTGAAGGTGATGATGCCCGCGTTATTTCTCATCCTGTTGGTGCTCGTTGTTTACGCCGCAATAGCCGGAGATTTCGGGGCAGCACTGCAGTTCATGTTCGTACCGGATTTTTCGCGGGTCAATAACGATGTCGTCTTGTTAGCGCTGGGGCAAGCCTTCTTCTCTCTCAGTGTTGGCGGTGGCGGTATCATTAATTATGGCAGCTACCTGGATAAGCAGGCCTCCATCCCGCGTTCAGCCTTCGCGATTGCCGGCGCCAATGTGTCAGTGGATATGCTGGCCGGGATGGCTATCTTTCCTATCGTGTTCGCGTTTGCGCTGGAGCCGGCGGCCGGCCCGGGTCTGCTGTTTGTTACCTTGCCAGTTGCGCTGGGGCAGATGCCCGGCGGGCTGTTTATCGGCACCCTGTTTTTACTATTAGTCTTGTTCGCCGCCCTCAGCACGTCCATTTCCATGCTGGAATCGACAGTCTCGCGCCTGATTGAGCGGCCCGGGGCAAGCCGTCGTCGTATGACACTAATCGCTGGTGGCCTGGCCTGGCTGATAGGTCTGGGGTCAGTGTTCTCCCATAACATCTGGTCTGACTTCATGCCGCTGAATTTCATTCCCATGTTTGAAGGTGCCACCATCTTTCGTATCATCGATTTCTTCGTGGTGAACAACCTGATCCTGCTCAGCGCCTTCTTTATTACCCTGTTTGTCGGTTGGGTGATGTCAACCCAGGCTACTCAGGAAGAGTTGGGTCTGAGCAATACCCTGGGCTACCGCAGCTGGCATTTCATCATGCGCTATTTGGCACCGGTCGCAATATTTCTGGTTGCTGCAGTCTCTATTCTGAGTTATTGAAGGCAATAAATAGGGAGGATTTATTTGTCACCTTTCATCCTATGGGGCGCTCTGAGTGGCCCGAACCAAGTCAATGAGTTCCTGTCTAATCCTGCGGAGCGCTTATGAGTGATTATTCGCGAAGACAATTTTTGCAAGCATCCTCAGTGTTTGTCCCTGCTGGGCTTTCCTCTTTGTCCACACTTGCCCTACTTAGCCCTGGCGCTGCTTTGGCTCAGCCGACTGGTGCCGGCGTAATGCCGGAGCCTTATCCCTCTGCCTGGTTGCCTGCAGGCATTCGCTCCCGTTTCGTTGATGATATAAATGGGCTGCGCATTCATGTCCTGGAAGCTGGCTATGAATCGAGCGGCAGGCCAGCCCTGTTGCTACTGCATGGCTTTCCCGAACTCGCCTACAGTTGGCGGCGAATCATGTTGCCGCTGGCTGAGGCTGGTTATCACGTTATCGCACCTGATGTGCGCGGTTATGGGCGGACCACCGGCTGGAGTTCGAATTACGACACAGATCTGACACCGTTTCGTCGCCTTAACAAAGTTCGCGATGCCCTGGGTCTGGTTGCTGCCTTTGGCTATGAGTCGGTGGACGCAGTTATTGGTCACGATGCTGGCGCACCGCTGGCCGGCTGGTGTGCTCTTACTCGCCCTGATATATACAAATCCGTGGTAATGATGAGCGCGCCCTTTGGCGGGGTTTCAACTTTGCCTTTTGATACCGTAAATAATCCTACTCGGCCAGCCGCCTCTGCACCGACGGATATTTATGCTGATTTGGCAAACTTGCCACGGCCTCGAAAGCACTATCAGCGTTACTACAGAACCCGTGAAGCGAATGAAAATATGTGGCACGCGGAGCAGGGCATCCATGATTTTATTCGCGCCTATTATCATTTCAAGAGTGCCGACTGGGAAGGAAACCAACCGCATCGACTTGCCGCGCGCACGGCAGAGCAATGGGCACTGATGCCCGAGTACTACATCATGGACCTTGATGCAGGTATGGCAGAAACAGTCGCGGCGAAGATGCCTTCCGCTGCAGAAATAGCTGCAAATAGCTGGTTGCCAGATGATGAGCTTGAGGTCTATGCCACCGAGTATGGCCGCACCAGCTTTCAAGGCGGGCTGAATGGCTATCGCATGGGTGGCACTACAATTGGGCGGGCGGAAGTGGAGCTGTATTCTGGCAGAACAATCGATCAGCCCTCCATGTTTATCAGCGGCAAGAGCGACTGGGGAACATTCCAGAGCCCAGGTTCATTCGAGCGCATGCAGGAGCAAGCCTGTACGGACATGCGAGCCGTCCATCTTGTTGATGGAGCCGGTCACTGGGTGCAGCAGGAACAGGCCGAAGTCGTTTCTCGATTGATTCTGGAGTTTCTGGAGAATACGGGCTAGCAATAAATCAATAGATAGAATGAATAGGGACAGATTTATTTATCTGCAAAGTAGATCTGTCCCTATTACGTTCTGTTCGTTCTGGTTTTAGAACGTTGCGTTAGCATTGAATGGGCTGGCCGTTCCACCCGGGACCGGGTTAATCTGAATAGAAGTCATGAACTCCCAGCGCTGCAATCGATTCGCGGTTTCCGCCACATCCTTCAGATAACCGTTATCTACAATAGGCAAGCCGAGCGTCACCTGGGTTAACTGATGCACCGGCCGATTAATCCCTTCCACCCCGGAAGGCTGCACGTCATTAACCGCATCGCTCACCAGCAGCGCGATATCTCTTTCCCGTAACCAGGGAATGACCGAAGCGTGCAGGCCGGCACCGCCGCGGTTATAAGCCCAGGGCCCTTCTTCTTCACGCTTTAACCAGCGTCCGGTGCGAATCAACAGGGCATCGCCGCTGCCGATGCGTACGCCGGCAAACTCTTCCCAGGCCTGGAGATCTTCAACATAGATTGGCGTGCTGGGGTCGAGCCAATCCACGCCTTTCATCAGGGGCATGTCCACGAGAATGCCGCGGGTGATATAGGAGGTACCCATGCGATCGATCGCCAGATCTTGGCAACCCTCAGGGCCGAGGTTTTGTGGGTAGCCGTTGAAGATATACCATTCACCGCCGATTTGTTCCCGGGTGCGGTAATGGCACAAGGCATCCAGATGGGACAGCATGCCATCGTGCAGGGAGAACTGGATCTCATCCAACGCGAAGGTCGGCAAGCCGGTGTCTTCGTGGATGCGGCTCATCCAGTGATCTGTTGGCCCAAAGGCCCCTGCATCCATAGCTGGTTCCATGGTGACGAAGTGCTGCAGTGTCACGGTAATACCTTCCCTGACCAGCGCAGCGGCCTGACGGGTTTTCGCCGGCGTAATCAGGTTAAACGTGCCACGCTGATCACCGGTGCCCCAACGCCCCCAGTTGGACAGAGATTGCTCCCACTGAGCCAGGGTATCGAGGGTAACCATCCTGGCCCGTTCCTGGGTGGAGGGGTGAACGCTGAATTCCTGTGAATGGGAAGAAACTGCGGAAAACACAAAGGCGAGAAGGCCTACAGTGAGTGCGCTTGCTGTTTTCATGGTGCAACCTCGCGAAAGTTCCTGATTTTGATAATAGTTGTTCTGAACTTGGCTATGTAGGATTCACTGTATCCTATTCAGACTGAGAAATTGAAGGGTTTGGCGTTATAAATTAAGGGGCGAGGAGAGTAGGAGCGGGGTAAAATGCCAGTACCATATTTTTGTCTTGCCCCCTTTTCTTGTTGCGCAGGCTGCGGTAGTGTCTGGTGAGGCGGTAATAACAAAAACCCTAAATAATAAGACCCTAGAGGCCCTTGTTAGCTCTTGAAAGCCCTCAAAAGAGCTCTCAAATCAGCCCTCAAATACAGGTAGCGCCGTGTCCAGCCAGCTCTGCTCATCACTTCGATTGCTCCTCAGCCCAGTGTTTACGGTATTTGCGTTAGGCCCTGCTGCGGCAGCAACGGCCGCTGACAGTGAATTCGGCGCTGCGGACATGCAGCAGGTCGTCAATAATTACTGCCTGGCCTGCCACAGTGATGCCCTGGCGACCGGGGGATTTTCACTGCAATCTGTCGATTTTACGCAGCCCGGACAGCATGCCGATGCGCTGGAACGGGTCGTCAAGAAGTTGCGTGCTCATATGATGCCGCCCTCGGGTATGCCGCGCCCGGCCTTTGAGACTTATGCAGTCATGACCGAGTGGCTGGAAGCCGAGCTTGATCAAGCCTGGGCCGCCAATCCCAACCCCGGTCGCGTGACGCCGCTGCATCGCATGAATCGCTATGAATACAACAACACCATCAATGATCTGCTGGGTATAGACGTTGATGTCATGGATTTACTGCCGGGCGATCCAACCGCAGATGGCAGCTTTGACAATATCGCTGCGGCACTGCCTTTCACCACCGCGCATATGGAGCGCTATATGTCAGTGGCAAGAGAAGTCACGCGTTTGGCCACTGGCTTGCCCCCGCAAGGCCCCACAACAAGCACCTATGAAATTCCTCTCTATATGAGCCAGGACTGGCGTCAGACCGAGGACATGCCATTTGGATCAAGAGGCGGCGTAGCCGTTAAGCATTACTTTCCTGTCGATGGTGAATACAGTATCGATATTGCGTTGGAAACCAACTACCAGGATTACATCAAAGGGCTGGGTTGGGCGCAGCTTTTGGAGATACGTCTTGATGGTCGCCTGCTGGAGCGCTTCAGCGTTGGTGGCGAAGCGCCTGGGACACCTGCCCCCTTAAGCTTTAGTGGCACCGGTGAGCCTGGCACTACCGACTGGGAACAATACATGCTTTATGAGGCTGGCGAAGACCTGCAGGTGCGCGTGCCGGTGACAGCAGGGCCTCATAGCATTACCGCCTCCTATGTGCGGCAGCAGGTGGAGGAGGAGGGTATTCCGCAACCAACACAAGGCGGACGTCTACCCGCCAACGATGAGGCCTATCTGGCTTATCAGAAAGTGCATGCCGTCGAGATCGGTGGACCCTATATCACCAGCAACGACCCGGTTGATTCACCCAGCAGAAGAACCATTTTTTCCTGCTACCCAGAACAACAGGCACAGGAGCAGGATTGCGCCACCGAGATCCTGAATCGCATGGCGCGCAAAGCCTATAGACGAGACATCTCTGCCGGTGATACGGATTTATTGCTGTCTTTCTTTAACCGCGGTCGTGAAGAAGGCGGCAGTTTCGACAATGGCATCCAGTTTGCGCTGGAGTATTTGCTTTCGGATCCGGAGTTTCTGATTCGCAGTTATGATCAACCAGAGCGGCTCGCTGCCGGAGAGGTCTTTCCTCTTTCAGATCAGGAACTGGCCTCAAGACTCTCATACTTTCTCTGGAGCGCTGCGCCCGATGATGAGTTACTGGCACTCGCCGCCGCTGGCCAACTGTCTAATCCTGACGCCCTGGCGCGACAAACGCGGCGCATGCTGGCAGAGAAACGTGCCGTTAATACCCTGGTGGACGATTTCGCGGCACAGTGGTTAAACCTGCGGCGACTGGACGAAGTCAACATCAATACCGTGTTGTTTCCAGACTACGACGTCAGCTTGATAGAGGCGTTTGCACGTGAAACAGAACTCTTTGTTGCTGAAACCCTGAAACAAGACAGCAGCATCATGGAACTGATGGCAGCGGACTACACCTTCGCGAATGAACGCCTGGCACAACACTATGGCATCAACGGCGTTTATGGCAGCCGCTTCCGAAAAGTCTCCTTACCCGACACCAGCCAGCGCGGCGGCTTGCTTTCCCATGGCGCGCTACTGACGGTCACGTCCTATCCGGGACGCACGTCACCGGTGCTGCGGGGTAAGTGGTTGCTGGATAACATCCTGGGGACTCCGCCACCGCCGCCGCCACCCAATGTCCCGATACTGCCTGAAGCCAGCAGTGGTGATGCCCCATCTTCTATTCGTGAGCGCCTGGCGCAGCATCGGGAAGATCCTGTCTGCTCTACCTGCCACACCGTGATAGACCCACTCGGCTTTGCGCTTGAGAATTTCGATGTGATTGGCGCCTGGCGAGAGTTCGACGAAGCCGGCAATGCGGTTGACCCCAATGGCAATTATCCGGGCGGCGTTGAATTCAGTGGCTTTGCTGATTTGCGCGACTGGATGCTGGAGCGTCCGGATCGGTTTGCCCATACCCTCACCGAGAAGCTCATGACCTATGCCCTGGGTCGACGCGTGGAATACTATGATCAACCCGTCATTCGGCGCATCGTGCGTGAAGCTGCTGCTGATGACTATCGATGGTCTGCCATTGTGTCCGGCGTTGTGACCAGCCCCCAATTCATGATGAGCACAACGGCGACTGCGCTGACGCTTGCAAGCCAGTCGAATAGAAACGCTCAATAACCAGGATTGATGCAGATGAAAATCAAGCCGCAGAACCCGACACCATTTGTAACCGGCAAATCACTGTCACGGCGCACCCTATTAAAAGGTGCAGGCGCTGCCCTCGCGCTGCCAATGCTGGATGCGATGACCCCCGCATTCGCGCAGGCGCCCGGCCCCATCCATCGCTTTCAGACGGTCTATATTCCCAATGGCATGGCCATGGACTATTGGTCGCCGGCCACTACCGGCAAGGACTTTGAGATCACCCCGGTGTTGGAGCCTCTGCGTAAATACCGCGAGCAGATGAGGCTTATTTCGGGGCTGAAAGCCAATTGGAATATCGCCCATGCCGGCGCTGGAGGTTCTTTCCTGACCGGTGTCACCCGCGGTGGGCGCAATGAAACCGAGATCCTGGCTGATGTCTCAATGGATCAACTGCTGGCCAATAAGCTGGGGATGAGCACACAGCTGTCTTCACTGGAGCTGTCCATGGATGCGCCCGCGTTAGCGGGAGCCTGCACCGTCAATCTCAGCTGCGTTTATACCCATACGCTGTCCTGGCGTGGCAAGACTGAACCGCTGCCAACAGAGCATAATCCCCGCGCAGTATTTGAACGTTTGTTTGGGGACAGTGGGAGTACCGCACAGACTGCGCGCGCTGCGCGATTGAGCCAGCAATCAAGTATCCTCGATGCGGTAATGGATAAACTCGCTAGCCTGGAGAATAAACTCGGTCAGGCTGACCGCCACCTGGTAAACAGCTACACCGAATCGGTGCGCGATATCGAACGCCGAATTGAGAAAGCGGAAGAGCAAATAGACCTAGAATTACCAGAACTCGCGCAACCCGCTGGCGTGCCAGCTGAATTTGATGAACACATGGAGTTAATGCAGGATCTGCAAGTGTTAGCGCTGCAGACTGATCTTACCCGCGTCATTACCTTCATGATGAGCAAGGAACAAAGTGCACGACCCTATCCTCAGATTGGCGTGCCTGATGCCCACCACCCTTTATCGCATCATAATAATGTACCCGAACTTGTCGAGCGCATGTCGAAGATAAACATCTACCACACCTCTTTGTTTTCCAGTTATCTCGATAAGCTGGCCGCAGTGAAAGAAGGCGACAACACGCTGTTGGATAATATGACCATTCTCTACGGTGGCGGCATATCCAACAGCACGATTCATTCAGGCATTAATCTACCGGTGCTGCTTGTTGGAGGAGGCGCTGGCTGGCTGCAAGGTGGCGAACATCTCGCCTTCGATAACGAACCCACTATGGCTGATCTGCACCTTAGCCTGCTGGATAAATTCGGTGTACAGGTTGATCAACTCGGCGGCAGTAGCGCAGCACTGCCCATCTAATTATCAAGATGACTGAATCAATTTACAGGATGAGCCCACTCAGAAATATTTCAGCGACCTGCTTTAGCCGAAGCTGGGCGACGCTGTGCATCCAGGTTCTGCTTGTGCTGGTCAGTTTTATGCTGGTCTCACCTGCTTTTTCTCAAGGCATGCCTGCAGTGGTCAGTCTTGCCAAAGAACAGGAGTGGGATCGCCTTGAGACGCTGCTCAACGATGGCATTAACGCGAACGCAGCCTATGGTGATGGCACTACAGCATTGCACTGGGCCACATACCACGATAATCCCACTGCAGTTCGCTCCCTGCTTGCGGCAGATGCCAATGTGAATGCCATAACAGACCTGGGTGTCAGCGCACTCTGGTTAGCCGCAGAAAATGGCAGCCTCACAATTACTGAGCAATTATTGCAGGCGGGTGCCGATCCTGATGCTCGACTCTTGTCCGGCGAAACACTCGTCATGACCGCCGCCCAGAGCGGCAATGGCGCTGTGGTGAGCGCCTTGCTGAAAGCAGGCGCCGATCCCGATGCGGCGGTAACCCGTGAGCAGACCGCGCTGATGTGGGCTGCGAATCGCGGCCATGCCGATGCAGTGGCAGCGTTGGTTGAATATGGCGCGGATGTCCATGCCCGCTCCCTGGTGCGCAGGCAATATGTCAAATCAGAGAAGGAACAGGACAGTAACGACGTCTACAAACACTGGGTACAGCAGGGAGGCAACACAGCCCTTATGTTTGCAGCCCGGGGCGGAGATGTTCAATCCGCGCGAACCCTGCTAGAGGCAGGCGCAAGAGTTAATGACGTAAACGCATTCGGTACCAGCCCTCTCATCATGGCCGTGCATTCAGGCAATCTGGCGCTGCTCGAATTGCTGCTTGATAGCGGCGCAAACATAAATGGTAATGACAGTGGCCATACTGCATTACACGCTGCGATTTTGAGAGGCAATTACAATGCCGTGCAATTGCTGCTTGATCGCGATGCGGATTTGGAATCAGTCGTGCTGAAAGCAACACCAGTGCGGCGCCAGGCGACCGATTATAATTTCCATGACGCCCTCATCGGCGCTACACCACTTTGGTTAGCCGCGCGTTTCGCCGAACCGGAGATCATGCAGGCGCTTATAGACGGCGGTGCCGACCCTTTCTTCCTTCACGACATGAAATACCCGGGTCAGCGTATGGGTGAAAACTTCATGGTAGAGGAAGGGAAAATCTCCATACTGATGGCAGCCGTGGGCATGGGACATCGCCGCCTGCGACTCAGCTGGTGGACGCCGGAGCGACGCGCGGGGCAATTGCCGCGTAGTCGAGAGGAATTTATGCTGGATGCTGTCAGTGTCGCCCTGCGAGCCGGCGTTGACCCTGCATTGGCAAACAGCGATGGCGAAACCGCGCTGACGTTTGCTAAAGCCCGTCGCTATGATGCAGTTGCTGGTTTGTTGGAATCCATCGGTTCTGCACAGTAGGGCGAATCACCCTAATCTGCTCCTGCGAGTAAAGATAAGAAAAGGGGTCAGAGTAAAAATTCAGAACTGTATTTCTACTCTGCCCCTGTTTTAGTTTGCTATTGCTGGAATCGCCCCTGATCAACATACTTCCAGTCCACCGCCCCGAAGAACATTTCATCCATGCTCTGTAAGCCCCAGGGAACCGAACGGGCAGGGTCCGGGTTCATCGGGTTCTGGGCGGAGTTATCAAAAGCACCCACTGCGGTGAATTTGGTGCCGGCTGGCACGAATCGCGGTTCTTTGAGCGTGTAGGCCAATTGCCAGTTGTAGTTGTAGTTAGCAATGTTGAGCATTTCTTCAGTAGAGCCATCAGGGAAGGTCGCATAGAAGCGCATGCGTTTGCCGCGGAAGTGCATATGCGGAGTAAAGCTGTATACATAGGCATCGTCTTCGATAACGATAGACTGTGACATTTCATAGTCCGGGTCATGGGGCGGAATATTCACCCAGGTTGGTGTGAAATGGCAGGCGCAAGCGCCACTGGTGCGCTCCTGCGGTACAAAACCTTTGGGGTAGAACCATACGCCAATGCGGCTTTCATCAACGGCGGCGCGACCGGTCGTGGTGTAGTGCATCTGCATGGCGATTTTGGACCCTGCTTTCAGCAGGCCGCCGGTGTTGGGGGGTTCCATACGGGGAGATTGGCCAGGTATGTAAGGCGCGATACCAGGGCGGTCTGGATCATCGCCGCCTAACAGTGAACCGCCTCGTGTTGCACCCGGGGGAATGATGCTGTGCAGCGTATGGTGCAGCACGGTGTGATCCCCAGGAATATACTGGCTCGCTCGCACCCAACGGTCTTCTTCCAGATCGACATCAACCAGCACGTTGTAATAGTCGAGCACTCCCGTTGCCGGAATTTCCTGTGGTGGCACATCGATAATCAAATCGGGTTCGCCGAATGCCCATTCAGAAGTGGGCCAGGTAAGCTGCGCCAGCGGATCCTCACCGCCATCTCGCGGCGAGCCCGCCTCTACCCAATGCACAAGCATTTGCGCTTCACTGTCCGTTAGCAACATGTCGTTCTCGAATGAACCGATGTGGGGATCAATCTGCCCCGGCGGCATGCGCTTGGTCATCAAGACTTCTCTTATCATTGGCGACCAACCCTGCATCATGGCATAGCTGTCCATGGCGAACGGTGCGATACCGCTTTCGCGGTGACATGAGGCGCAGTTCTCGGTAATTATCGGTGCGATGTCTTTCTCGTAAGAAGGGGTTTCCTGCTGATGCGCCAGGGCTGCCGAATAGTTGATGTGCTGGCCCTTACTCACTGCCATTGCGGTGGGTATGGTCTGGTCTGCTAAAACGGCAGCGAGTGCGTTTTCGAACTCGGCATCTACCGACCCCTGAAACACGACCGTGAATTTTTTCGGATCGAATAGCAGTGCTTCCGCAGTCCGCTCGATACCCATGGCCTCGCTGATGATCTGGGCGTCATCCATAAGTACGGGCAGGTCAATGCCAAACTCATCCATCTCAGCTTGCACAGCATCGCGATTGTGACGCGCCATCGGATTAATCAGGAAAAACTGAATGCCCTTTTCTGCAAATGATTCGGCCAGGCGAGCGTAGTCCGGCAAGGCTGCCTCAACAGCTTCGTCACCATTGGCCTGCACCAGCAAGGCAATGGCCTTGCTGTTGTCGTACCAACTTATCTGGTGAAAATAGCCGGATTGGTCCAGCAGGGAGAAATCTCCCACTCTTTCCTGAGCCTGGGTACCAATACAAGCCAGGCAAAGCAGACCAGCGCCAAGTATTCGTAAGTACTGATTGTTCATTGTTGTTTCTCTTCGAAGCAGGGACGTGCTGCCCAGTATATTACAAATTGGGGCCGATAGAACGAAAGAAGCGAGACTAAGAAAAGGCATTTATAGTAGGAAAATGGGGTGCCGGACAAAATAATTCAGTACAGATAGGGGCAGATCTTTTTATCGCAAGCACTGTAGCTGCGGGTGAGCTGTTAAATAGATCTGATCATACCCCAGTTTGACGCACACTCTCTAATAGGGACAATAGTCCCGAAGGAGAGTAAGTATGTCGACCCGAAAAAGACAGATATTCAGCCCAGAGTTCAAGC
>Ga0181560_10001898_pt1 | contig 19438 bp, 23 predicted proteins | sample 011ome_20_FD_133751 | JGI IMG/M metagenome (GOLD analysis project Ga0181560, IMG submission 133751) | Coastal salt marsh microbial communities from the Groves Creek Marsh, Skidaway Island, Georgia - 011509CT metaG (megahit assembly) | ecosystem: Environmental > Aquatic > Marine > Intertidal...
CACGCCGCGTGCTGAACGACTTTGGCACCCCCCACCAAGGCGATGGCGTCGGCCCCACCCACATCTTCAACTTGGGGCATGGGATCAACCAATTCACGCCACCAGAGAACGTGGCCGCCCTGGTCAATGCGGTGCACGAACATTCCATGCAGATGCGGTCCTAAAGACCAAATGTCAGCATCAAAAGTGAATCGGGTACTCAACATGAACCCTTGGCTCGGTTGTTGTGCACAGATCTGGTGCTCCCGGGTGCGCGGCGCTGGCTCCCGTGCTAAGCTGGAGCTCAGCGATGGGTTCCTCTAAGTGCTTGTTTTTAAACGTCAATTTATTGCCTAGAAATTAAGCATTTTGTAAAGCTCATGATTCCAGCTGAGAGTTTCGATGGTAAGCAGCAGTTTCCCACAATGTTATCCACAGAAAATTTGGATGACTGCAAACTGCCAAGCGAAATCAAGCACTTAGCCCATAATTGACCAAACAACTTTGAAAATGGCTTCCAATCCAGCTCTGATTGCCTCGCGTGGACGAGTAAAAAGTAGCCCGACGGGAGGTCGTTGATATGCCTGCTTGGATCGACGTTTGGGTCCATGCACCCCGATACAGTTCTTTGTCTCAAGTCCTCACTTACCGGCATACCAGTGAGGTTGAAGCGGGCACTTTGGTCAAAGTGCCTATGGGCAAACGGTCGGTCGCTGGGCTGGTGATCGACATCAAGGCAGAGCCGCCACAAGGCATTGAGCCGCATTTGATCAAGCCCATCGAGGCGGTGCTGACCGGCATACCGCCGCTCAGTCTGGAGTGGCGGCGACTCGTTGAATTTGCGGCCCGCTACTACCAGCGGGCACAAGGCGAGGTCGCTCTGAGTGCTTTGCCCCCCGATCTTCGAACATTGAGCAGCGACCAACTCGCTCGCCGATTGAAAAAACTGGCCGCGCCACCTGATGCCACAACGCAGAGCAAGGGCGCGAACCATGCGCCCGTACTCACGGCTGAGCAGCAACAGGCACTGAAGGCAATTGAAGGCGCGTGCCACCCTGTGCTGTTGTTCGGCCCAACTGGCAGTGGCAAGACTGAAATCTACTTGCACGCGGCACAAACTTGCCTAGAGCGAGACCCCTTGGCGCAGGTCTTGGTCATGGTGCCCGAGATCAACCTCACACCGCAATTGATCGAGCAGTTTGAATCGCGATTTGGTGCAGATTCAGTCTGTGCGATGCACAGCGGGCTGACCCCGGCAAAACGTTTGCAACACTGGCTCAAGGCGCATTTGGGTACCTGTCGCATTTTGCTTGGTACGCGCATGGCGGTGTTCGCCAGCCTCCCTCACCTGCAGTTGATCATTGTTGATGAGGAGCACGACCCCAGTTACAAGAGCCAAGAAGGTTCGCGGTTTTCTGCCCGTGACCTAGCGGTTTACCGGGGTCACCACGCCACAAAACCCTGCCATGTCATTTTGGGTTCTGCGACGCCCTCACTAGAAAGCTGGAACGCCGCCCTGAACGAACGCTATCTGCTGGTGAAACTCACCCAACGCATAGGCAACGCGTCGCTGCCCCGTTTGCGCCTAGTGGATATGCAGCGGCAACCGAAGCAAGCGTTGCTCGCACCGTCTCTTCTAGAGGCCATACAACTGCGTGCCTCTCGCGGCCAACAAAGCCTGTTGTTGCTGAACCGACGCGGATTTGCCCCGGTTCTGGCGTGCGCCGGCTGTGGCTGGAAAAGCCAGTGTCCCCATTGCAGTGTGTACCAAGTGTTTCACAAACGAGATCGCAGCCTGCGTTGCCACCATTGTGGCTTCAAGCAACCTGTGCCAGTGGCTTGCCCGACCTGCGGCGAGTTGGACATTGAGCCTATCGGCAAAGGCACGGAGCAACTCGAAGAACACCTGAGCGACGTGCTATCAAACCATACTGCACCGTCAGGGCTTGCCCTCAAAGTTGCCCGTTTAGATGCGGATACCGCCCGCACGCCAGAGGCACTAGAGCAGCAGTTGGCTGCCATGCATGCTGGTGAAGTAGATGTGTTGGTTGGTACGCAAATGGTGGCCAAAGGGCATGACTTTAGGCGCATCACATTGGTGGCGGCGATCAACCCAGATGGGGCACTCTACGCGAGCGACTTTCGTGCGCCAGAGCGACTCTTTTCATTGTTGGTTCAAGCCGGGGGCAGATCTGGCCGAGATCAAAAGCTAAGCCAAGATGCGGAGCTTTGGGTTCAAACCTGGGTACCTGAGCACCCGCTGTTCAAGGCACTGCGCGACCATGACTATGCTGGATTTGCTGCTCAAGAATTACAAGTGCGGCAGGCCGCTCTGCTACCGCCATTCGTCAGCCAGGCATTGGTTCGTGCTGAAGCAAAAACCCAGTTCGCTGCGCAAGGTTTTTTGAACGCCGCAGCACTGACGATGGCTGCCAGCGCTGCTGCGGCTGGTGTCACCGCTTTTCCGGCAGTGCCCATGCCGACTGCACGCGTGGCCAATGTGGAACGAGCGCAGTGGCTGCTTGAGTCCGAAAACCGAGTCGCGTTGCAGCGGTTGCTACCTTTGGTTCAAGATGCGCTGCGCTCGCACGCACGCGAGCACCAGATCATCCGGTGGGCGATCGACGTTGATCCTTTATCCATCTGAGCGGCCCACTGCATCGGCGAGATTTGACCCAAAGGCGCATCAAGTCAATGCGTAAACTGCGCCAGTGAAACTAAAAAAAGCCAGTACCGTGGTGATCAAAATGATGCGTGCGATGCGGGCGTTGTCCGCACCAAAGCGTTCAGCTAGCAAAGAAACATTGGACGCGCTTGGCAATGCCGATACCAACACCAAGGTCGCCAAGCTCGAAGTTTCAAATTGAGCGCCCAATTGCATGAATGACAAACCCACCATAAGCATCAACACGGGATGCACCACGAGCTTCAATGCCACGACCGACCAAACGCCGCGCATGGGCTCCGTGCGCTCATGCGCCTGAAGGCGCCCACGCGCCAACACACATCCAATCGTGAACAAGGCCACCGGCGAAGCTGCTTCTGCCATCATCCAAACCGTCTTTTCAACAGGCGTTGGCAAGCTCAGGCGCAGCCAAGAAAAGGCGGCTCCAAGCAAAATGGCCCAAGCCATTGGGTTGCCCAAGACACCGCGCAACGCACTGCGCAACGCCCCCACCACCGACTGTGTCCCATTGCGCCCCAGGCTAGCCATGGCAATACAAAGTGAGCTGGTTACAACCATGTCAATGGTGATGGTCAATATCACAGGCGCGGCCATCGTCGCACCCAACAAGCCAATCAGCAATGGGACGCCCATGAACCCTGAATTGGGGAATGCGGCCACCAGTGCACCCATGGCGGCGTCCGTCCACCCCATCTTCCGCGTGAGGGTCAAACCGATGGCCAACGCAACCATACAAAGGGCTACGACGAGATACAGCGCTGCAAGCTGAGGGTCAAATATTGCCTCCAAGTTTGCTGTGGCGCCAAACCTAAACAGCATGCAAGGCAGGGCAAAGTAAAGCACAAATCCGTTCAACCCGGGGATGGCATTCAGGGCCAAGCGCCCAGACAGGGTCGCCCAGTAACCTGCGCCTATCAGCGCGAAAAAAGGTGTGGTAACCCAAAGGATGTCTAGCATGGTTGAATTGTCGCAGGCTGTCTGGCGCTAGGCTGCAAAGACGACGAACATGGGGTCAGATTGGAGACATCCGTGGCTGCAGCCGCCTCAAGAATTTCATCTGATATGACTCTATGATAGGGGGCTGGGCTGTTGCAATTTTCAGGCCGATTAACAAGCGAAACTCATGACAATTGGCCTCAACGTTGCTCAACTACAAGCGGTTCACCATACCCAAGGGCCCTCATTGGTGTTAGCGGGCGCGGGCTCTGGCAAGACCCGAGTGATCACCCATAAGATCGCCCACTTGATCCATCAAGGGGTCAGTGCTGAGGCGATTGCGGCCATCACCTTCACCAATAAGGCGGCCGCGGAGATGCGTGAGCGCACCAAACAGTTGGTCGGCAAACGTGCGCAGGAGGCCTTGATTTGTACCTTTCATGCACTGGGCGTGCGCCTGCTCAAGGAGCATGGTGAGGTGCTCGGCCTGAAGGAGCGGTTTTCAATTTTGGGTTCAGACGATGTACTGGGCATTTTGAAAGACTGTGGCGGATCCACCGATAACTCAGTCGCACGAGGATGGCAGTGGCAAATCACCGCTTGGAAGAACGAAGGCCTTGGGTCAACGGAAGCTCTGCGCATGGCCAAGTCTGAAGAAGAGCGCAGCGTGGCGGTTTTGATGCAGCGTTACGAAGAGCGCTTGGCAGCTTATCAAAGCGTAGACTTTGACGATTTGATTGGGCTGCCGCTGAAGTTGTTACAGACACGAGAGGATATCCGTCGCGATTGGCAAGGCCGCCTAGCGCACGTTTTGGTGGACGAATACCAGGATACGAACGCGACGCAATATGAGTTGCTCAAACTGTTGGTGGGTTCACGTGGGCACTTCACCGCGGTTGGCGATGACGATCAATCCATTTATGGATGGCGAGGCGCGACACTGGATAATTTGAAGAAGCTCCCACAGGACTACCCGCAACTTCGGGTCATTAAGCTTGAACAAAACTACCGTTCTACAAGTGCCATTTTGCGTGCCGCCAATGCGGTGATCTCGGTCAACCCCAAGTTATTTGAAAAGACACTTTTTAGTGAATTGGGTGAGGGCGAGCCAGTTCGCGTCGTGGCCTGCGACAACGAAGAGCACGAAGCCGAGCGCGTTGTTGCTCGCATCCAGGCATTGCGCGGAACCAGTCAGCACCGAGCCTTCAAGGATTTTGCAGTGCTTTACCGCGCCAACCACCAGGCGCGCGTTTTTGAGCAAGCGCTGCGCAAGGCTCAAATTCCGTACAAGGTCTCAGGTGGTCAAAGCTTTTTTGAGCGCGCAGAGATCAAAGACATTTGCGCATGGTTGCGCTTGATGTCTAACAACGACGATGATCCGGCTTTTTTGCGCGCGGTCACCACGCCAAAACGAGGCATTGGACATCAGACTTTGGCTCAATTGGGAACCTATGCCGGCTCGCACAAAATGAGCATGTTTGATGCGCTTTTCAGCCATTCGATTGAGCATGCGGTATCCGCTCGCGGCTTGGGCTCTTTGCTCGAGTTCGGGCGCTTTGTGAACGACACAGAGTTCAACGCGCGCTCTGTCATGGGTGCAGAGAACGCTCAGTTATTCCTGCGCGACTGGCTAAAAGACCTCGGGTACGAACGCTACTTGTTCGACCAAGAGGACAACGAAAAGGTTGCCGCCAATCGGTGGAAGAATGTTTGTGAGTTCTGTGACTGGGTGGCCGCGCGTTGTGGTGGGCAGCAAGACGACACAGCTGGCGTGGTGACACAGAGCGCAAGCAAATCGCTGATCGATGTGGTGCAATCCGTCGCTCTGCTTTCATCCTTGAGTACCGAGGATAAGGATGACGACGTGGTCACGCTTTCTACTTTGCATGCGGCCAAAGGTCTAGAGTGGCCACATACTTGCATGGTCGGAGTCAACGAGGGGCTTTTACCCTTCCGCTCAGATGTAGACGATGATTCCCCGCCCGAGGCACAAGCGCTTCGTATCCAAGAAGAGCGCCGTTTGATGTACGTAGGCATCACCCGAGCACAACGCACGTTAAGTGTCAGTTGGCTTAAGCGGCGCAAAAAAGGACGTGAATACATCACAGGCAAGCCCAGCCGCTTCATCGATGAAATGGCGCTAAACCAAGCCACGGTACGCGAAGACCCTCGCGAAAAATTGCGCGCGCTCAGAGAACAGTTCGCTAAACGCGCCAGTGACGAAGCCGGGGAATCTGCGAGTCAGCTATCGCAATGACCTTAAGCAGCCCACAAGGCGCAGGCCTCTTGGATCGACATACCTATCCTCGCGCCGTAGGCTGACGCGACGTGATTAACGCGTGTCAGCACCCCGTGTTTCCATGCGTCCTCTGCATCACCAATGCACGCGCTGTCGTGGCTATAGGCCATGGCTGCAATTTTGTGTTCTGCTAACAGCGCAAGTGCGACGACGCCAGCATCTTGTTTGCCAATACCGGCGTCGTTAAAAGCCACCACGTGAGCCCGTTGGTCACAAGCCAATACAAAATTGGCAGCTGTGACCCCTCCGTGCGATCCAGTGATCACACAACAAGCCGACTCTGTATTTGAAATGGCCGAGATCGAATCGAGTAGACGCAGTTGCACAAGCACCTCACATTCAGACACAAAAAAGCCCGCCTAATAAGCGGGCTTTTTGCCACTATCTTGTGGTTGCGCGGGCAAGATTTGAACTTGCGACCTTTGGGTTATGAGCCCAACGAGCTACCAGACTGCTCCACCGCGCGCCAAGTTTTTTATTCTAGCACTTATTCAGCGGCGGAATCATCTTGCGCTTCAGTTTCTTCAGCGCGATCCACCAATTCAACGAATGCCATAGGCGCATTGTCACCAACGCGGAAACCCATTTTCAAGATGCGTGTGTATCCACCTGGACGTGCCGCAAAGCGGGGGCCAAGTTCGTTGAACAACTTGGTGACCACATCGCGATCGCGCAAGCGATCAAATGCCAATCGGCGATTCGCGACACTGTCTTTTTTTGCCAAAGTGATCATTGGCTCCACCACTTTGCGCAACGTTTTGGCCTTTGGCAAGGTGGTTTTGATCGCCTCGTGCGTCAACAACGAATTCATCATGTTGCGCAGCATGGCTTGCCGGTGTGAAGATGTCCGATTGAGTTTACGTAAACCGTGTCCGTGTCGCATGTTGCTTTACCTTTCTGTGTTTTGCCTGCAGCCGTATCAGGTACTGCAGGGTTGCGATTTGACTGATTGAGCAGTCGCTTAACCGATCAATGCTTGTCCAAGCCAACAGGTGGCCAGTTGTCAAGTTTCATACCCAAAGTCAGGCCGCGTGAGGCCAAGACTTCCTTGATTTCATTCAATGACTTGCGACCCAGGTTAGGTGTCTTCAGCAGCTCATTCTCAGTGCGCTGAATCAAGTCGCCGATGTAATAAATATTTTCTGCCTTCAGGCAATTCGCTGAACGCACCGTGAGCTCGAGCTCGTCTACCGGACGCAACAAAATAGGATCGAATGGCTCGCCGTCTGAGCCGCCGGATGGCGCACCCATAACGCCTTCAACGCCGCCTTCGAGCTGTGCAAATGCGGCCAACTGATCCATCAAAATCTTGCTGGACGAACGCACGGCCTCTTCAGGACCAATCGAGCCATTGGTTTCGATTTCGAGAACCAATTTATCCAAATCGGTACGTTGCTCAACACGAGCGCTTTCAACCGTGTAGCTCACACGTCGCACTGGAGAGAAAGAGGCATCAAGCACAATGCGACCAATGGAGCGCATGTGATCATCCATATTTCGCACGTTGCCCGGAACGTAGCCGCGGCCTTTTTCGACCTTGATTTGCATGTCAAGCTTTGCACCCGCACCCATGGTCGCGATGACATGGTCAGGGTTGACGATCTCAACGTCATGGGGCGTCTGGATGTCAGCTGCCGTGACAACGCCTTCGCCTTCTTTGCGCAAGCTCAGCGTAACTTCGTCACGGTTTTGCAATTTAAAAACGACGCCTTTGAGGTTGAGCAATAAGCCGACAACGTCCTCTTGAACACCTTCGATCGACGAGTACTCGTGCAAAACACCCGCAATCACCACCTCGGTAGGCGCGTGTCCAACCATCGACGACAACAGCACGCGACGCAGGGCGTTACCCAGCGTGTGGCCATATCCGCGCTCAAAGGGCTCAAGCGTAACTTTTGCTTTGTTGTCGCTGATCGCTTCAACGCTGATGCTTTTGGGTTTCAACAATGGATTCAACATATAACTTCCTTCAATGCCCTCGGCTCGTTACACCGATAAGGCCGACGAAGCACACCCCGAGGCGCACGGCCTCGGTAACGAATGCGCGATTAACGTGAATACAATTCGACAATCAAGTTTTCGTTGATGTCTGAACCAAATTCATCGCGATCTGGGGTCTTCTTGAACACGCCCTCAGCTTTGTCTGCGGCCACTTCCACCCAAGATGGGAAACCGTGCTGTTTGGCTAACTCGATGGCCTCAAGCACGCGGGCTTGCTTCTTAGACTTTTCACGCACTGCCACCGCGTCACCAGCCTTGACTGAGTACGAGGGGATGTTGACCGACTTGCCGTTGACTTCGATACCACGGTGCGACACCAACTGGCGTGCTTCAGCACGCGTTGAAGCCAAACCCATGCGGAATACGACGTTGTCAAGACGTGACTCAAGCAGCATCAGGAGGTTTTCACCCGTGTTGCCACGGCGGCGGTCAGCCTCTGCAAAGTAACGGCGGAACTGACGCTCCAAAACGCCATACATGCGCTTGACCTTTTGTTTTTCACGCAATTGCAAGCCATAGTCAGACGTACGGGCACCTGAAGTGCGACCGTGTTGGCCAGGCTTGCTGTCGAATTTTGCTTTGTCTGCGATCGAGCGGCGCGCGCTCTTGAGAAGCAGATCGGTGCCTTCACGGCGAGAGAGTTTGGCCTTAGGGCCTAAGTAACGTGCCACGTTCTTTCCTTATATTTGCTGCTGCGACCGAAGATCGCAGGAGCCGAGCGCACGAGCGCTGCGGCGGTGGTCTTAAACGAAAAAAGATGCCGTGGCTAGCGCGGCATCTCGTGCAGAGTCTGCATTTGACCCCAGAGGATCAGATGCGACGACGCTTGGGTGGACGGCAGCCGTTGTGGGGAACGGGCGTCACGTCCGAAATCTGAGTGATGCGAATGCCCAGTGCACCCAATGCACGCACTGAACTTTCACGACCAGGGCCTGGGCCCTTGATTTCCACTTCAAGGTTCTTGATGCCTTGCTCAATGGCAGCACGACCGGCAACTTCTGAAGCCACCTGTGCGGCAAAAGGCGTCGACTTGCGTGAGCCCTTGAAGCCTTGACCACCTGAAGAAGCCCATGACAAAGCGTTGCCTTGGCGATCAGTGATGGTGATGATCGTGTTGTTGAATGAAGCGTGTACGTGGGCGATACCGTCCGAAATATTCTTGCGGACTTTTTTGCGTACGCGCGCTGCGGCGTTGGATGACTTGGCCATGTGTCTACTTTCCGTTCGAAATTACTTCTTCAGCGCCTGAGCCGCACGACGGGGCCCCTTGCGAGTACGAGCATTGGTTTGGGTGCGCTGACCGCGCACAGGCAACCCACGGCGGTGGCGGAAACCACGGTATGAACCAATGTCCATCAAACGCTTGATGTTCATCGTCACTTCACGACGCAAGTCACCTTCGATGGTGAAGCGACCAACGGCTTCACGCAACTTCTCCAAGTCACTGTCGTCGAGGTCTTTGATCTTCTTGGAATAGTCGATGCCACATGCTTGGCAAATGTGACGCGAGCGCGTGCGCCCAATACCGAAAATTGAAGTCAAGCCGATTTCTGTGTGCTTGTGCGGGGGGATGTTGATACCAGCAATACGTGCCATGGTGTTCCTCTAGTAGTCTGATCAGCCTTGACGCTGCTTGTGGCGGGGATCTGTGCAGATCACGCGCACAACACCGTGGCGGCGAATGATTTTACAGTTGCGGCACATTTTTTTAACCGAAGCCGAAACTCTCATGCTGTTCTCCTAAAACGAACTCGTTTGGCGCCTGGACGCCGAAATAATTTGAACCTACAGTCTCTGGGTTAACGACCCAGCGACCCCTTGAAATTGGCCTTTTTCAGCAGTGAATCATATTGCTGAGACATCATGTAGTTTTGCACTTGGGACATGAAGTCCATGGTCACTACCACAATGATCAACAACGACGTGCCACCAAAATAAAACGGCACGTTGTACTTGAGAATCAAAAACTCGGGCAACAAACACACGAATGTGATGTAGATCGCACCAATCAAAGTCAAACGAGCCAAAATCTTGTCGATGTACCGAGCCGTTTGATCGCCTGGACGAATACCCGGAACAAATGCGCCACTTTTCTTCAGGTTGTCTGCCGTTTCACGGCTGTTGAAGACGAGGGCGGTATAAAAGAAACAAAAGAAAACGATCGCGGTGGCATAGAACGCCACATAAATAGGCTGTCCAGGTGACAAAGCTGCAGCCAAATCTCGCAGCCACAATGTTGACTCACCGGTGCTAAACCAACCCACGACCGTGGCAGGCAACAGAATGATACTGCTGGCGAAAATAGGAGGAATCACGCCTGCCATATTGAGCTTCAAGGGTAGATGCGAACTTTGCCCACCATAAACCTTGTTACCCACCTGACGCCTTGCATAGTTCACCAAAAGCTTGCGTTGACCGCGTTCAACGAACACCACGCCAAACGTAACCAGGCACACCACAACCAAAATAAACAGTGCAACCAGCACACTCATTGAGCCGGTGCGCACCAACTCGCCGAAACCAGCAAGACCCGAAGGTAGGCCCGAAGCGATACCAGCAAAGATCAAAAGCGAAATACCATTACCCAGACCACGCTCTGTGATTTGTTCGCCCAACCACATCAAAAACATGGTGCCAGCCGTGAGGCTCACAACGGCGGTGACACGAAAGCCAATGCCTGGTTCGATCACCAATCCAGCAGTACCTTCGAGCGCAAGCGCAATACCCAAGGACTGAAAAATAGCCAGCGCAACCGTTCCGTAACGGGTGTACTGTGTGATCTTGCGGCGACCAGCTTCGCCTTCTTTCTTCAATGCTTCAAAGGTCGGCACCACGTAAGTCATCAACTGCATGATGATGCTGGCCGAAATGTACGGCATGATGCCGATGGCAAACACGGTAAAGCGGGACAGCGCACCACCAGAGAACATGTTGAACAAGTTCAAAATGCCGCCCTGCTGACCATTGAACAACTGCTGGAGTTGTCCAGGGTCAATCCCCGGCACAGGAATATGTGCCCCGATGCGGTAAACCACCAATGCAAGCAAAAGGAACAACAAACGGCGACCCAAGTCTCCGTAGCTGTTCTTGCTGTTTTGATTTCCCTGTGTTGCCACGCTATGCCTTTGAGCCTAGTGCAAAATCAAGCTTCGATGGAGCCACCGGCTGCTTCGATAGCAGCACGGGCACCTGCCGTCGCGTTGATGCCTTTGAGCTTGACCGCTTTGGTCACTTCACCTGATTTGATGACCTTGACCTTTTTGACCAATTCGCCAACCAAACCTGCTGACTTCAAAGCCAACATGTCAATTTCGGCCGCATCAATTCGCGATAACTCCGTCAACGTCACTTCGGCGTTCAGAGCCAACAAATGCGACTTGAAACCGCGCTTGGGCAAGCGACGGTGCAAAGGCATTTGACCGCCTTCGAAGCCAACTTTGTGAAAGCCGCCAGCGCGGGACTTTTGACCCTTGTGACCACGGCCTGCAGTCTTACCTAAGCCAGAGCCGATGCCGCGACCGACACGGCGCTTGGCATGCTTGGCACCATCGCCAGGTTGAATGTTATTGAGTTCCATGTTCGTGCTCCGCTCAAATTACCTTAACCAAATAGGCAATTTTGTTGATCATGCCGCGCACAGCAGGAGTGTCCTCCAGTTCGCGCACACTGTTGAGTCGGCGCAAGCCCAAACCGCGCACCGTATCACGATGGTCGGCACGGCAGCCGATAGGACTCTTGACGAGCTGTACTTTGACTTTTTTGGTATCGCTCATGGCGCTGCCCTTAGTTGAAGACTTGCTCGACCGTCAAACCGCGCTTAGCAGCGACTTCAGCAGGGGTCGTCAAGTTATTTAAAGCGTTGATCGTTGCACGCACCAAGTTGTAAGGGTTAGACGTCCCGTGACTCTTGGCCACAACGTCGGTGATACCCACAACTTCGAACACAGCGCGCATAGGACCGCCGGCAATGATGCCGGTACCCTTAGCAGCAGGCAACAACATCACCCGTGCAGCACCGTGCTCGCCGTGTACGGCATGGGTCACGGTACCGTCTTTGAGTGCCACTTTGGTGATATTGCGACGCGCTGCTTCCATGGCCTTTTGGACGCCGACTGGCACTTCACGCGCCTTGCCTTTACCCATGCCTACACGGCCATCGCCATCACCGACCACGGTCAAAGCTGCGAATGCCATGATTCGACCGCCTTTGACCACTTTGGTGACGCGGTTCACCGCAATCATTTTTTCGCGCAGACCGTCTTCAGGAGCGTCACTTTTTGCGTTCGCCATCATTTTTGCCATCTTATGCTCCTGAATTAAAACTGCAGACCGGCTTCACGCGCGGCTTCAGCCAATGCCTTGACACGCCCGTGATAAGCAAATCCAGAGCGATCAAATGCCACTTGCTCAATGCCAGCAGCCTTCGCGCGCTCAGCGATGCGCTGACCGATCAGGGTTGCCGCAGACACCGTAGCGCCTTTGCCCGTAGCGCCCAATTGGGTGCGCATCTCGGCTTCGCTGGTCGAGGCAGAAGCCAAGACCTTGGTGCCACAGCCTGAAATGACGCTGGCATAAATGTGCAGGTTGGTGCGGTGCACAGCCAAGCGAGCCACGCCCTTGTTCGCGATGCGAGCACGGGTTTGGCGGGCCCGGCGCAGACGTTGTTCTTTCTTCGTCAACATAATCCGGTTCCTTATTTCTTCTTGGCTTCTTTCATCGCCACACGCTCATCGGCGTAGCGAATACCTTTACCCTTGTAGGGCTCAGGCGGGCGAACAGCACGAACTTCAGCAGCCATCTGACCAACACTCTGACGATCGGCACCTTTGATAACCACTTCTGTTTGTGTTGGGCACTCGACGCTGATGCCTTGGGGCATCTCGATCACCACAGGGTGAGAGAAACCAACACTCAAATTGAGCTTGCTGCCCTGCGCCTGGGCACGATAACCCACGCCAACCAGGCTCAGCTTTTTCTCAAATCCCTTGCTGACACCCACCACCATGTTGTTAACCAACTGGCGGAATGTGCCACTCATGGCGTTGGCTTCAGCCGACTCATCAGTTGGCGCAACACGCAAGTTGTCACCATCGCGCTCAATGCGCACCAAAGCATTGGATTTCAACTGCAACGCACCCAAAGTACCTTTGACTGCGATTTGATCACCCAACACCACTTCAACGCCGCTTGGCACTGCAATAGGAAGCTTACCTACTCGAGACATCTTTATTTCTCCTTCAGTTAGCAATTAGGCGACGTAACAAAGCACTTCGCCACCGACACCGGCAGCACGCGCTTTGCGATCAGTCATCACACCACGGGGGGTCGTCACAATAGCCACACCCAAGCCGTTCATAACTTGGGGGATGGACTTGCTACCGCGATAGACACGCAAACCAGGGCGACTCACACGCTCAATGCGCTCAATCACAGGGCGCCCGGCGTAGTACTTCAGCGTGATTTCCAAAGTGGCTTTTCCGCCTTCGGAATTGACACGGAAGTCATCGATGTAGCCTTCGTCTTTCAAGACCTGGGCAATGGCTTGCTTCACTTTGGAGGCAGGCATTGCAACAGTGACTTTTTCAACCATTTGCGCATTGCGGATACGGGTCAACATATCTGCAATAGGATCACTCATACTCATGTTCGTTCTCCTACCGCTTACCAGCTGGCCTTGGTGACACCAGGAATGTCACCACTGAAAGCCAACTCGCGAATTTTGCTGCGGCCCAGACCAAAGAGGCGGAATGTACCGCGGGGACGCCCGGTGATCGCACAACGCGCACGCTGACGCGTGGGGTTGGCGTTGCGGGGCAGCTTTTGCAGCTCAAGGCGAGCCACCATGCGCTCGTCGTCTGAGCGCTTGGCGTCGTTGGCAACGGCCTTGAGTTCGGTGTATTTACTGGCGAACTTTTGCGCCAATTTGGCGCGCTTGAGTTCACGCTGGAGCAATGCTTGTTTAGCCACGCGTCACCTCAGTTCTTAAAGGGAAAACGAAACGCCGACAACAAGGCCTTGGCCTCTTCGTCAGACTTGGCCGTGGTCGTGATGCTCACGTTCAGGCCACGCAGTGCGTCGACTTTGTCATATTCGACTTCGGGGAAAATGATTTGCTCTTTCACCCCGACGTTGTAGTTTCCGCGACCGTCAAAAGAGCGACCAGGGATACCACGGAAATCTCGCACGCGAGGCAAAGCCACTGTGACGAAACGATCCAAAAATTCGAACATCCGCTCGCCGCGCAACGTCACCATGCAACCGATGGGCTGACCTTCACGGATTTTGAAGCCCGCAATGGCTTTGCGCGACACGGTCACGACTGGCTTCTGGCCTGCAATTTTGGTCAGGTCAGACACAGCGTGGTCCATGACTTTTTTGTCGGCGACAGCCTCACCAACACCCATGTTCAGGGTGATTTTGCTGATGCGGGGAACTTCCATCACTGACTTGTAGCCAAATTGCTCCATCAGTGCAGGCGCGATTTTTTCTTTGTAGATTTCTGCAAAACGTGCCATTTTTAAGCCACCTTGATTTCTTCGCCGCTGGACTTAAAGACGCGCACTTTTTTGCCGTCTTCCAGCGTTTTGATACCAACACGGTCTGCTTTGTTGGACGCAGCGTTGTAGATGGCCACGTTGGACTGATGGATCGCCGCCGTCTTGTCCACGATGCCACCTTGCACACCAGCCATAGGGTTGGGTTTGACGTGCTTCTTTACCTGGTTGACACCTTCAACCAGCAAGCGCGACTCGTCCAAACGAGCCATCACTTTGCCTCGCTTGCCTTTGTCCCGCCCAGCGATGACGATCACTTCGTCGCCTTTGCGAATTTTGTTCATTTCGTGCGCCTCTTACAGTACTTCAGGCGCCAATGACACGATCTTCATGAACTTGTCGTTGCGCAATTCACGCGTGACAGGGCCGAAGATGCGGGTACCAATTGGCTCCAGCTTGGCGTTCAGCAACACTGCAGCGTTGCCGTCAAATTTGATCAAGGCGCCGTCTGGACGACGAATGCCTTTGGCCGTGCGCACCACAACAGCGCTGTATACCTCGCCTTTTTTGACGCGGCCACGGGGAGCAGCTTCTTTGATGCTCACTTTGATGATGTCGCCAACAGATGCATAACGGCGCTTGGAACCACCAAGCACTTTGATGCACATCACGGACTTAGCGCCCGTGTTGTCAGCAACATCGAGTCGAGATTGCGTTTGAATCATTTTGTATTCCCAACTTGAACAATCAACCTCACCATGAGATGGATCAATCAGTCTTGGGCCCGTCGTTGCTTGAGCTGCCGTTTGATCGGCTGCCGCTGCTTCGGTGGGCGGTAGATTTGATATCTCCGCTCGACAAGCACCCAGTGAATTCACAAAGGCCCTATTCGGAGCGAAGCCGCGTATTCTAGCCCAGTATTTTCGAGTGAGTCAACGCGGGGATGAAAAAATTTTGTGCCGGCGGCAAAAATGCGACACTCCAGCTCCGCTAACATGGCGGCAAAAGGGTTATGCGCCCTTTGTTGTGAAACAAAGTACGTGTCGAAAGGGGCTCACCAGTGAACTTATCCAAACTTCGCATCGCATTTGTTGGTGGCGGCAATATGGCAAGTGCCATCGTCGGCGGCTGCGTGAAGCACGGCGTCGCTGGGGATCAGATTTTGGTGATAGACCCAAATGCTGACCAACTGGCCAAACTCCGTGAGACTTGGGGCGTTCGCGGCGCCACAGAAGCCAACGATGAACTCAAGTCGGCAGACTTGGTGGTTTGGGCTGTCAAGCCTCAGGTTTTCAAGTCTGTTGCTTTGAACAACCGCCGTTTTTGCGGAGAACAGGCCCTGCACTTGAGTGTCGCCGCTGGGGTGACCTGCACCAGCCTCGCTAGCTGCCTGGGCAGCAGCCGGTGGGTCCGCGCCATGCCCAACACCCCGGCCTTGGTTGGGGCCGGGGCCACCGCGCTGTTTGCGCTGCCTGAGGTGTCTGTCGCCGAGCGCACGCTGGTGGCTGACTTGCTGGCATCCACAGGTTTGGTACTTTGGGTAGATGATGAAGCGCTGCTAGAAGCGGTCACAGCAGTCTCCGGGTCGGGGCCCGCCTACGTGTTCTATTGGCTAGAGGCCATGTTGGCGGGAGGCGCGGACCTCGGGTTGGACCCCGCAGCGGCCAAACAGCTGGCCATCGCCACACTCAAAGGCGCTGCATTGCTGGCTGAGCAAAGCGAAGAGTCCCCAGCCACTTTGCGCGAGCGCGTGACCTCGAAGGGAGGTGCCACCCACGAAGCACTCGAGGTCATGCGGGCAGGTCAAGTGGATGCGACCATTCAGAAGGCCATGCACGCCTGTGCTCAGCGTGCGCGTGAGCTAGGCGCTGCCTTTGATGATTGATCGCATCAAGAGCGGCAACTAGGGTTGCGGCGCGGGGGCGGCCCGACAAGAGGGCCAAACAACAAGGTCACCGCGTCATCACGACCCCGATGAACAAGGTCAGCCCCAGCCAGTGGTTCAAGCGAAACGCGCGAAAACAGCCGGCACGCTCGCGCTGCCGAATCAGCGCAAAATGCCACGCGACCTGCAGCGCTGCAACCGCCAAAGTCAGCCACCACAGTGGCGCCTCATTCAGTCCGAGTGCGAGGGTCCATCCAGTCAAGTGAACGACATAAAACAGCATCACCATGGCCACATCCCAGCGCCCAAGGGTGATCGCCGCTGTTTGGATGCCCAAATGGATGTCATCGTCTCGATCCACCATGGCGTACTCTGTGTCATAGGCCAATACCCAAAACAAATTGACCAGCAACAACCACCATGCGAGCGCCGGAACGGTATGCCACGCGTGGGCCCAGCCTTGCCAGACCTGACCATCAGCCCAGACTGCCGCAAAGGCCATCGGAATACCAAAAGAAAAGGCCACCCCCAAGACGGCCTGTGGCATCACAAACCACCGCTTTGAAAATGGGTAGATCACCGCAACGCCTAACGCGACAAATGACCAGGCGACCGCCACGGGATTGGTGGTCAACACCAGCCCAAAAGCCGCCAAAGCCAACAAAGCGCCCAAGACGAGGGCCTCTCGCACACCAACTGCACCGGTTGTCACAGGGCGCTGAGCCGTGCGCTTGACGTGTTTGTCAAAATCTCGATCGGCGACATCGTTCACACAGCACCCTGCGCTGCGCATAAGCACCGTTCCCATTGCGAATACGCCCACCAAGTGCCAGCCCGGAAAGCCGTCCGCCGCGACCCACAAGGCGGCCAAGGTCGGCCACAACAGCAGCAGCCATCCGGCGGGACGATCCCAGCGGATCAAATCAAGGTATAGGCGCCACTTGGGCGCAGCATTTACGCGGTGCATAGCTTTACCCCCGTCAAGTCGGAGTCTATGACCGCCTGGTGCAAGGCATCAATGGCTTCTGTGCGCGTGAAGCTCTTGCGCCAAGCCAGCACCACCCGTCGAGTTGGCTCTTCACCCTCGAACGGAAGGTAACGCACGTATTGCCAATGGGACCACGACGGATCGAGCTGTGGGGCTTCTGCTCCAGCGGACGCTTGCACGCTGGTTGGTGGCACGGACAGCCTAGGCACCAGGGTCACGCCCATGCCTGCGGCCACCATGTGCTTGATGGTTTCAAGTGAGGACCCTTCAAAACCGCGGCTGATTCCCTCACCGCCAGCTGCGAAATGTCCAAACTCGGGACAAACCTCAAGGACGTGGTCCCTGAAACAATGGCCATTGGCCAGCAACAGCATGGTTTCGCGCTTCAACAGCTCTGCACTCACCGACTGGCGGCTTGCCAGCTCGTGCTGGGCTGGAACCGCAGCCCAAAAGGGCTCGTCATAAAGCGGCAAAGTGGCCAATTGATGGGCTGGAAATGGCTCCGCCAATATGGCGCAATCGATTTCGCCCAAGCGCAACTGTTCGAGCAAGCGCACCGTGAAGTTTTCTTGCAGGATCAGCGGCATTTGCGGCGTGCGCTCGATCACCTTTCTCACCAAATTGGGCAACAAATACGGTGCAATGGTGTAGATCACGCCCAAGCGCAAGGGGCCAGCCAATGGGTCTTGTCCGCGTTTTGCAATTTCTTTGATGCCCTGGGCCTGCTCAAGCACGCTTTGGGCTTGGCGAATGATTTCATCGCCTAGCGGCGTCACCGTGACATCGCTGGCGTGGCGCTCAAACAAGCGCACGCCCAGCTCGTCCTCCAATTTTTTGATGGCCACGGAGAGCGTGGGTTGCGAGACATGGCAACTCTCCGCGGCTTTGCCAAAGTGGCGCTCGCGAGCGACGGCCACGATGTATTTCAATTCAGTCAATGTCATGTTTTCAAGCCTTCATGAATTCTGTCTTGGCGCCCAACCATCGCTCGATGTGGTCCTTGGCCATCGCCGGGCTTTGGCGCCAAATGCAAGGGGCCTGCTCTCTGGCCCAGTCCAGCAGTTGCCCGTCATGCTCTAAGTCCGCAAAGCGCAGCAAAGCTGCACCTGATTGCTTGGCGCCTAAGAACTCACCTGGGCCGCGCAGCGATAGGTCAATTCTGGCCAACTCGAACCCGTCGTTGCTGTGGACCATGGCCTGCAACCTTTGCTTAGCGATCGCCCCCAATTGAGGGCCATAAAGCAAGACACAAGCCGAAGCTTGGGCGCCTCGACCCACGCGCCCGCGCAGTTGATGCAGCTGACTCAGGCCGAACCGTTCGGCGTGCTCAATCACCATCAACGAGGCATTGGGTACGTCGACCCCCACCTCGATCACAGTGGTGCTGACCAACACACCAATGCGCCCTGCCGCAAACTCGGCCATGATGGCTTTTTTTTCTGCGGGTTGCAGGCGCGCGTGCAGCAGTGCCGCCTTGGGCGGCGTCGGCGCGTGCAACACCGACTCACAAGGCGGCTGCCCCAACACCTCACACAACTGCGCATAGGCTTGGGTGGCGCTTTGCAAATCCAACGCTTCGCTGTCCTCAATCAATGGACAAACCCAGTAGGCCTGCCTTCCCGCTTCTATTTGACCCACGATGCGCTGCATCACTTCGGGTCGGCGGGTGTTCGATATGGTCCGCGTCACCACGGGGGTGCGCCCCGGCGGCAATTCGTCAAGCACCGACACGTCTAAGTCTGCATACAACGTCATGGCCAATGTGCGTGGAATCGGCGTCGCGGTCATCATCAACATGTGCGGCTCTTGCGGGCGGCCTCCGCTGGCATCAGGGCGACTCAGTTTGCGCCTCAAAGTCAGTCGCTGCTCAACGCCGAAACGGTGTTGTTCGTCAACAATGACCAGCCCCAATTGACGAAATGCCACGCTATCTTGAATCAGTGCGTGCGTTCCGACCACCAAGGCGGCCTCGCCGGTCCGCACCGCTTGGAGCATGGCCTCGCGCTCTTTTTTCTTTTGGGTTCCAACCAACCAAGCGACTTGACGGCCCTGCCGCTGCAACACAGGCTGCATCCATTGAATGAGTTTTTGAAAGTGCTGCTCTGCGAGGATTTCTGTCGGCGCCATCAAGGCGCACTGCCAGCCAGACTCCATGGCAATGCACGCAGCC
>Ga0181560_10001899_pt1 | contig 19436 bp, 17 predicted proteins | sample 011ome_20_FD_133751 | JGI IMG/M metagenome (GOLD analysis project Ga0181560, IMG submission 133751) | Coastal salt marsh microbial communities from the Groves Creek Marsh, Skidaway Island, Georgia - 011509CT metaG (megahit assembly) | ecosystem: Environmental > Aquatic > Marine > Intertidal...
CGACGACGACGACGACGAACCCGACGCGTCCGCATCATCACCCCGCGGGCGCCGCGCCCGCGCCCGCGCCCTCCATCATCGCGAAGCACCCGAACCACAAGAGCGCGGCCGCGGCCGCCGCCGGGCGGGAGGCGGCGGTCGCGCCGAAGAGCGCGAAGGGGCCCGGGTGGCGGACGACGGCGGCGGCGGCCATCGCGGAGACGGGCGGCGCGACCGCGGCGGCGCTGAACGAGTCTCGGCGCGGCGGCGGAGGAGGAGGAGGAGGAGGAGGAGGGAACGACGATCGAGATCGAGATCGACGGCGGAGTCGCGAGCGAGGGCGGCGCGGCGGGAGTCCGAGCGGGAGCGGGAGTCGGAGTCGGAGTCGGAGTCGGAGCCGGAGAGGACGCCGCGACGGGAGCGGCGGGCGAAGGGACCGCGACAGGGACCGCGACAGAGAGCGCGACAGAGATCGCGACAGAGATCGCGATCGCGACGACGATCGCGATCGACGGCGACGACGCGATCGCAGCCGCGGGGACGACGGCGGGGGACGAAGAGACCGTCGACGCTCGGACGGCGCCGCCGACGCGGCGGCGGCGGCGCCGCCGCCGCCGCCGCCGGAGCCCGCGCGCGAGCCCGCCGCGGCGACGGAGGAGAAGGACAAGGAATACTGGGAGCGGTACTACGCGGAGAAGTTCGGCATCCCCGTCGGCGGCGCCGCGCCCAAAGAGAAAGAGAGAGAGAAAGAGAGAGAGAGAGAGCCGGCGACGAAAAAGGAACCGAGCGCGCCGCCGAAAAGACGTCGGTCGTCGTCGCCCGCGCGCGCGGAGGAGCCCGCCGCCGCCGCCGCGAAGGAAGAGGACGTGGACTGGACCAAGTACTACGAGGAGAAATTCGCGAAGAAGGAGAAGAAGGAGAAGAAGGACTCTAAGAGAAGCAAGCGCGCGCGCTCGCGCTCGGGAAGGTCCAAGTCGCGATCCGGAGGAGAGACGCTGGTCTCGGATCAGCCCGAGGAGGCGAGTCCGAGTCCGGGTCGCGCGCGGAAGAGTCGAAGGCGCGACCGCTCGCGCTCCGGTGGCGGTCGCGGCGGCCGATCGCGATCGCGATCGCGGTCGGGACACCGGTCGCGGTCGCGGTCGAGGGAACGCCGTGGCGTTCGTCGCCGCGACGGCGGGGACGACGGTCGCGGTCGCGGCGGGCGCGACCGCGACCGCGACCGTCGCCGCGACGACGACCGCGACCGCGACCGCCGCCGCGACCGCGACCGCGACCGTGACCGTGACCGCCGCGACGACGTCATCCCCGAGATCCCTCGACACATCCTCTCGAGGAACCCGCAGAATCATCGCGGGTCGCGGAAAGCGCACGTCGGGCGGACGTGGGGCCCGAACGGCACGCCGCCGCCGTCGGACGACGAGGCTGAACGACGCACTACTGACGAAAAGAACGCGTCGTCCGGGGGAGCGGACCCGTCTCGCCGCCCCGGCCGCCGCACCGGGTTCGACCAAGCCCCGGACGTCGCGAAGACCGCAGAGGGCGCGCGATTCTTCGTGCAGAACGTGACGAACTCGCAGATGGGGTTGAACGACGAGGCGAAGCTCGCGGCGATGGACGTCGCGGCGAAGCAACTCACCGCGCTCCACGCCAACGGGATCAACGTCCAGGCGACGCGACACGCGCGGCGCGTCTACGTCGGCGCGCTCACCGCGGACGTGGACGACGCGCACCTGACGCAGTTCTTCGAGGAGATCATGCTCGCGACCGGCGCGACGAAGCGCGTGGACGGCGGGTGCGTCGTGTCCACGTACATCAACCGCGAGAAGTTGTTCGCGTTTATCGAGTTTCAAACCGTCGAGGAGGCGAGCAACGCGCTCGGATTCGACGGCGTGGTCTACGGTGGCCAGCAGCTGCGGTTGCGACGGCCGAACGATTACAACATCGCCCAGGCGTCGCTGTTGGGCCCGCAGCAGCCGAACCCGAACTTAAACTACTCCGCGATCGGGATCAACCACACGCCGACGCCGATGGTGGCGTCCACGGAGAACTCGACGTCGCCGTATAAGCTCTTCGTCGGCGGCCTTCCGAATTACATCACGGAGAACCAGGTCAAGGAGCTCGTGTGCTCGTTCGGGGAGATCAAGGCGTTCAACCTCGTGTTCGACAAGGACACCGGCTTATCGAAAGGGTACGCGTTCTGGGAGTTCCTGGACCCCTCCGTGAGCGAGGCGGCGATCAAAGGTCTCGACGGCATGCGGCTCGGCGAGAAGCTCATCAACGTGAAATTCGCAAACGGCAACCCCCCCCCGATCGGCGGATATAACGCCGCGGGGGAAGACGGAACGTCGACCGTCGCGGCGCAGCAGCAGCTCGGATACGTCGCGAACGTGCCGCTGGCGACCGCGACGGCGCTCACCGGCGGCGTGGAGACGACGTGCGTCCGGTTGAAAGGGATGGTCTCCCGAGAAGAGCTCGCGGATCCGACCGAGGCGGCGGAGATACTCGAGGACACGGAGGAGGAGTGCAAAGGGTTCGGATCGCTCGTGAAGGTGCTCATGCCGCGGCCGGGGCCGCACCCGGACCTCGACCCGGTCGGCGTCGGCGAGGTGATGTTGAAGTTCGCGACGGTGGAGTGCGCGAGACGCGCGCAGCGGAGTTTGAACGGGCGGAAATTCGCCGATCGGCTCGTGGGCGCGGTGTTCGTCAAGGAGAGCGTCTTCGACGAGCGCGACCGCGGCGACGCCTGAGGCGGGCGGGCGGGTGCCGACTCGGGTGCCGACTCGGGTGCCGACCGACTCGGGAGATCCCTCCCATCCCCCCGCGCTCGTCTGTCTGCCGCGCGCGTTCGCGCCCTTTAGACGCGATGAGAGATGTACTGTATGGACGCGATTGATTGGTTTTGATCGGAGCTCGCTCGCGCGTTTACAACGTTATTAACATCAATCGCCGCGTCGTCGTCACCCCGACGCGAGCCCGTCGCCTCCCAAGCCGTCGGGCATCGGCACGCCCTCCCTCCACGAATACAACAGCTGCACCTCGTCCCCGCGCTTCCACATGAACTTCGCGATCGTCGCCATCGACATGTTCGGGTCGCACTCCGCGCCGTTGCACGTCAGCGAGAGGCAATCCTCGGGCCTCGCGCCCCCCGGCGCCTCCACTCGGAGCTTCTGCAGGACGTACGCGGACACCTTACGCGACTGCAGCACCCTCGGCGCGGTCACCCTCGCGTTCTGTATGCACGGCAGCGGCGTCTCAACGTCCGGGTCCGGGTTGACGAAAAACGACGCCTTGGCGGACTCCGGCACCGGGTGCCGACCGCTCGCGCAGTCGACGATCCACTCCGGCATCAACGCTTCCTCGTCGTCGCCGCCGCGCAAACCCTCGACGGGCACGCGCACCCACGAAGCGCCGCCGTGGTGTTCGCACAGCAAGACGGGCGGCGGGTCCGGCGTCGCGAACGCGCCCGCGTCGTCGCACGGATCCAGCTTGGACGGGTCGTGGTCGTCGCTCGCGTGCGCGGCGGAGTACCCGTAGAAGGCGGTGCGGGTATCGTTTTCGTCCTCGGCGCGCGCCGCGCGTCGAGCCGCCCAGTCGCGGAGCAACGCGTGAATCGTCTGCACGCCGACGTTTATCTTCGTCTCCGCGATCGCGCCGGGGACGCCCATCTCCTGCGCGTACGCCTCCGCGGCGAACGCGCCGCTCGGAGACAGCGTGATCGCGAGGCTGCCCGATCGCGAGTCCACGGTGAACCACGACGGGATCGCGACGATCGGGTTGATCGCGGCGAGCACGTCTTCGAAGACGCTTCCGGGCGCGAACGTTCGAACGAGCGCGCACTTGGTGACGTCCCACAGCGTGACCTCGCCGTTCGCGTCCTTCGCGAGGACGCGCACGCGGTCGTTCAGCTGCGCGTGCTGCACGATCGGCGCGGCGCCGCGGATCGTGACGGACGGAAGCGCGTGCGACGCCGCCGCGCGTGCGGACGCCGCGCTTGAAGCGGCGAACGGCGACGACGACGGCGACGCGAACGGATTCGCGCCGCCGCTCTTTCGCGGGGACCGCCCCGCGGAGAACCAAAGGGCGCCGTGCGGCGAGGACCCGCCGCCCATCGACATCGACGCGCCGCTCTCTCCGTGGTGATGGTGGGAATGGGAATGGGAACCCCCGTCGATGGACATGCGATCAATCAGCCCGCCGGACTGCCGCCGCCGCCCGCCGATCGATCCGTTCGATCCGATCGACCCCGCGACCCCGAACGCGTCGTGCTCGCCGCTCGTCACGTCGACGCGGTACTTGTTCACTTCCGTCCCCATCGTCGCCGTCCACACGTGCTTCCCCCCGCTCCTCGCGTCCACCCTCAGATCCAACACGCCGTGCTTCTCCTGGAACAGCAGCGAGCTGCGTCGGTGCGCGAGGTCGGTGACGTAGACCCGTCCGTCGCTGCCGCCCGAGTACGCGCGGTGCCAGCTGTCGTCCGCCGGTCTCGCCGCCCACGCCGCGCACGCGTGCACGCCCGGGAGACTCTGCACGCACCGCCGCTGCCCGAGATCCCACAGGCGCAACGTGCGGTCGCTGCTCGCGGTGAGACACATGCGACCGCTCGGGTCGATCGCGATCGACCGCACGTTGTCCGCGTGGCCCTTTGGAGTTGAAAGGCGTCAGGTGGAGTTGAAAGACGCCGAGGACGGGGCTTGAAACCGAGGGATGGGCGCAGAGAGACGACGGGAAAAGTCCTTAAGGATCGGCGTTCACCACGCCAACGCGGTCGTATGGGGACCAGTGTGAGATACCTTCAGCTTGAACGCGGGTTTGGCGCACCCGGAGGGGTCGCGCGCGTCCCAGACCCTGACGATGGCATCCGTGGACCCGGCGGCGACGACGGCGCCGACGCCGTCCATCGCGAGGGCGTACACGCTCGCCTTGCTCCCGTCTAGCGGACGCGCGATGCTCGGCGACGCGACGTCGCCGCCGCACGCTTTCAAGACGCCGATCGGGTTCGTCGCGACGTTGGCGTCCCACCTGAGGGTAATTGTCCATACGAAGCGACGTCGGGGTGGAGTTGAAAGGCGTCAGAAGCGGAGTTGAAAGGCGTCGAGGGCGGGGATTGAAAGCGAGGGACCCTGGGCGGAGAGAAGCGCCGGGCGAAGTCCTTAAGGATCGGCGTTCACCACGCCAACGCGGTCGTATGGGGACCAGTGTGAGATAGAACGCACAGGTAGACGTTATCGGCGCCGAGGCCGCCGCTCGCGAAGTGCTCGCGACCGCCGGCGCGCGACGGCGTCGCGAGCGCCATGACGTAGTCGTCGTGCCGCTCCATCGTCGCGACGCACCGCGGCTGCGACGGTTCGCCTTCCGCGCCGTGCGCGTCGGAATCGCCGCCGATCCGCCACGCCTTGACCGTGCGATCGCTCGACGCGGAGAGCAGCGTCCCGGGCGACTGCCGCGGCGCCTTGAGATCGTTCACCCACCCGGCGTGCCCCTCGAGAACGGCGACGCATCTGTGGTGGAGTTGAAAGGCGTCAGCTGGAGTTGAAAGGCGTCGAAGGCGGGGATTGAACGCGAGGTGTGGGCGGAGAGATGCGCCGGGCATTTTTGTCCTCAAGGATCGGCGTTCACGACGCGAACGCGGTCATATGGGACCAGTGTATAGAACGCACCGCGGCGGAAGCGACGGTTGGCGTTCCACGTCCCATCCGCGTATCGTCCCGTCGCGCCCCGCGGTGTACAGGATCCCGTCCTGGTCGTCGATCTCCACCGCGTTCGCGCCGCCGACGTGCGACGCGTCGTGATCGGGGCGCCGCGTCGAGACGCCGAGCTTGCGAGGACGCTTGAACCCGAACGAGGACACGCCGCTGTCGCCCGTGCCGCCGCCGAGGACGACGCCGTTCATGACGCCGTGCGCGTACATCCTCGTCGGGTCGGTCGCCTTCTTCTTCTTCTTCTTCTTCTTCTTCTTCTTCTTCTTCTAGACGTCGGAGCTCAGATAGACGAGCTCGTCTGTCGCCCCTCGAACGCGGCGCACTTGTCTATTGAAAGCGGGGGTTGGGCGCAGAGATGCGCCGGCGAAAGTCCTTAAGGATCGGCGTTCACCACGTCAACGCGGTCGTATGGGAACCAGTGCAGCACAACCCCCGCTCCTCGCGATCGATCGATCGTTCGATCAGAAGAGGTGGGCGATGTTGTAGAAGAGCGTCCAGAACAAGACGAACGTGCCGAAGCCTCCCGCGGCGCCTTCCACGAACACCTTGTCCCAGCTCAGGAAGTGCGCGCGAAGGTTAAACCCGGTCTTCGCGAGCACGACGAGCCCGATGAGCGCGTTGAAGACGAGAAACGCGAGGACGCCTCCGAGATCCGTGAGCCCGAGGACGCCGCAGACTAATCCCGCGACGACGCTCAAGAACTCGTAGATCGTCTTGTTCACCTTGAGGTTGTGGTTCACGTGCTCCGGGTCGATGAATACGAGCTTCTTGCTGTCCGATGCCGGGGTAGACATCGGCGAACCGCGAAGCCGCGCGAGAGGGGGAGTGGCGAGGACGCGACGGGGGCGAACGAAAGAGACTGGAGTTGAAAAAGGGCAAAGGCGAGAGCCCGCGCGCGGCGCGACTTCATCAGTCGAGGCGATTAACCCGTCGTTTTTGAGTCATCAATCTCCATCCGACCGACCGATCGCTCGCGGCGCGCCCGGTTTTTCGTCGCGTCTCGCGCGTCTCCGCCCTGTTCCGCTCGTCGTCGTCCCCGCCACAGTAGACGCGCGCGCGTCCCTCTCCCGCGCCGGCGCCGTCATGGAGCCCGCGCTGCGCGCGGCCGTCGAGGCCGTCCACGCCTCCCCCGTCCGCGCGGTCCTCCACGTCACCGGCGGCGCCGCGCAGTCCCTCGGATGGGTCGCCGCCGTTCCCGGCGCGTCGCGCACGCTCCTCGACGCGCGCGTGCCGTACGGCCGCGAGGCGACGATCGAGGCGCTCGGCGGGACGGAGCCGCGGCGATACGTCTCGTCGACGACCGCGCGCGACCTCGCGGCGGCGGCGTACGCGCGCGGCGTCCGCCTCTCCGGCCTCGCGGCGGCGTCCGCGGCGGCGAACGCGACGCGGCACGTCGTCGGGCTCGGGTGCACGTGCGCGCTGACGTCGGAGATTCCCAAGCGCGGCGAGCATCGATGCGTCGTCGCGACGCACGACGCGCGCGGCGTCACGGAGTACAGCCTGACGTTCGAGAAGGGGAGGCGCGATCGGTGGGGGGAGGACGCGGTCGCGAGCCGCGTCGTGGTGCGCGCGCTGCTGGACGCGGCCGCGGAGGCGAGCGCGGAGGCGAGCGCGAGCGGCGACGTCGACCGAAGGTCATCGATCGACGCGTCGACGACGACGATTTCGGCGCCGGACGAAGTCCTCGCGCCGTTCCTGAACCCGCCCGCGGACGTCTTCGCGAAGACGCGCGAGCGCATCGACGACCACGTCGACTGGCTCGTCTCCGGCGCGGGGGACGTGCTCCAGCTTTCGATGACCGCGCGCGGCGACCGCAGGGCTCAGGCGCGTTCTTCTTACACTGGTCCCCATACGACCGCGTCGGCGTGGTGAACGCCGATCCTTAAGGACTTTTCCCGGCGTGTCTCTCCGCCCAGGGTCCCTCGCTTTCAATCCCCGCCCTCGACGTCTTTCAACGCCAACTGACGCCTTTTAACTCCACCCCGACGTTCGCTCGTATGGAACGACCCTCATCAGCTGGCGGCGACGGCGCGCGGGGTCGTCCCCGAGAATTTGCTCATCCTTCCCGGGTCGTTCAACCCGCTGCACGACGGCCACCGCGGGATGCTCGCGGCGGCGATGAAGATGAAGCCTGACCGCGCGCCCGCGTACGAGCTCGCGGTGACGAACGCGGACAAGGGGACGCTGCCGATCGAAGAGGTGCGACGACGCGTCGACGCGTTGGAGCGCGCGTTGGAAACCGAATTCGCGGCGTCGGCGTCGGCGTCGGCGGAGGACCCTCCTTCTTCCTCTTCGCCTCCTCCTCCTCCTCTTCCCTCGGTCGTGCTCACGCGCGCGCCGCTGTTCAACGCCAAGGCGGCGCTCATGCCCGGGTCCGCGTTCGTCGTCGGGCACGACACCGCGATCCGGCTCGTGATGCCGAAGTACTACGGCGGCGAGGACGGCATGCGACGCGCGTTCGAGGAGCTGCGACGCGCGAGGTGCTCGTTCGTCGTCGCGGGGCGCGTCGACGGCGACGCGTTTCGCACGCTGGACGACGTGGACGTTCCCGAGTGGGCGAGCGATCTGTTCGAGGCGTTGGAGGGGTTTCGGCGCGACGTGTCGTCCACGGAGTTGCGCGCGCGCGCTGTTAAAAGTTGATCGCGCCTCCCGCGGTCGACGATGCGTTTTCATCGGTGATTGTGTATTTTCAAACCGAGCGAACGAAAATTGATCGACGAATCCATCCGGTCGCGGAAAAACCTGAGATTCTAGCTACGAGTAGGGTCTCGCGATGGATTCGCCGTGACGTCGATTCGCGCGTCGCGTCCCGCGCCACTCCACCGCGCACGTCGTCGTCGCGCGCGTCGATTGACCTTCGTCTTCGACACCTAGACACAACGATGGCGACCATCACCATGTCCGCCGCCGCGATGGCGCCGCGCACCGCGCGCGTCTCCGCGGCGAAGCCCGCGGCGAAACAATTCGCGACGGGCGGCCGCGCGGTCGCCGCGAAGTCGGGCGTTCGCTTCCACGCGCGCCGCTCCGCGTCGCTGATCGTCCGCGCCGAGGGCGAGGACGCCGGGGGCGGCGCCGGCGACGCGCCGTCCATGAGCTCCGACGAGGGTGATCGTCCCCGCGCTCGCGGTGCGTCCGCGCTTCCCGTCGTCTCCGTCGTCTCCGTCCATCATCGTCGCGGCTTTTCCGCCGCGCTTGGACGCGGCGAGCGGCGCTTTTTCTCCGTGCCCAACCATCTCGCGCGCCTTCGCGGCGCCGCCGCGGCGCGACGGCGACCGTCCCCGGCGCCGCACGACGAGACGAATCGTCTGTCGATGCCATCGAGGGACCGCCGCCGTCGCGTCGACGCCGACGGCGTCGCGCGTCGCCCGCCGGGGCGCGCGCTCCGGCGCGGGGTTCAGGGTTAGGTCACGCAATCTTATCCCCGAAGCGCGCCGCGCGGGCGGTCGTCGCGGACTGCTGCGTAAAATCATTCAACCTCGATCGCTGACGGCTCCTCCCCCCCCACCCCACCGCGTCCGTCCGTCCGTCCGTCCACCCGCTTCGCCAGGTCGCGGCAGAGGCCGCGGACGCGGCAGAGGCCGCGGCCGCGACGACGGCGACGGCCTCCAAGAGTCCGTCGTGGAAGTCAACCGCGTGACGAAGGTGACCAAGGGCGGGAACAACATGTCGTTTCGCGCCACCGTCGTCGTCGGCGACGGAAAGGGCAAAGTAGGCGTCGGGTGCGCGAAGGCGATCGAGGTGCAGACGGCGGTCACGAAAGCCGCCGCGGACGCGCGCAAGTGCATGGTGTCCGTCCCCATCTCGAAGGGGGATTCGTTCCCGCACAGAGTCACCGTCAAGGGCAGCGGCGGCGCGGTTGTGATGCTGCGCCCAGCGGGGCCGGGCACGGGCGTCATCGCCGGCGGGTCGTGCCGCACGGTGTTGGAGCTCGCGGGGTACAAAAACGTGTTCGCGAAGCAGCTCGGGTCGCCGAACGCGCTGAACAACGCGCGCGCGGTCGTGAAGGGGTTGCAGGAGATGCGGACGTACAAGCAGGTGGCGGCGGAGCGCGACATGACCGTGGAGGAGCTCTTCGCCGCGTGAGGAGGCGCGACGGAGGATTCGCGAACGACGACGTCGAGCGACGCCCGTCGGAACGGATGAACCCGCTCGCTGCCAACGATTGATTGTTTACGTGTTACGTGCTGTGCTACACTATTATAGTGACCGACGAGGCTGTTCGGGTCGTGTAATATAACGAGCAGTCGTGCGCTACGCTACTTTACCCTGCCTATGCATTCCTAAATCTACATCTCGTCGCCGAGACTCACCCCGGCGCCGCCGGGACGGGCTGCACGCGACGCGGTCTCTTCTTCTCCGCGTCGTCGTCCGCCGCCGCCTCCGCGCGTTTCTTTCGTCCGTCCGTCCCGCCGTCGTCGTCGCGCACGGCTTCGTACCGCGCGTACACGAGCGGCCGCATCACGCCCGACGCGTTCGCCAGCCCGCGGTGCCAGCATCTGTAGGGTCGTTCCATACAAAGCGAAGTCGGGGTGGAGTTGAAAGGCGTCAGCTGGAGTTGAAAGGCGTCGAAGGCGGGGATTGAACGCGAGGGGTGGGCGGAGAGATGCGCCGGGCAAAGTCCTTAAGGATCGGCGTTCACCACGCCGACGCGGTCGTATGGGGACCAGTGTATAGAACGCGCCTGTAATCCATCACCAGAACGTCGCCGGGCTCTCCGTCGTCGGGGGAGACATTCGGTGAGAAGCTCGTGCGCATCGACGGCCACTCCCGCAGGTTTTCCGTCTTCGCTTCCAACTCCGGCGGGAGCTCGTGTCCTGGGACGTTTCGCACTCGGTGCGAACCTGGTATCACCTGCAGCTTGCCCATGTCGTCGAGCACCGGAAGCGATTGCGTGAACACTATGACGGTGTTCGTCTGCGCGTTCGGATCGCGCGTCGTGTCTCCGTCTTGGTGCCAGTTTTGGTCGAGATCCCCGGGCGCGCTCACCACGCAACCGAACCCGTACCGCCCGTCGACGCTCTTGATGCTCCTGACTTTGTCCACGCCGAGGAGGTGCTTCACGAGAGGCACCCACGGCGCGTCCTCCGGTCCGAACGGCAACACGGTTTTCAACGCGGAGGTCACGTCGAGATCGACTCTCCCGCCGACTCTGGTGTGGAAACCCGGATACGCGTCGCCCAAGGTCTCGTTCGCGTCGTACGTCAGCAGCTGCTTCGCGTCGCCGCGCATCGCGGCCTCGCGCAGCGTCTTGGCGTACTCCGCCCAGCACGCGGCGACGACGCGACCGTGATCGATCGATGGAAACGACTCGCGTGCCGCGGTCATCTTCCCGTCTCCGCGCTTCTCGGCTTCCCACAGACCTGCTTCCCACGCTTCCCACGCCTGCTTTACTTCCGCCCCCCCCGCCGCCCCCCCCGCCGCAGACAGGTGATCGAACCGCGTCAAGAACTTCTCACCCTCCTCCTTCGTGCACCTCGCCACCTCGCGTTCCCACTCGAAGAGGATCTTCAGGTGGCGCGGCGTGACGTGGATGAAGCCATCGCGCTCGAACCTGAGGGATATCGCGCCCACTAAGTATGGCAGGGCTAAGACGATCGCATCCGGCAGCCCGCGTCGTACTACTTCTGGCTCCTGCATCGCTCCCGCGCGCGCGACGTTCGGTTGTGGCGTCGTGCGAAGGAGTCTCGCGAAAAATATTTGTGAGGTATTATTAAATTAGACCCGCCAGACCGATGACGTCGTCGCGTCCTACTCCGCCCTCGGCCTCTTCCCGCCGCCGCCGTCCTCCTCCCCCCGCGAGTCCTTCGCCCTCGGCCTCCCCCCCCGCGCCCACGCGGGAACGTACGTCCCGCTCAGCACGTACCCGCCGCTCCCCGCGCCCGTCGTCATCGTCGGATGCGTCCGACCCGGCAACACCTGAGGGTATTTTCCCATACGAAGCGACGTCGGGGCGGAGTCGAAAGGCGCGTCAGGGGTGGAGTCGAAAGGCGTCGCGGCGCGTCTCGGGATCGAAACCAGCGAGGGGCGAGCGGAGAGAGACGAACGCCGGGAGAGAAAGTCCTCAAGGAATGAAGTTCACAACGCGAACGCGGTCGTATGGGAACCAGTGTGCGATGAGGACGCGCCTGATGCTTCCTCAGCCACGGCTCGTGCAACGCGAGTCCCACCGCCGCGTGCGTCGACCGCAGCGCCTCGAGCGCCTCCGCGAGCGGCCCGGACGCGGGGTTCCACACCGCGAACGGCGCCGAGGGCGCGAGCAGCGGCAGCAGCGCGTCCAGCGCGACGCTCGGGTCCAGCGCGGGCGACGCGATGATCAGAGACGTGAACCCCTCGTCGTCGCGACACATCGCGGAGACGTCCCCAGGGGCCGCGTCGCGGATGCGCCGCGACCGCCACCCCTCCGGCTTCTTCCGCGTCGGCGCGCCGATCGCGACGTCGCCGCCCGCGGCCGCGAGCTTGGCAGCCTTATCCGCCTCGATCGCCGCCCTCGCCTCGACCGCGGCTTCTTCCCGCGTTTTCGCCTCGACGCTCCACGCCTCCGGATCCGACCGCGCCTTGATCAGATCGCCCAGCGCGCACGTCACGATGCTCTCGCGCGCCGCGTCGGTCAAGTTCATGAGCCGCGCGATATCCATCGTCGCCTTCTCCGCGCCCGCGTGCGCGGCGCAGAGGCGCCCGCGGCCGCCCATTCGATCCGCGGCGGCGGCGACGACGAGCCCGCCGCACGTCTCCACGACGAGCGGCGCGGCGTCGGCGCCGACGTTGCCCAGCGAGAGGAGCATTCCGAGCGCGTCGTACCGCAGGTAGTTAATCGCCGCGGGTTGCTTGTAGAAGTACGCCTCGCATATCGCGCGCGCGGACGGGAAGCGCGCGAGGACGCGCGTGAGATGCTTCGCGAGCTTCTTCTTCTTGTACTTTTCCTGCGCGAAGGCGGTTTTCGCGTGAAACGTGCTCGAGTTTTCGCACAGCTGTCGCACGAGCCCGGCGGCGCCGACGCCAGCCTTTTTCAACCGATGAATGTCGTCGTGCGACAGACCCTGCGCGGAGTTATCCCGCATGTCGTTGATCTCCGCGTTCGTGCGCTCGTCGTCGTCCTCCGGGACGACGCCCTCGTCCCAATCGCCCGCCTCCGCGCGCTCCGCCGGGTACAAGACGCCGTCCTGTTTATGTTTGTTCGGGGTGAAGTCGAAAGGCGTCAGATGTGGAGTCGAAAGGCGTCGGATACGGAGTTGAAAGGCGTCGGTCGCGGCGCGTCGGGATCGAAAGCGAGGCGCGCGCGAAGAGAGGCGAAAGAACGCCGGGAGACAAAGTCCTTAAGGAATCGCGTTCACCACGCCGACGCGGTCGTACGGGGACCAGTGTAAACAGATGAGGACGCGCCTGGTCCACCTCGTACGCGCCGCCGAACGGCTGGTCGATGAGCGGGTCGAGCGACACCGCGCGATGCTTGCCCACGCACGCGGTGCTGCGAGGGCGGGCGGGGAGGGGGACGGGGGGGAGGGGGAGGAGGGCGCGTGAGAAAGCGCGTCGTCGGCGCGAAGAGAGAGAAGAGAGAGACCGACGACGGATGGATGGACGGATGGATGCCGACGGCTCGGGCGTCGGATCTGATGATCGATCGACGACGCGTCGTCGGCGGCGGCGGCGGAGGACGGAGGGAACGACGCGCGCGCGGACGGAGGGACGGACGCGCGCGCACCCGCCGCGCTTGAGGTTGATGAACGCCCACTTCTCGCCGTTCATGTCGAGCAGGACGACGTCCCCCGGTCGCATCAGCGGGACGTCGCGCGGCGTCGGCGTCGGCGGCGGGGGCGCCCCGGCGACGCCGCCGAGCTCCTCCATCGTCGTCGTCGTCGTCGTCGTCGTCGTCGCGACGCGCGACGCGCGACGTCCGCCGCGCGACGCGACTACCGACCGCGGTCCGCGACGACGCCCGCGCCTTCCTTCGCGGTCTCGGCGACGGTCTCCTCTCCTCACGCCGGCTCGCGCGCGGCGTTGTGGTAGTGGCAATGCTGGCGTGGTGACACGACGCGAAAACGCGGCTACGCTATCGCTATGATACCTGTACGAGTCTCGGCTTTTTCATCACATCAGTCCGCGACGCCCGGCGTCTCCCCTCCTTCCTCGCCTCGCGTCATGACCCCGCTCGACCCGCCGTAGCGCGCGATGAGCTCCGCGGAGGCGCTGCGCCGGATGGCGCTCGCGAGCAAGCGCGCGCGCGCGCGCGCCAAGGCGTCGGGCGCGCGCGTGGACGCCGTGTACGAGACGGGAGAGATCGTGCCCGACGTCGAGCTCAAGCCCGTGCCGCCGTCGCTTCGCATCGTGCCGCTGCCGCCGCCGCCGCTTCGCATCGAGCCGCTGCCGCCGCCGCCGCCGCCGCTGACGCTGCAGCTCGCGGGCAAGGCGCTCGCGCACAAGAAGGTCGTCAACGCGAGGGCGAAGGCGAAGGCGAAGAACTCGCGGAAGAAGAAGAACAGAAGGGCGCGAGAGATGGCGAAGGCCGAGACGACGACGACGGCGGCGGCGACGACGACGCCTCCGCGATCGCCGCCGAGCGCGACGTCGCCGCCGAAGACGACGAAGAAGGAGCCCCGAGAAGAGCGCGCGGAGGAGGAGGATCGAGATCGACGCGGCGCGCTCCTCATCGACCTCGACGACGTCTACGACCGCGACGACGACGACGAGCGGGGCGAACGCGCGCGCGACGAAGGCGCCGTCGCCACGACGACCGCGGCCGCGTCCGACGCGATGGCGACGTCGATGTCGATCGCGAGGGAGCGCGCGAGGAAGGGCGAGATGGACCTCGTGAAGGCGAAGCTCGAGCTGACGCGCGCGCGCGTGGCGCTCGAGAGAAAAAAAGCGAGCGGCGGCGGCGGCGGCGGCGGCGGCTCCGGGGGGTCCGGCTCCGGCGCGTCGGGCCAGAGCGCGTCCGCCGCCGCCGCGGTCGCGCTCGCGGCGGCGCTCGCGGCGGCGAACGCGGCGCGGCGCGCCAACGCCGCCGCGGACGCCGCGAACGACGACAGCGCGGCGGCGAAGCGAGAGATCGACCGTCTCGACGCGGCGGCGCGACGGATCGAGTCTCGCCGCGCGTCGCTGAAGCGACAGCTGGAGGAGGTGGACGCCGCGGACGAGGACATTCGACGGCGGCGGCACATCGCGGCGGCGAGACTCAGCGGCGGCGCGACCGGCGGCGCGACCGGCGGCGGCGCGGTGAGTAAGTATCGGTGGACCGCAGCGGCGGCGGCGGCGCCGGCGGCGCCGGCGCGCGACGCGAAGCTGTCGAAGCTCAAAGCCGAGTTGGCGACGATGGCGACGCGACGCGCGGACATCGACCGCGAGATGGCCGCGGCCGCGGCCGTGATCGCGGAAGACGAGATCGCGAGGAAAAAGGCCGTGCTCGAGCAGCGAAGAGAGGCTCGAGAGGACGCGGCGCGGCCGGCGGAAGGAGGCGGCCGCGGCGCTTTCGATTCGGCGCCGCCGCCGTCTTCGTCGTCGTCGACGTCGACGTCGTACGTCAGTCCGCTCGTGATGTTCGCCGCGTACCGCGCCGGCGGCGACGCCGTTCTTCAAGGCGACGTGTACATCCCTCCCGCGGTGCTGAAGAAAGGCCGAGGGAAGGCGCGCGTCGGCGGCGGCGCGCTGAGCGTCACGGAGAAGAACGCTCCCGGGGTATTTTCTCAACGCGTCGACGCGTCGCGCGCGTTGTGTCCGTATGACCTCCGAGGGCTGTGCCACGACCCGAAGTGCCCGTGGCAGAGTCGAGACGATTACGTTCTGACGCGCGAGGAGAGAATAGCCGCGCACGACGTGTTTAGTAGAAGTAACGGTCGTGTTCGGTCGGGGGGTGACGTGTTCAGTGTTCGGTCGGTTATCACGCCGCACGAGAAGTACCCCGAGTGCCTCGCGTTGCGGTCGATTAACTTCGACGCGAAGCCGTTGAGACGACACGCGACGACGAGACGTAGGAAGTGGCTGCTCTCGAGCCAAGGGAAGGACCCGCCGGAGGTGAAGACGCCGCTGTACAACTCGCCGTCGGTCGCGAGGTTGGAGGGAAGGGGCATCGGCTGCGTCGTGCGGTCGGTCGTCGCGCGCGTCGGCGAAGAGCCTCCCGAGCTCGCGACGCGGGGGTATCGATACTTCAACTGACGACGCGAGCGCGATTGTTTTCTTTCGAGGCGACGACGACGACGACGGCGGCATGTGCGTATGTACACTACAGCACTACTTAGATCTTACAGCAGTAGAAATTGAAACGTATCGGAAATGTAGACGAACGCGCTGTTCGTGTGCTTCCGCGCTCCCCGCCCGGGGAGGTCGTCTCGGCTCGGTGTCGTTCACGCCGCGGGCTGGACGGCTCTGCGGAACCGCCCGTAGTTGCGGTTATCCGTCAGATCGAACGGGTTAACCGCGTTCTCTTCCCAGTTCGCGTCGCGGCGGAACCGCCCGTAGTTGTTGTTGTCCGCAAGGTCGAACGGGTTGAACGCCTTCTCTTCCCAGTTGGCGTCGCGGCGGAATCGACCGAAGTTGTTGTTGTCCGCGAGCGAAAACGGGTTCTTCCAGTCGAAACCCGACACGGGGGCCATGTCTTCGGCGGCGGCGACGTCGGTCTCTTTCGCGCCGCGGCGGAACCGTCCGTAGTTGTTGTTGTTCTCGAGGTCGAACGGGTTGAACGCCTTCTCTTCCCAGTCCGCGTCGCGGCGGAACCGTCCGAAGTTGTTGTTGTCCGCGAGCGAGAACGGGTTCTTCAGAACGAAACCCGACACGGGGGCCATGTCTTTGGCGGCGGTTTGCGGCTTCTCGCGGCGGAACCGCCCGACGTTCGCCTTCTGCGTCACCTGCCTCAGCGCCGCCGGGTCGCCTTTAACGAACCCGTCGTGCGAAAACTCGAGGCGCGCGTCGTCGTCGTTGCCGAGCTTGTGGAACCCGTAATTGTTCAGCTCACGCTTGAATCCGTTGATGTTGACGCGCGCGGGGAACACCGGGAGGACGCCGACGAGCTTCTTCTCGAACGCTTTCGCGTCCTTGACGACGAAGGATTTGCCGTCTTTGTTCCAGGAGACGACGTCGGACGCGGACGGGTCGCTCACGAGCGTGTGAAGCTTCCTGCGACGGCGACGGAAAGATGTTTCGGAGGGTGAGAAAAAAAAAACACGTGGTCGTCGACGTGCCTGTCGACGTCAACGGGTTGCCTAGGCGCCAGAGACGCCGCGGACGCGCGCGTTCGCGACGGATATCGTCGCCGAGCGCGTCGAGTCGCGAGCGGCGCGCGCGATTCGACGAACGCCGCGTCGCGCGCGACGCGCGCGACGCGCGCGCGAGGCGTCGCGCGCGCCGAAAGTCGCGTCCGACTGCCGACGGCGCCGAGCGACGCGTCTACGTCATCGGCCCGGTTGCCCAGGTGCCAAAGACGCCGCGGAGGCGCGAGTTCGCGACGGATATCGTCGCCGCGCGCGTCCCATCGCGAGCGACGCGCGCGATTCGACGAACGCCGCGCCGCGAGCGACGCGAGCGACGCGCGCGCGCGGCGTCGCGCGCGCAGAAAGTCGCGCGCGATCGCGAAAGACGCGACGTTTCGACGGCACGGGCCGGGCACGTAAGTTAGTGCGGGGAGAATCGAGGATCGAGGGGGAGCGCGCACATTATGAACGGCGACACCTTGACGCGATCGAACGCGTAAGGGTTGCACGAAGGGCGGCGAGCGTGAAGGTGCGTGGGGGCCATCGTTTGTGGAGTGTCGTGTGCGTGCGTGAGGTGGTCGGGCGTGCTGTAGTGCGCGATGGGTGCGTGTGTTTTCAGGACTTAAACGTCCCGCGAAAATTGAAACGCCGAGACTTCGCGCCAAGTTTACGAAAGGGCACGGTGCTGAAAGGTGCCCACGAACCGTCGCGAAAAAATCGTATGCGCGTCAGTCTGAAATTAATACGTGCCTTCGCCGTTCGCGTGCCTCCCACGAATTCAAGGCGCCGTCCACGGTGGCAAGCACGCCGTGCCGTTACTCTCGGACCCGACGACACTTATCCGCGCGCGCGTGCCCGCACAGACACGCACACGCACACACTCCGCGATGGCCGTCTTCCTCGCCGCTCCCGCGTCGCGCGCGTGCGCGACGCGACGAGTCCTCGCGCGAAGCGCGTCCGCGACGGCGACGCGCGCGCGCGCGGCGCCGCGCGTCGCCGCGCGTCGCGAAGTGAGATCGTCGTCGTCCGCGAGCGCGCGCGGCACCGCAGATCTTCTCGGGTTCGGGTTCGCGCGCGCGGCGTCCGCCGGACGCGTCGCGCGCTCGTCCGCCGCGGAGACCTCCGGCGACGCGGAGACCTCCGGCGTCGTCCTCCTCGACCCTCCTCCCGCGCCCGCGCCCGCGCCCGCGCCCGCGGCGGCGCCGGCGGCGACGACGACGACGCCGCCCGTCGACGCGTCGCAAACGTCGCTTCGACGCGTCGCGCGACACGTCCACCGCGAGGCGGAGTACGTCTTCGTTCGATTCTCGCTCCTCGCGACCGGCGCGTTCGTCCTCATCGGCGTCTGCGCGTCGCTCGCGCTGTCCGCGCTGCTGTTCAGCATGGGCGTCAAGGAGGTGCTCTACGAAGCCGTGGGCGCGTGGATGCAATTCTCGCCGGTGGGGCTCGGTGCGTTCTATCTCACACTGGTTCCCATACGACCGCGTCGGCGTGGTGAACGCCGTTCCTTAAGGACTTTTCCCGGCGTCTCTCTCCGCCCAGGGTCCCTCGCTTTCAATACCCGACCGCGACGCCTTTCAACTATTACTGACGCCTTTCAACTCCACCCCGACGTCGCGAGAATAGTCACCGCCGCCGTCGGCGCGCTCGACCGCTTCCTCCTCGGCATGGTCTGCCTCGTCTTCGGCCTCGGAAGCTTCGAGCTGTTCTTAGCGCGAAGCTCGAGGAAGGAAGAGCAGCAGCTCGCGAAGCGCGTGAACAAGCCGCTGTGGCTAAGAGTGCGGAGCATAGACGACTTGGAGCACAAGGTTGGCGAGATCATCGTCGCGGTGATGGTCGTCAACCTGCTCGAGATGTCGCTGCACATGACGTACTCCAAGCCTGTGGATTTGGTGTGGGCCGCGCTCGCGGCGTTGGCGTCCGCGGGCGCGCTCGCGCTCCTGCACTGGAGCTCGGAGAATCACTGCGGGAAGGACGACGACGCGCCCTGCGCGGTGCACTGAGTCGTCCTCTCGCCGCCGTTTGTAGACGCGTGCGCGCGTTCGTTTGTAATTTCAATTTTCAAGTCTACCGAAAAAACCGTTTTGCGTTTGCTGCTATTTTAGGCTACTACTCCTCGTGAGCACCTCACGCGTCCGCGGCGAGGAGGTGCGGTCTGGCGCACTTCAACACGATGACACGCCCTGCGTGGTGCACTGAGTCGTCCTCTCGCCGCGAGAGCATCGAATCGTATGCGGCGGCGGCGGCTACGCGCTCCTGTTACGAAAGTACTCCTGAATGTGCTCGCGGACCAGCGCGGCCGCGGCGGCGACTTGCTCGGGGGCGCCCTCGATGACGCAGACGCCCTGCGAGTCGTTCAACACGCGAATGGACGCGCCCGTGCGCTCGCGCAACGAGCGGATGTTGTTACCGCCCTTTCCGATGAGCCGCGACTCCGCGCCGGCACACGGGATGGTCTCCCTCGCGACGCCGACGACGGAGCCGGCGGCCGCGCGGTCCGCCCCAGGCGGGGCGCCCATCACCGCGACCTGCGAGATGATCTCGCGAATGGCGGCGGCGGCGCCCTGCGCGCCGGGTCCGA
>Ga0181560_10001902_pt1 | contig 19414 bp, 9 predicted proteins | sample 011ome_20_FD_133751 | JGI IMG/M metagenome (GOLD analysis project Ga0181560, IMG submission 133751) | Coastal salt marsh microbial communities from the Groves Creek Marsh, Skidaway Island, Georgia - 011509CT metaG (megahit assembly) | ecosystem: Environmental > Aquatic > Marine > Intertidal zone...
CCATACGACCCCGTTCGCGTGGTGCACGCCGTTCCTTAAGGACTTTTCCCGTCGTCACTCTTCACCCGCGCTTCCCTTTCAACGTTTGACCGGTAAGACGTTCGACTGACCGATCGCTTCACCACGCAGGCGACGCGGCGGCGGCGGCGTCTCCGACGAAGACGAAGGACTCGAAGGACCTGGCCGCCGGGTTGAAAGCCGCGCGCGACGGCGACGGAGGAAGCGCCCTCGACGCGCTCGTCAAGGCGGGCAAGGTGGAGGCGCTCTCGGACCCCGGTTTAGACGCCGCGCGAAGAGGCGACGTGGAGACGTTACGGAGGCTCGTCGCCGAAAACGGATGGGACCCCGCGGCGGCGGCGGATCGTCACGGCAGCTGCGCGCTGCTGTGGGCCGCGGGCGGCGGGCACCTTCCCGCGTGCCGCTTCCTCGTCGAAGACTGCGGCATCGACCCGAAGACGGTGTCGCAGAGAGGCCGCAGGGCGTATCACGGCCGCACCGCGCTGCATTGGGCGGCGCGGAACGGCCATCTGGACGTGTGCGAGTACTTCGTGAAGACGCGCGGGATGGACGTAGACGCGCGGACGGGGGAGGGCACGACCGCGTTCGCGTGGGCGTGCTGGCGAGGGCACGTCCGCGTCATGCGATGGCTCGCGGAGGAGGGCGACTGCTCGTACGGCGCGACGAACGCGTTCGGGTGTAACGCCGCGATGTGGTGCGTTCAGGGCGGCGGCGGCGGCGGCGGCGGCGGCGAGGACGAGGGCGACGACGCGACGCTCGCCGCGTGCGAATACGTCCGGTCGTTAGGCGTGACGTTTCGGCTTCTGAACGCGAACGGGCACAGCGTGTTGCACAAGGCTGCGCAGCGAGGGAACCGCGCCGTGTGCCTGTGGCTCCTCGGGTACGACGCGCGCGCGATCGACGGCGACGGCGTCGGCGTCGAACGCTCGCGCTCGCCGCTCGTCGACGCGTCGCACCTCGCGCCGGACAACGAGGGGTTCGCCCCGTCCGACCTCGCGCGTCTCGCCGGCGACGCGCGGCTGAGCGCGTTTTTGGCCGCGCGCGAGCGCGACGCGCGCGCGGAGGAGGACGCGGACGCGCGCGAGACGGACTTGGACGCGGCGACGAGGGCGCGCCTCGCGCGCGTCGCCGCGGCGGCGACGCCGAGGGTCCCGCCCGTGACCTTTTACGCCGCCGCCGCGACCGGCGATGTCGACCTCCTTCGCGCGATACTCGCCGAGGATCCGTACTACCCGTGTCAGGATAACGGCGGCGGCGCGCTGATACACGTCGCGGTCGCGTACGCGCAGCTCGACGTCGTGAAGGCGTTGCTCGACGGCGAGGCGTTTCGGTCGACGAAGAAGGGGAACGTATGCGTGAACCAACGCGGCGCCGCGGGCGGGTTCGGACTGACGCCCTTACACATCGCGGGCGCGCTATTTCTGCGGATCGCCCCGGAGCGAGACGCGCTCGCGGCGAGAGAGGCGGCCGCCGCGACGCTGCGCGCGCTGCCGAAGAGCGACAAGGCGGGACGGAAGGAGGCGTGGAAGGAGGACGCGCGCGCGAGGAAAATTCTGACGGAGTGCGCGGGCGCTTCGCGCGCGCGCGAGATGTACCGCGCGCTGCTGCAGCACGGCGCGGACCCGCGCGCGGTCGCGCGCGTGCCGCTCGACGCGCTCGACGCGTGCGGGATCGTCGTCGCGGATGGGATTAGGGTTCGCGACGGGATCGCGGAGGTCGCGCCGAGAGATCTCGCGGGCGAAACGTTTCGATCCGACGTCGCGGCGCTCGAGGCGGAGGCGAGCGAAGCCCCGCCCGCGCGGACGCCTCACGCGCGGCACGGCGAGTGGAGCTTCCTTCGCGCGCGGTACGGCGACGGCGCGGAGGAGGAGGACGGCGAGGACGCGCCGAAACCACCCCCAAACCCTAACCCGCGAAACCCTACGCCCGGGGAAATCACCCGAGAAGACGTCGCCGGCGTCCCCGGCGCGTTCGTCCTCCGCGGCGTCGTCCACGCCGCCGCGTGCGCCGCGCTCGCGTACACCGCGGAGCCGATGCAGCCGGTCGCGCTCGCGTCCGCGATAGCCGCGGTGACGTCCGGCTCCGTGACGGGGTACGCGCCGCGAAGGGAGACCGCCGCCGCGCGCGCGATTCGCACGCGCGACGTCGCGGCGACGTTCGCATCGGCGACGCGCGACCCGCTCGCGTTGATCTCCGCCACCGCGGGCGTCGACGGCGCGGAGTTCGTCCCGGTCGAGCCCGCGTGGTTCGCCGACGAGGACGAGGCTGCGCGAGCGCTCGCGCCGATCGCGGCGCGGTGCCGACCGCATTTGCCGCCGCGCGCGGGCGACGACGCGCTCGCGGCGCCCGGGCTCGAGTTCTCCCCGGCGCTGCGGTGCTATCGGTATCTCCCCGGCACCGCGTCGCCGCCGCATTACGATAAGCACTCGACGCGCGAGATCGCGACCGAGACCGACGGCGTCGCGCATCTCGCGAGCGCGTACACGGTGGTCGTGTACCTCAACGGCGACGCGCACGAGGGCGGCGCGACGACGTTCTATCGCCCGATACAAGATGGGGATGGCGATCAAAAGAGTACCAGCCGACGCGGGAAGACGTGGGCGGTCGGCAACGGCGCGAAGCCGCTGTTCGAGCGCGTCGCGCGCGTGCGCGGCGGGCTCGGGGACGTGCTCTTTTTCCCGCACCGCGTCGCGCGGCCGGGGGAGACGAGGCCGTTCCCGTACGAGCCCATGCTACACGAGGGGTCGCCCGTGTTCGGCGCCGCGCCAAAGTACATCCTTCGCACGGACTTGATGTTCGAGACGAGGAGGCGGCAGGAGACGGCAGCGGGAGACGGCGGCAGGAGACGGCGGCAGGAGACGGCGGCGGGAGACGAGGAGGCGAGTATTAGAAACTAATAGAGCGAAATAAATAGGAGTCGCGAACGAACTAAACCACGTCGTTCGATCGATCGATCAACGGCTCCTCGGCGTGCGTTGGACGCGGCGCTGGTACGCCACGCACGCCTTTACGTCGCCGAGAAGCCCGACGGCGACGGACGCGTCGCGCGCGACGATTTCCTTCTCGCAGTACAGATGCATCGGCGACATCGCGGGCTGGTCGCGAAGCTTCGCGAGCGCCTTCTTGACGTTGTGCAGCTCCGACGCGCGCGCTTTCGGGTCCCACGTCACGCCTTTGATCGCCTCGTGCTCGAGCTCGGAGACGAGCTCGCACAGGAGCGTGCCGTCGCCGCACGCCTCCGCGAGCTCCGCCGCGGGCGATGGCGACCCCGACAGCGCCTCCAGCGCGCTCTCCGTCGGAGCCAGCGCGGCCAGCGCGGTGCCCTTGCGTCGCAGAGAGACGCCGAGGGAGTCGATCCAGCGCGCGATGCGCGCGGCCTCGACGTCGAGGTCGCTCCAGCCGCTGACTTTGACTCTCCCGGCGCTCTCTCGGGGCGGCGGCGCCGTCGACGGCGTCGCGAGGCGGCGGCGGACCGGATCGAACGACGACGAGGGCGTCCGTCCTCCTCCCGCGCCGCCCGCGCGACTCCCGCTCGAGCTCGCGGACGACGCGAGCCGTCTCTTCGCGGCGCTCGAGAACGGTCCCCAGTCCGCGCTCGCGGCGACGCTGAACGGCGGGCGGCCGTGCGTCTCGTCCTCGCGCCGCCGCGCGGGGGACGCGGATCGCGCGCGGAACGCGGCGCGCGCCGCCGTCGCGGAGGTCGCGACGAACCCTCCAGAGGAGACGCTCGCGGGCGTCGCCGGGCGCGTCGACGCGCCGTCGCCGGGTCCGGGTTTCTTCCTGCTCGCGCGACTCACCGGGGGTTTCATCGCGTCCGCGCCGCGCGCAGCCTCCGCCTCCGCCGCCGCCGCGGCGGCGGCGGCGGCGGCGGCTTCGCGCTCCGCCGCCGCCGCCTCCGTGTACGACTTTCGCACCGCCTCCGCCTCCGCGGCTGCTTTCCTCGCGCTGACGGCTTCCCTGTTCCGATCCACCTCCGCGGCGCTCGCGCGCCGCCTCGGGAAGCTCTCGGACTGCCACACGTCCTCCCTGCCGACGGCGCCGATCCGCGTCGGGCGCGTCGGGATCGACGGCGAATACCGCGGCGCGTCGAGCTCGTCGTCGTCGTCCACCTCCTCCTCATCGCCGGCGTCCAGACGCGTCGCCGCCTCCGCCGCCTTCCTCGCCGCGGTGTCGATCGCCGCGTTCATCCGCGTCGGCCGCGCGGGCGGCGTCTCGCCCTCGTCCACCTCGTCCTCGGCGTCGCCGATCAGGTTCCTCAGCGCCTCGTCCTGCGCCGCGGACGCATCGCGCGTCGCCGACCCGACGTCCGCGCCGTCGTCGTCCTCGTTCTCCCTCCTCGCCTTCCACCCGAACACGTCCGACGACGACGTCGTCGTCGCGCCGTTCGGCGGGGACATCGCCGCGCGCGACGCGAAGTCGACGGACCCCGTGGACGCGATCTCGTCGCCGTCGTCGTCGACGTCCCCGGGGTCCCCGGGGTCCGCGGGGTTCCACCGTTCTTCTTCGCGCGCGCCGCTTCGCTCCGCCTCCGCCATGCGTCGCAGCACGCGTCCAGGCGACGGCGGCGGCGACGCCGTCGCCCCCGCGCCGACCCCGTGCCCGCCGAATTGCATCTCCGGCGCCTCCCCAGACGGCGCCGCCCGCGGCTCCGACGGCGCGTACGGGGTCATCTCCGTCCAGTGCTCGCACGTCGGCGTCGCCGTCCGCGGCGGGAGGCCGTCGTAAAACGCTCGGACGTCCTCGAGCAGGCCCAACGTGATCCCGGGTATCCCCGCGGCGACGTCCGCGTGGTTGAACAAGAAGCGACGGCACATCATGCGATGCCTCGCGAGCCTCTCGCACGCGCGTCGGACGTTCGCCTCCGCCACCGCGGGCGTCTTCGGGTTCCTCGTGACGCCGACGACGGGAACGCCCTCCACGGCTTCCACCAAGTCGCACAGGAGCACGCCCTTCGCGATCTCGGGGCACAGCGCCGCGAACGACGCGCGCAGCGCGCCGTCGGGGAGCAACCCCATCGCGTGCAGCCACCGCGTGATGGAGCTCTCGAGGCGCTTGACGTCCGGGTCGGAGTACGGCAGGGCTTCGTATCCGCTCACCGCGCGACCCGCGCGAGGGTCCACCGCGTTGAACGCCGTCGGCGGCTCGGAGGGCCTCTTCGTCCGCTTCTTCGCCGCCTTCGCGGGGATCGGGACGTACTGGTAGACGCGCGTGGACGTCTTCGCGAGGTCCGGTTCCGCCGCGGGCCAGTCACTGCCGGTGCCGGGGCGCGCGGACGGGCCGATCGGCGACGCCGGGCCGGTCACGACGGCGTCATCGACGAACCCCTCCAAAACCGCCGCGGGGTCGATCGTCGTCCCGGGGGTGATGACCGTCGCGCCGTGCGCGTTACCCGTCGACGTCCGCGGCGACGCCGGCGCGGACGCGCCGCGCGAGCTCGGCGCCGACCGACGCGACGCCTTCAGCTTCGTCGTCGGCGCGCGCGCGAACGACGCCTGCTCCGGGACCGCGTGCTTGACGTGCCAAAGCAATCCGAAAATATTCTCGCGCATCCCCTTCAACGTCCCCTCCGTCGACCACGTCAACGACGGCGGGATCGCGTCCGGCATCGTCCGCAGCGGCACGAGCGCGCGCTCTACATTCGCGCGCGCCGCGGTGAGCGTCCGCGGGCGACGCTCGCGCCGCCCCAACGGCGGCGCGCCGACGAGGACGGTCATCACGTCCGAGAGGAGCACGCCGTTTCGCAGCGGGTTCGCGAGCAGCTCCGCCGCCTCCTCGCGCGGCGTCACGCCCAACCGCAGCGACTTGAGCCACTCCCTCACCTCGTCGTCGCGCTGCTGCACCCCGGGCTGCGGCGGCGGCGGCCCCGGGTTGTACTCGAAGACCACGGGGACGTTCCCCGCGGCGGCGGCGGCGGCGGCGCGCGTCTCCGCGACGCTCCGACGCGGCTCCGCCGGTTTCGACGCGCGTCGCGGCGCGCCATCCGGGGACGTGTCCATCGGCGACGAAGGCCTCCCGGGCGAGGACGACCGCGAGTGATCCCCGCTCCCCTCGGCCGCGTCATACCGGCCCCCGAACAAGTTCGCGCGCGCTCTCGGAGCGGACGCGGACCGCGACCGCGACCGCGACCGCGGCGGCGACAGCACGCGCCGCGCGTTCGGCGAGACGTATCCGCTGTTCACGAACGGCGGTCTCCGCGCCGCCGACGCGTCCGCGGACGGGCACCGCGGGGGGCGGGAGACGGGGCGGCGCGACGGCATCGACGCGCGGCGCGGCGCGGAGGAGGAGGATCGCGATCGCGCGGCGTGGGCGCGCGCGCCGGCGGCGTCGGCGTCAAATGCGAACGCGGCGCGCGACGGCCCGGTGGTTTTTTTCGCCGCGGCTCTCTTCGCCGCCACCTTCGCCGCGGCTTCTCGCACGGGCGTCGACACGTTGCTGGCGTTCCTCGGCGTCGCGCGTCGCCACGCGCCGCTCGCGGTGGTCGACCCCGCGCCGCCGAGGCCTTCGAAGTGCCCGCGCAGCTCCGCGAGCTCGCGCTCCATGTCGAGCTCGCGACGCAAGTTTCTCTCCGCGCTCCGAACTTGCTGCGTCGTGTGAAGAAACCCGCTCTTCGACGCGCTCTTCGACCTCCCCGGGGATTTCGACGTCCGCCTCGTCGGCGACGCGAAAGGTGCGTTCGCGTCGTTAACGACGCGCCGCGGGGTCGACCCGCCGGGGTCGGAGATCCGGATCTTCCGTCTCCCCGGCTTCGATCCCCCGTACGTCGTCTTCGCGTCGCGGAGGAGACCCCACACCGCGCGCGGATCCGCCGCGGCGACGTCCGTCGTGCTCCACAGAAACGTCGACGGCATCTTCCCGCCGCGTCGCAGCACCGCGAGCGCTTTGTTTACGTTGTGCATGGACTCCTTCTTGTGCTTCGGGCGCGCGATGAGCGTCCCTAAGAAGACGCCCTCGAGCAGCGACACGAGGTCGCACAGGAGCAACCCCTTCGAGGTTTCCTTCTCCAGCTCCGTCGCGCTCGGAAGCCGGACGACGTCGCCGCCTCGCGTCGTCTTCGCGCCCGGGACGTCCAGCCCGAGCTTCAGAAGCCACAGGAGCACGTCCCTCTGTTCCTTCGACAGCGGCGCCGCGACACTCGCGCGCGTCTGGCTCGGTCCCGTCCACGACGGGCGACCGACCGGCGGCGCGACCCGCGGCGGCGGCGACGGCGCGCCGCCGTGCCCTTCGCCCTTTTTCGTCGGGCTCGGCTGGTGGTGATACGCGTACGTCGTGCGCGAGTAGCTCCACGGTCGCTGCTCCGACGCCTCCGCGCGTTTCGCGCGCGCGGCGGCGACGGACGCGGCCGCGAGCGCCGCCGCCGAGGAGGAGGAGGAGGACCGAGGGTCCCTCGCGCGCGTCGTCTGGCTCTCCAACGTCGCCTCCTCCTCTTCGCGTTCGCGCTCGACGCGGCTCTTACGCGGCGCGGCGCGGCGCCGCTTCCACTCGCTCAGAGACGCGGAGTCGTCGTCGTCCTCCTCGCCGTTGACCGACCTCGCGAGATCGCCGAGGCGCTTCGACGCGCTCGGCGGCGTCGGCGGCGGCGGCGGCGCGGCGGCGGCGGCGGCGGCGTCGGCGGCGGCGGCGGCGCTCGGGCTCCGCGCGCGCGCCGCGCCCGAGAGCGTCTCGAGCGCCTCCAGCGCTCGCCGCGACGGCGACTCCGGCGGGATCGCGCCGCTCGCGTCCACGCGAGGCGACCCCGCGGGGCGCCACGCCGGCGACGTCGGTCGCGAGGTTTTCCGCGGCTCCGGCTCCCCAGCCGTCGGCGTCGCCGTCGACTCACGTCGCCGGGAACGATCGTCGACGACCGCGGCGGTCGCGCGCGCGGCGCGATCCTCTCGGATATTCCCCGCGCTCAGGCTCGGGTCCGCGATCGCGGCCTCGTGCTTCAGCGCCGTGCGAAGGAAGTTCAGGACGTGCAGCGTCGTCTCCGGGTCCCCGCGCGCGATGCGCGCGGCGGTCTTCGAGATGGTAAGGAGCACGCGCGATCGCGCGTCGCCCGCGCCGACGCCGCTCAGACGCAGCCCCGCGTCGGTGCACAGACGATCGAGCGCGCGCTCGAGCCTGTCCACGTCGCTCTGCTTCTTCAGCGGGCTCGTCTTGGACGGCGGGCGTCCCCCCGCGGCGGCGGCGCCCAGGAGCATCGCGGTCAGCTCGCAGATGCACTCGCCGTCTCTGAGGTGCTTCGGTTTGCTCGCGAGCAAGCAACGCTTCCCGGGGAGGGAGTTGATCCAGTAGACGAGCTTCTGGACTTCGTCGGTGAGGGTCGCGTCGTGCGCGGAGACCTCGCGCGCGCCAGGGCTGTCGCGCGCCCCGAGCGCCATCGCGACGCGGGACCCCGACGCGACTCCGCGGGCGGGCTAAGATGCGGACGGCTTCGACCGTCGTCCGTCGAAAAGCCCTCTCTCTTCCTCGTCGCGCGACGAACGACGCCCACCCGAGACGACGTCCTCTCGAACGCGCCGCGTCCGTCTCCGCGCGGTCGCGCGCTTCGAGTCGAAGTCCCCGCCTCGACCCGCGCGGCGGTGCCGTCGCGCGTTATGCCGCGAAGGCGGCGGGAGTCGAATAGGCGGGTTCAAATCGTAGTGCGGGCGGGACAGTTACAGTTGTACTGTAGATTTTTTTCAGTGATCAGGCGCGCGCGGCGGCGGCAGCAGCCAAGCAGCGCGGGTCAAAGGGAGGTAAATAACAACGCGCCTCGCCTCTCTCTCGCGCGTCGTCGCGCGTCGCTCACGCCGCCTTCGTCGCCGCCACGAACGCCCGCCCCTTCCCCCCGAAGATCAACTCGACGTACTTGTTCACCCACGCCATCTTCGCGTCCTCGCCCTCCGGCGCCGCCTTCTCCTCCACGCTCACGCGCACCGCGCCGAGTCCCGGGTCCGCGACGGCTTCCGTGAAATCCGGTTTCACGAGCACGCCGCCGCCGCCGCCGCACTCCGCGATGCACGCGCCCACGCGCGAGTGCGCGTACCCCTCCGTCTTCAAGATACGGTGCGCGACCATCTCACCCATCTGCCACGCGAACTCGCCCGCCTTCGGCTGCGGCTTCGGGTTTAAACCGCCGACGACGACGGACGCGCAGTCGCCGACGCAGTAGACGTCTCGCAGCCCCTCCTTGGCGAGTTCGCAGCCGCTCGATATGGGACCGATGAGGTTCGTCCTCGGGTCCACGGGGACGAACCCGATCGGGCCTTTGCCCCTGCCCGCCGCGAGCCCCGCGGCGTGGATGAACGGCGGCGCGATCTGCGGGTACACCGACCACACGACGTCCGCGGCGATCTGATCGTCGTCGTCGAACTCGAGACACCGCCCGTCGTCGGTCACGCGTTTGATTTTCTTTTCGGGGACGTACTCGACGCCCTTCTCGAGCATCAACCGCGTGAAGATCTCCTTCGCCGGGTCCGGCAGCGGCCACGGCACGGGCGACGTCACGACGATGTCGATCTCGTCGCGGCACCCCGCGGCGCGGAACGCGTCGTCCGCGATGAAGGCGACCTCGAACGGCGCGACGGGGCACTTGTACGGCGTCGCGCCGATGGCGATCGCGAGCTTTCCCTTCTTCTTCTTCTTCTTCTTCGCCCCCGCTTCATCGGCGTCCGCGTCCGCGTCGTGCGCTCGCTGCCGCGCCTTCGCGGCGGCGATCATGCGCTCGAGGTCACGCCGCTGCTTCGCGATCGAGTCGTGCGCGTACACGTCCAGCGTGTCGGACATCCCCGGTATCGCCGCGGCGTCGCCGACGACGCCCGGCGAGAGCACGAGGACGTCGAACGTCAGCTCCTCGCCGTCGCTCAGGAGCAGGTGACGCGGCTTGGAGTCGTCCCACGGGTACAGCACGAGCTTCTCCACTCTCGTGCGGAGCTTCCAGGTCACGCCCGGGAAGTTCGCCTTGGCGTCCTCCAGCTTCCACGTCGTGTCCGCGTCCGCGACGCGGCCGCTCCACGCGTACTGCCACGTGCCGCCGATCGTGAACGCGTCCTTCGCGTCAACGATCGTCACGTCCACGTCCGCCATGGGCGGGTTCGACAGCGCGCGCGCGCATCCGAGGCCGCCGAAGCCGGCGCCGATGACGACGACCTTCATCGCGACGGGTTAAGGTTGGGTGCGGTGGGGGGTCGAAAGGACGCCGCGCGGGCGAGTGAAGACGCCCCGTCGCGACGCGACGAATTGTGTGTCACGCTCTGCTCGTCGTCTCGCCGCAGCCGTTTCGTCAGCGGCGGTGCCTGGTTTGACTTTCGAGATCGCGCGAGGGTTTGCGCGACAGACGGCTCCGCGCGGCGTCGCCCTCGGTCGCGATGCCGCTGGGACGGAACACGCCGCCGAGGATCGCCTCGCGAGGGAGCGGACAAGGCTTCGGGAAGCGCAAGCGCGTCGCGAAGGTCGCGTTCACGCCCGAGCCGGCGCCGAGGAAGCGCGCGGCCGCCGACGCGAAGAAGAAGGCGGCATCGTCCTCGAACGACGTCGCCTCGGACGCGAACACGACGCGCGGGGGAGGAGGCGGTCGACGACGCGCGAGGAAGAACGGCAAGCGCGCGAACGTCGATGACGTCAGCGAGGTGCGCGCCTTTCGCTCGTCGCGATCGACTCGCGCGTCGGTCTCGGTCCTCCGCGGCGCGCCGCCGCCGCCGTCCGTTCCCTCGCGCGCTCGCGTCGGATTCGCGATGACGCGACTCGTCGTTTCCTTCCGTCGCGCCGTGCATCGATCTCGTCGGCGTCGTCTCGCCAACTCACCGCGTCCCTCCCACCCCGACATCTCGCCTCCTTGGACACTCCTCGCAGTACAAGCGCACGCGAGGAAAGATCCACTCGCAGCTGTCCGCGATCCGCCAGCTCAACGCGATGATCGACGCGTACGACATGGACGGCTGGCGCGGCGCGTCGCGCGAGAAGCTGCGACCGGCGGAGGAGATTCGAAAGGCGAAGATCAAAATCTTCAACGCGAAGCTCCGCGTGCGCGAGTTATTCAAACACATCGACCTCGCCATGGACGGCGCGAGAGATCTTCACGCGATCACCGACGAGGACGGCGAGCTCGACGCGGAGGACGTCTTCTGCTGCGCGTGCGGCGACGGCGAGAGCACGGACGACAACGACATCTTACTCTGCGACGGGTTCTGCGACCGCGGGTTTCATCAACGGTGCTGCGTCCCTCCGGTACGAACGGAGGACATCCCGGAGGGCGACGAGGGGTGGCTGTGCGCGCTGTGCGACGCGCGCGTGGACTGTTTCTACACCCTCAACGCGGACTTCGAGCTCGAGCTGGACGCGGGGAAGGCGACGTTTGCGGACGTGTTCCCGGAGGAGGCGGAGGCGGACGTAAAGAAGGAGGGGCCCGGGCAGGAGAACGAAACCCTGGCCGCGAAGAAGGGCGACGGCGGCGTTGTGAGCGGCGGGATCATGGAGCAGGAGTGGCCGTCGGACGAGGAGGACGACGAGGACTTCGGCGCCGACGCCGCGAGCGACGACGGCAAGGACGATGAGGACGAGCCTCTGAGCGGGAGCGGGCGGTCGGAGAGCGACGACTCGGACGACGACTCGGACGACGACTCGGACGACGACTCGGGCGGCGACTCGGCGAGGCGGCGACTCGAGCGCGCGTTGCGGGACGAGCCCGAGGTGGTGGTGGGGAAGCGGCGGCGCGCGAAGGTGGACTACCGCAAGCTGAACGACGAGATGTTCGGCGACGGGGAAGCGTTCGAGGGCGAGTTCGACGACGAGAGGAGAGGGGGGTGGGGGCCGGCGTCCCCGAAGTCGGGGATGGTCACTACGGGCGAGGGGAAGAGACCGAAGAAGGCGCCGCGCGCGAAGACGCCGTCGTCGGCGTCGAAGAAGCGGCGGCGGTCGTCCACGTCGGCGGCGCCGACCTCGCCGAGGTCGCCAAAGTCGCGGCGGCTGAGCAACACCCCCGCGGGCAAACAGTCTACTAAAACTTCGCGGTTCGGCGACGAGACGCGCGCCAGCCTCGAGAGGACGTTTTCGAGCGGGAAGACCAACCCCGGCGCGGACGACTGCGACGCGATCGGCGAACGGGTAGGGTTGACGTCGCACCAGGTGAAGATATGGTTCATGAACCGTCGGCGCGCGTCGAAGAAGCGCGCGTCGACGGGCGGCGGCGACGAGTGAACGAGATGGGGGGAGGTCGGGGGAGGGAGCGCGGGGGGACGTCGCGGAACGAACGGGGACGGAACGGAACGGAACGGGCGAACGAGCTTACGTATTTTTACACATTCACGTCTACGCTCGCGTCTCCGCTCTCCGCCCGCGATGGGATGGAACTATCGACGATATAAGTTAACGCGCGGGACCTGCAGGGTCGCGACGCCAGCCTTCGCTCTTCGCTTCGCGAGCGAAAGCGAAAGCTCGCGCTTCGCTCAGGGCCGTTCTATACAAGCGAAAGTCGGGGTGGAGTTGAAAGGCGTCAGTTGGAGTTGAAAGGCGTCGATGGCGGGGATTGAAAGCGTGGGACCCTGGGCGGAGAGAAACGCCGGGAAAAGTCCTTAAGGATCGGCGTTCACCACGCCAACGCGATCGTATGGGGACCAGTGTATAGAACGCACCTCACGCCTTCTCGACGTGCGCGGTTTCGTTCAACTCGGCGGCTTCCCCACTCGCCGCGCCCTCCGCGTACACCACCGTGTGTTGCCCCGCCGCGGCTCGCATCTCGTCCAGCTCCTCTTTGAGCTGATCGATCTCCCGCTGCGCGTCCGCGAGCTCCTCCTTCGCGGCGTCGCGCTCCTCGACTAACGTCCAAATCATGTTATCCTTCACCGCCAACAGACGCGACAACGCGTCGCGTTCCTTCGACGCCGCCGTATACACCCGCGCTTCGCGTTCAAAGTCGAGCGCGTTCACCTCCGCGGGCTCCGGGAGCGGTCGTCGCGCTAAGCGGTCGCACGCGTCGTACATCGCCTGCGGACGAAGGAGGAGGGCGCGCGGGCGGGCATGACGTCAGGGGGGATGGCGTCAGCGGACGGGACGGCAGCCCCGGGGGGGGAGATTCGATTTCGATTTCGATTTGAAAACCGACAGCGCCAGACGAAAGAAACTTTTCGCACCCGGTACCGTCCGAGGAACTCGGACGACATCGCGTCCGGCGCGGACGTCACCGCCTCCACCTCCGCGGCGAGGACGTTGATCGCGTCCGCGTGCCTCGCGAGCTCGTCCACCTCCCGCTGGACTTTCATCTGCTTCAGCGCCTCCGCGGACGCGAGCCTCTGCAGCGCCTCGCTCGCTTCGCTCTGAATGTCGCGCTCCATTACCCCTCGGACGTGCGCCACCTCGAGCATCTTCGCGCGCAGGCGCCCAATCTGATGCAGGATGTGGTCGCGCTTCGCGAGCAGCGTGCCGTTCACCGCGTAGTGCAGCGTCCGCCGGCAGTTCGCCGCGTACGCGTGCATGTGCTCCGGGGAGACGAGCACCTCGGGGGGCGGCCCGCCGAGCGGCAGCGCCGGCATCGACGGGTACGCGAAAGTCCCCGTGGGCGGACGCGGCGGAGGCGGCATCGGTGGAATCGACGCGGACGGCTGCTCCGGCGGCGGCGCCGCGGACGGCGCGACGCTGCCCGGCGTGGGCGGCGCGGCGACGGACGCGGGCGCGGACGGGGCCGCGGATGCTGGCGCGGACATCGTGCGTCGGACGGACCGCGCGACGACGCTGTGCGGTGCGCGACGACCGCGGCGGTTCGGTCGTTTGGATTCGACCTGACGCGCTGCCACGCATTAAACGGTCAACTCTCAGAGGTGCGTTCTATACAAAAGTTTTTCACCCACCGCTCGGTTTCAACATTTGATCGCTCCCCCTTTCAACTGACCGGTGCACTGTTTTTGTATGGAATGGCCCTCATCAGCGCCGTTCGGCGAGCGTGTTCGTCACAGCAGTCGGCACGGCGCTTCCCGCGCGCCCCGCCCCCCCGTCGCGGCGACGATGGACGGGCGATGCGTCGTGTGCCTCGCGCTGGAGCCGCCGAACGCGAAGCGGCCGCACTTTCGATGCGCGAGGTGCGGCGAAGCGGAGTACTGCGGTCGCGAGTGCCGCGACGCGCACCGAGCGACGCACGCGCGACGATGCGCGATATCGCGCCGAGAGCGCGGCTGGGTCAAAGGCGAACTCGCGCCAGGAGTGCCCCAACGCGGGCCGGACCTGCACGCGCCGGACGGGTACGCGCCGCCCGGGGGGTGGGAAGCCCCGGAGAAGGTCGCGACGACGAAGGTGAAGGTCTCCGCATCGCACGACGCCACGGGAGGAACGCTGCGGGTGGTGGGCGCGCTCGTGCGACCGGACGCGTGGGGACGCGAGGACGACGACGCGAGGCGCGCGCGAGTGGAGAATCTGATGCGCGCGCGGCGGCCGCGCGAGAAGGAGGCGGCGGCCAGGGAGAGGGAACCGCCGCCGCCGACGGGGTTCGAGCCGCCGGGGGGATGGGGGCAGGCGACGCTGGTGGACGCGCCTCGACGCGGCGGGCGCGCGAAGGCGGCGGCGGGCGCGTGACGAGGAGGCCACGGCGCGCGAGCGGACGACGTCGCGAGCCGTTTCATAACGGAAGTATTGAAGTACGAAGTCGTCAGTACCTTCGTAGCTCGCATCGGAGTTTCACGCCGCGTCGCTCGCGGCCCCTGGGCCCTACGCGCCGTACAGCGCGCTGTACTTTTCGCGCAAGTAAGTCACGTACACCTCCGGGTCCAACTTCGCGCCGGTGACGGCGACGCACAGCTCGTCCGCGGACGGGTGCAGACTCCCGACGGCGTGAATCTTCCTTCGCAGCCACTCGCGAATCGGCGCCAAGTCCCCATTCTCCACGAGCGCGTCGAACCCCTCGATCTCCTCCCTCGCGCGCGCGTGGAACTGACACGCGTACATCGCGCCCAGCGTGTACGACGGGAAGTACCCGAACGAGCCGTCGGACCAGTGCACGTCCTGTAACACCCCGAGCGCGTCCGTATCCGGGACGACGCCGAGGAGCTCGCGCATCTTCGTCCGCCACAGCGACGGCAACTCCGCGACGGACGCCTCCCCGGCGAAGATCGCGCGCTCGATCTCGAACCGCAGCACCACGTGCATGCTGTACGTGAGCTCGTCCGCGTCCACGCGAATGAACCCCGCGGACGCCTTGTTGACGTACCGGTACAGATCCTCCGCGGTCACCCCCTCCTCCTTCGTCCGCGGAAACGACGCGTGGAACTCCGGCAACACGCTTCGCCAAAATCCAAGACTCTGCCCTACGTACCGCTCCCAGAACAAACTCTGCGACTCGTGGATCCCCATGCTCAGCGCGCGCTGCACGGGCAGCCCGTCCTGCTCCGCGTTCAGACCTTGCTCGTACAGCGCGTGCCCCACCTCGTGTATCGTCCCCATGACGGCGTCCGTGAAGTTGTTTTCGTCGTACCGCGTCGTGATGCGCACGTCGATCGGCCCGACGCCGCCGGTGAACGGATGCACGCTGCGATCGAGCCGTCCGGAGTTAAAGTCGAACCCCATCTTCGTCGCGATCGCGCGGCAGAATCGCTCCTGCGCGTCCTCCGGGAACGTCCCGGAGACGAGCGCGGGATGAAGCTCCAATTTCGGCGCCTCGAGCGTCTTCGCGATCACCGGCGCGAGGCTCGCGCGCAACACCGAGAATATCTCCTCCAGACGCTCGCGCTTCATCCCTCGCTCGAACTGATCGAGCCAGTAGTCGTACGGCTCCACGCCGTCGTCCGCGCACGCGGCGGCCATCTCCTTCCGCAGCGTCACGAGCTCCTCGAGCGTTGGCGCGAACGAATCCCAATCGTCGCTCTCTCTCGCCTTGACCCACGCCGCGTAGCCTCTCGCCCCGAGCGTCGCCTCGCGCGCTTTGAGCTCGCCGGGGAGCCGGATCGCGTCGTCGTAGTCCCTCCGCGCGTCGCGTATCACCGCAGCGCGCCACGCGCAGCCGTCCCCCGAATGCGCGCGCTCCGCGGCGGCGATCGCGTCGCCGTGCGCGGCCGACGTCGCCTCGCGATGCGACAGCTCCGCGAGCGCCGCCTTCTGTCGGCCGCGCGCTTCCGCGGCCGCGTCCGGCATCATCACGAGCTCGTCCCACTGCAGCGTCGCCTCGATCGCGCCGAGGTCGGACAGCTTGCGGAGGCGCGTCGCGAGGGCGTCGTACGCGGTCTTCGCGTCGCCGGCGAGCGGCGATGACGACGACGACGCCGCGGACGCGGAGGCGATCGTCGTCGTCGTCGTCGTCGTCATCGCGCGTCGACGACGCGCGGCGGCGGACGACGGCGCGGCGGCGGGACGGACGGACGCGACGCGGCGCGAGGAGGTGGAGGGTACGGAGACGCGCTGGGCGGCGCAGCAGCGGCGGAGGATGACAGAAGACGACGCGATGGACCGCATCGACGCGCGCGCGGGGAGTGATCGCGCGCGATGGTTGGTTTTCATAGCTCGCGAGTCGTCGTCGAGTCGTCGAGCTCTCGCTCTCTCGCTCTCGTCGAACCGACCACGTCACCCCTCTCCGGCTCTCCATTCTTCGCCAGAACGACCCGCGCGTCGCGCGGCGTCCATCGCGCCAGCCCGTCCTCGCCTCCTCGAGGCACGGCCTCACGCGTCGCCGTCGCGCCGCCGTTCGCGCGGAGCGGCCGCGTCGTCGTCGACGTCGTCGTCGTCGCGCGTCGTCGCGCGGCGGATCTTCATCCTTCGCGGCGGGATATCTGGAAGAGGGTAAGACCTCGAAGAAGGGTTCAAACCACCGCGGGGTCGATCTGGGCGCGCGCGGCGTCCGCGCGCGTCGGAACCCGCGAGAGAGGCGTCCGCGAGCATGTTCGCGCCCTCCGGCAAGCGCGCGGCCGCGCTCGCGCGCCTCGCGCGCGACGCGCTCGAGCGTCGTCCCGCCGCGCGCGCGAACGCGCTCGCGAGCCGACTCCTCCGAACGCGCGTCGTCGCGCCCGGTCCCATGCATGTCGACGCGACGCGCGGGCTCCACGTCGCGTCCGCCGCCGCGGTCCGCGCGCTGATCCCGTCCGCGGCGGCGGCCGCCGTCGGTAGTCCTACCGCGGTCTGCGCACGCGCGGCGGTGGACGTCGTCCGCGCGGAGCTCCTCCTCGCGCGACGGTCGCTCGCGCACGCGTCGCGGTCGTCGCGCGACGAGGCGGGCGACGAGAAAAAAGTCGGAGGAGGCTCCGGCTCCGGCTCCGGCGGCTCGGGGTGGGAAAACTTCCAGCCCAAGACTGGCGGAGGCGACGCGAAGACGTCGGGCGACGCCGCGAAGACGCCGGTCGTCGCGGGGAAGGACGCGGGTGAGAGCGGCGGCGGCGGCGCGAAGGCGAACGAGGCGACGGGCGGCTCGTCCAAGGCGGATGGCGGAGAATCGTCGTCGTCGGGCGGCGGAGGGGGCTCCTCCGGAGGCGAGGGCCCCAAGACCCTCGGGGACTTGAACCCGTTATGGTTCCAGCTCGCGGCCGTGGCGCTCTTCGGTCTCTTTTACGCCGCGGCGTCCGCCGCCGCGTCGGAAGTCCGAGAGATCTCGTTCCAGGAGTTCAAGACGACGCTCCTCGAGCAAGGCCTCGTCGAACGCGTGGAGGTGTCCAACAAGACGCGCGCGAACGTGTACGTGAAACCCTCTCAAGGGTCTTCTTCCTCGTCTTCACCTGGTCCCAACGGCGGCGCCGCGCTCAAGTACGTCTTCAACATCGGATCGCTGGACTCGTTCGAGCGAAAGATGGAGGAGGCGCAGGAGATCTTGGGCGTGGACCCGCACGAGTACGTGCCCATCACGTATCTGAACGAGGTGGCGTGGGGCGCGGAGATCATGCGACTCGCGCCCACTTTACTTCTCCTCGCCGGGATCGTGTTCCTGAACCGACGGATGGGAGGGATGGGCGGCGGGATGGGCGGCGGGATGGGCGGCGGCGGTTCAGGCGGCATCTTCAACGTCGGCAAGGCGACCATCGGCACGCTGGATAAGAACGCCAAGCACAAGATCATGTTCAAAGACGTCGCCGGGTGCGACGAGGCCAAGGCGGAGATCATGGAGTTTGTCGACTTTCTGAAGCGCCCGAAGAAGTACGAGGACCTCGGCGCGAAGATTCCGCGCGGCGCGCTCCTCGTGGGCCCGCCCGGTACGGGCAAGACGCTCCTCGCCAAGGCCACCGCGGGCGAGTCCGGGGTGCCGTTTCTCAGCATCAGCGGCTCGGACTTCATGGAGATGTTCGTCGGCGTCGGGCCAAGCCGCGTGCGCGATCTCTTCGCGCAGGCGAGGGCGCAGTCGCCCTCGATCATCTTCATCGACGAGATCGACGCCATCGGCAGGCAACGCGGCCGCGGCGGGATGATGGGCGGGAACGACGAGAGAGAGAACACGCTGAACCAGCTCCTCGTCGAGATGGACGGGTTCGGATCGAAGGAGGGCGTCGTCGTGCTCGCGGGGACGAACCGACCGGACATCCTTGACCGCGCGCTCATGCGCCCGGGAAGGTTCGACCGTCAGATCTCCGTGGACCGCCCGGACATCAAAGGTCGAGATCAGATTTTCCGCGTGCACCTCGGGAAGATCAAGCTCGACGCCGACGTCGCGCACTACAGCGAACGGCTCGCGGCGCTGACGCCCGGGTTCAGCGGCGCGGACATCGCGAACGTCGTGAACGAGGCGGCGCTCGTCGCCGCGCGCTCGAACGAGCGCGCGGTGTCGCTGCCGCACTTTGAGCAAGCCGCGGATCGCGTCATCGCGGGGCTGGAGAAGAAGAACAAAGTCGTGAACAAGGTGGAGAGGAACACCGTGGCGTATCACGAAGCCGGGCACGCGGTCGTGGGATGGATGCTCGAGCACGCGGAGCCTCTGCTGAAGGTGTCCATCGTCCCGCGAGGCAGCGCGGCGTTGGGGTTCGCGCAGTACCTACCCAACGAGAACCTTCTCGCGACGACGCAGCAGCTCACGGACATGATGTGCATGACGTTGGGCGGTCGCGCCGCGGAGGAAGTGATGCTCGGGAAGATATCCACGGGCGCGCAGAACGACCTCGAGAAGGTGACGAAGATGGCGTACAACCGCGTCGCGGTGTACGGCATGAACGAGAAGGTCGGGATGCTGTCCTTCCCGAGCGACGATCAGCAGTTCCAGAAGCCCTACTCGCAGGACACCGCGAAGCTCATCGACGAGGAGGTGAGACTGCTCGTCGCCAACGCGTATCAGCGCACTTTGGATCTGATCACGAAAGAGAGGTCGAAGGTGGAGGCGCTCGCGCAGGCGCTGCTCGAGAAGGAGGTGCTCCAGCGGCACGACCTCGTGACCGTGCTCGGGGCGCGGCCGTTCGCGTACGACGGGCAGCAGAACATCGACATCTTGAACGAGGGGTTCAAGTTCCCGGAGAAGTTGCTCGAGGGCGGCGGCGCGGCTGATTCGGCGGCGGAC
>Ga0181560_10001916_pt1 | contig 19362 bp, 6 predicted proteins | sample 011ome_20_FD_133751 | JGI IMG/M metagenome (GOLD analysis project Ga0181560, IMG submission 133751) | Coastal salt marsh microbial communities from the Groves Creek Marsh, Skidaway Island, Georgia - 011509CT metaG (megahit assembly) | ecosystem: Environmental > Aquatic > Marine > Intertidal zone...
TAAAATTGTTGTCTGGTCCAAGATTGCTTGTACCTTGTGTGAATTCAATGTTTTGCAAATATTGGCTGGAGAATGTCGGTGGATCCGTAGGAGAAGTGGTGGGTGAAGTGGTAGGAGAAGTGGTAGGAGAAGTTGTGGGTGACGTGGTCGGAGAAGTGGTGGGCGAAGTTGTGGGAGTTGCCCCAACATCATTTAGGAATAGCCCGAGGGCAGTTACCAGGACCAATTTCCTTAACGAAAACAAGGTCATGTCTGTGCAAATTTCCCGAAAAAGCAAACCCCACAATCAACTTCTTGTACAAACCCCTTTTTGCTGAAGAAGTTTGCTCGAGGATCAAAGTTAACTTTTGTAAAAGAAAATAATAAAAAAAAATAATATAACTTGCAATTTTTTCGTTTGAGTGGCGCAAGCAGATACACAGCAAAAGAAATCAATTTTTGAATTAAAAAAAACAAAATTGCAATTAAAAAAAATTTTTTCTGCATCACAACTCTCGAATGGAAAATGCACTCGCGTTCCAATTATTGCGCACATGTTGTGTGTGCACAAAACACGCAACAAGTCAACACATAAAGCAATTGCATGCAATGTTAAAACACCCAGTTCAAACAAGTAAAGAAGAAAAGGACGCTCGCAAAATCGAAGCAAGGAAGTCAAAAGTGCAGAAAAGGGTCTGTCAACCACAAACATGAGCTTTTGACTTTTAAAATTTAAAAAAATAATACATTGTTGCTCGTTTCCAAAGCAAACATGAAAGAGCTGTATTCATCTTTTAATGAGCAAACTTTTTTCAAACTCCAAGTCGCGAAGCATAATTGCCGTTGCCTTGCTGAGCGTCTTGGAAGCATCGGGTGCATGCGCTTTGACAGGAAATGCTCCAAACCCAAGGTTTCGCCACGCCCGCGAGGGACCATTTGCTGCTGTTGTTCCTGAGTTGCCTTGTTTGTAGCAAAACATCTTGCATTGGGTCGCAGTGTTGATGTGGAATGGCAAAAGGGTTTGTTCCACTTCTGCCAAATAAACGTGCAAGCCGGACCCGCGCTCGTCGGATTGCTCCGCGCAAAGAGCCATACAGAGACACGCGTGATTTGCAGAAGGTACTGTCCCAGTGGCAAAGCGCCATTTTTTGTGCTTGCAAAGGCCGCCCAATGGCGTCGCTGCTGGAGTTCCTCGTGCCTTTTTCGGAATGCGAGCTTTCTTTTTCCGTTTCTTTTCCTTGTGAACGTGTGCAATTCCATGCGACGCTGGAAATGTTTCGTCGAGACTCAAGGCCCTGGACACCCCGTGGCCGTTGGTCCATAAAATCACCCGTTTCCACTCGACGCTTTCGCCCCTGCTATTTTTAAAATCGAGGTTCAATCTCTCGATCGCTTGTGCGCATTCTGGCCTTTTCTCAGTGGCGAGCTGAATCACATGTCGTTCAAACAAGGATTCGAACAGCTCAAGAGACTGTGGGTAATCACCATTCTCGGACGAGTTGTCGATACACTGCTTGTGGGGCAAATCAGGAAAAAGAAGCTTCTTGCAGGGATTGATGGGCGTGAGTTGGGACCAACATGTGTACCAGAGATGCAGGGCAGCACCAATGGTTTTGTTCTTGGTGGAAAAGACCGCCATCGAGTCGTAGTTTTCTTGGTGAGTTTGAAACGAGGATTCACGATCTTGGGGTTCGCGGACGTTCATCAGGCGCGCAAGGTGATTGATCATCCTTGAGAAAGTGTACTCAAGGCGTTCGCGCGACAATGCGACGATCCGAGCCCACGTGGCCACCACTTGATCGTTACACGCTGCCCCAAACATCTTGGCCCACCCCCCTTGCTGCACCCATACCAAGCACCTCCGTGCAACCAGGGGCAACCGCTGGTCTTGAAGCACTGTAGTAGCTTTTGAGCAGAGTGATGCCGCACGCAACTCGGCCACGCCAGACCATTCTTGTGCCTGGGCCTTGTCCAAAAAAGTCTTTTCCGTCCAATGCCTGTGCAGCGGGTCAACGATGTTGATGCCGGAGCTCCGAAGAACGGGTGCCAACTCCAGGCAGCACGCAAGTGCACAAAAGTCGCTGAGCGAAAGGTGTGCTGCTTGCTCTTTTTTGCACTCGACAGATCGTCTGAGGGCAGTCACAAACTCCAATGTCCCGGGACAAGGCGAGCGTTTGGACTTGGTGGGCCTTTGCCACTGAAAAGTGGTTCTCCGGACGCAGGCTTGAGAGAGCACCTTGTTGCAAAAGTAGAGCACGATTTCACAGGCACGGCCGTCTTCCCTCACCGGGCCTGGGCAGAGCTTCACCGTCGCAAACTGTTCAGTAAACAGTTGCAGAAGCAGAGTGATCAGTGGATTGTTGATTCGCATAAAGCGAATCAACACATCCCCTCCTTTTTGCAGCGAAGACAGTGCCAACAACAATTGGTTCACGCACTGCTCAAACTCTTGCTTTGAAGGCAGGCAAACGGCGGCTTCGACCGAGGTCCCGTGTTTGGCATGAGATCCCCCCAGAGTAAACCAGTCGAGCACCACGACGTTGAGGTCAGTCTCGACCGCAGACGTGTACAATCTGCTCGTCTCAAGACAGCCTCGCCATACCACGCTGTTCCCTGTTGATTCAAGCGAACGAATGACCCACTTGAAAAAACCAGAGTCTGGGCGCACGGCGCTCTCGACGGTGGCTTGGGGTTCCTCTTCTTGTTGTTGTTGTTGTTGTTGTTGTTGCCCTTCAGGAACAAACTTGATCGTTGCTGCAACTGTTGTCTTCTGTTGCTGGCGCCGCAACACCAGGGAAGCAAGTGCGTGTCCGTTTTCCTCCGTCACCAATTGGGTCGTTTGCACAAACGCGGCTCGTGTCGCTTTGGTGATTGCTTGGGCTTTTCTGCGACGAAGCTTGAGCATCGGCAACGCTGATAAAAGGGTGTCTTGGAGCTTGTGCCAGGTCTTCTTGTAGGGGAAAACTTGGGGTGTGGCCGAGGCGCTCTTTTTGTCAGAAAAAGGATCCGCGCAGGGGACCGTGACGTGAGCCTTGCAATCCACCACGGTAAAGGGCAATCCTGGGTTGCTGTCCTCCACTTGCCTAGAACCACGGTGAATGTCGAGCGAATGTGTGCACGAAATGTGCGCAGTTTTCGCTCCTGTGATGCGGCCAAACGGGTCCTCGATCACAGCAAAACGCATCACGCTCCCCCCTGAATCGCTGAGCAAGCCGAATTCGGGGTGCTCTGGGCTGTACTGATTGTCGGATGCGTCTTCCTCATCGCTTGAACCCACTCCGTCAACAAACTTGACTTCAAAATGTTGCGGCGAACCACCCTTCTCCTCCCGATTCCCAGGAGAATCTGACCCGTGGTTTGGTGCATATGCACGCGTCGCATGTGCGCGGTGTTCCGTGCTCTTGCGCGGCAGTGCACGAACACGAACGTTGGTGGAGTGCGGTTGGTCTCGTTGCCGTTTTTTCGGGTTCAAACGTGACTCGGGTCCTTGTGCACGAGTTTGGCGCGCGTCGTCACTTGAATTTTGCGGGCGGGGCTCGAAACCGACGCCCGTCTGCTTCCGACTCTGTCTTAGGCGCCTCTTCTTGTTCGCACGCCAAACGTGTTTCGGAATGGCAGGCGGTGGTGGCGGAGGCAAGTGGTCAAGAATCGACAGCCGTGAACCCCGATTTTCGCTCGAACCAAAGTGATCATTTGAATCAGGGCTCTGATCTGAATGCGACTCTGGGGAAACCGCATCTGCGCTATCGGATCCACTGTTTTCTTGAGAAAAGCATTGGAACAAGTTGCCTTGTTTGAGAGCCTCCAGCAAAGCCAGTATGTCGCTCATTTTGTTTGCTGTGGCAAATACCTACATACACATGCGCAAAACAAAAAAAAATCAGAAAACCAACAACAAAACATCGTTGGGACAAAAAACTATTCCCATCCACAAAAAAATGAGTAGAGTTGTTTTTTCGTTGGTGCGTTGGGCAAAATCCACACAACAAACAAAAACAAAAGTCAGAAAGGAAAAGCAAATGTATATTGCGCAAAAAGAAACATGCACAGGAAAATCACACGCGCGAGAGAGAATGTTGGAGGTTTTGTTTGACATGTGCAGGCAAGTGTGCAATGTAATTTGTGTTTTATTGTGCGACATCCCTTTATTAAAAAATCCCCTAATGCGTGTCCTTTCACAACCTATTCATAAACACAGCTCTCCAATCCAGTGCAAGTATACATCGAGGGAAACAACCCCCTTTTTTGATTTACAAAAAAATCCGATGACAAGAATGTTCACTTTTGATAAAGTTGATGAAATATAAATGGTGGTTGTGGCGACTGCGATGGCTTTTGTACGATTGCACGTGTTTCCTGATGATTGCAGCGTGGAGAAAATCTAACAAAATTTCGTCAAAACGTGCAAAAATCACACAAACCCCCTTTCCGCCCCCCGAAACACAGAATCCAAGAATGACGTGTTTTATTTTGTTCACTTGCGTGACCTACAATTCCTTTTGTATGTTTTTTTCTCGGCTCAAACAAAGTCTTGCAACTTTTTTGTCCTTGCCACAATCTCAGGACCTCGATCACTGCCAAAGGGGGTTTGTCTAAACACCATAGATGTACCTTTTTTCCTTTGCCTCTTTTTTCCCTCACGTTTTGTTCAACAAACAAGACAAAACAAACAAACAAACTGTGGTAAAACAAAACGCTGTAGCCGAAAAAACACTCAACTGTGACAACTATAAAGGAAAAACACCAGGACGGAGTGTCCACAGCAAGTAGCAAAAAACACTCCTCACTCCTGCCTTCTTGCGTTTCTTCCTCGCTGGGAAAAAAAACAAAAAACAAAAAAACAGGGGGATCTTTGGCGTCTTAACCTCGTTTTGATTTTTGTGCGTTCTCTTATTTTCTTTTGTATTGTCTTATTTTTTTCCTCAAGAAAAAAAGGTTGTTTTGAAAAGGATGTGTCTTTTCCAGAAACTGCAAAAAACAGCAATTCAAATAACCCTGTCAAAGCCCAAATCACAACTACGATGGGCACTGATTGTTCTGTGGTGTGTGGCACATATTGGTGCGGACAATTGTTTGACCGATGAATCCTTTTTTGCATCAGTCTCTGTCACAAACAGGGGTTTGTTGACACAAAACCCACAAATGACGCCTTTCCAAACAACAACTGAAACGTTTGATTATCCGTTTGAATTTCGAGCAACAATCAATGGCACGCACACTGCCGTTGATGTCCAGAGTTCTCCAGGGAGTGTTTTTGTCGGTGTAACACGCACGCGTGAATACAAACAGTTAAAAAGATTTAATCGCAGAACCAAAATGGTTAAAAAGGACGGGTTGCTTGCCATGCTCCAAGGCGGTGCGCCTGTTTTTTCAGTCTCCTGCTACCGAAGAAACGAGGTTGCTTCAGGTCCATTGGGAGTCGACCACGACGACATGCTGTGCACAGCTCGCAAAGATACCAACGGCGATTTTCAGCAATGGCTGCAGCAGCTCAATGTGTCTTTGATAGACACGACAGGACCCCAGCGCGTGTTTGCCCAATCCCAAACAGACGCAGACAAAGTGTGCGATGCAACCTCAACACCTGGGTCGTTTGCTTCGTCTGCTGTCGATACCATGGAAACAATGTTTGTCGACGAACAAGTGCTTTCGTCACCATCAACACAGCCACAGGCGGCTCGCCAGCGCACTGATCGCCCGGTGTGCAGCACGACCAGGTTTGGTGCGCGCGTGTTTGTTCCGTTGGATACCCTTTTGCAAGAAGGGGACTTCGAAAACGAGGCAGTGGCGTGGCAAGCCATGAGCAACGCCAAACTGAAACCCTTTGTGCATTTTCATGTTAGGGCTCCTCCTGGAGTCACAAAAGCATTCATTGTGACATCTGCGCATCGCTACATTGAGCCATCAACCAACTCTACTTTACACCAAGGGTACGCAACAGGATATACGCCTTGGAACTCCGAAAGCGTGCACTACCCAATGATGATGGGGCACGTGGTGCACCCAGCGACCTCCTCTCTTTTCGACCAGGTGGAAGGATTCGGTTTACCAGGTTTGGCGGCGCCGTTGGAGCTGCAGGCAACCACGTTTTCAAACGGAACCACAGAAATCAAAAGCTTCCAAGGAATACTGACGGGAGAACTCCAGCCTGACCACTGGTTCTACGTAGTGTACCAACGCGAACCATCCATGTACAGCACCACCAAGGTTGGATTCTGGCCACCGGAACACATTTCCATCGCTGCGAGACGCAGGTCAATGATTACTTTTTTGCTTGATCAACTCGAGCCTTTCATGGAAGACTGCTTCGTGAGAACCGCGCACCAAGTCGAGTTCGTGGCAAACCTCATGCACGCATCCGGTCCTGATGTGCCTTCTTTTGGAGGCGGTGGGTGGGGCAAAGGGGGCGCGCCTCAGTGGTCCGAATTCTATGTTTTGGAAGTGCTGGAAGACTTTTTCCAAGCAGGATTCCACTCTTTGGTTGCGATCAACCCTGGTGGCAAAAACGGTTTTGGCGGCAATGTACCGGACACCGGATCCTGGTTCAGCTCCTTGGGAGGGTTGTTGCCGATGAGCACCGCCGCTCTTTTTAGCTTCTTTGCTCACGATTTCGCCCAATGCATGCACACGCTGAACACTGAAGATCCTCACCCATGGGGTATGAACAGCGCTCACTTCGACACGCGCGCTCCTTGGTCCCTGAACCCCACTGATTTTGCAGACAGGTCTTTCTTGAGCTGTGTTCAAACTTGCACCACTCCAAATGCGTTGTGTTCCCTTTTGCAAGCGATTGACACAGCGGGGCAAGGGAAACCCATGTTTCTCGGTGCTTGGACACAGTTGGTGAAAGTCATGCGCACATTGGTTCTAGCTGTGTTTACGCACGTGTACTATCACCAAATACTCAACAACGTGCAGACCACCGACTTGTGGACTTCAAGTGTCCCGTTGTCAAGTCGTGGCCAAGTGTTTGACGTGGTCGACCCGTCTTTTGACCATGTGCTTTTGGATTCGATGCTGCGAACCGACTTTGATTTCAGGCCGCCTTCGTCTCATCTCGGGAGTTCCACAGCTCGCGTTAAACACGACGCAACCACGAGGTCCGCAGTACCTCTTCTACCGGGAAGTCTCCGGACTCGGTACACCGAAAACCGCGCAAAGAACTACGGCAAAGTGCTGATCGTTGGTGGAGCAACTGCCTCAACTCGAGCATCGGATTTCAGCACACAGGCAGCTGTTGTCACCGCAGACCTCAAGTACTCGTTGGCACAGGCTACGTCGCCCAAACAAAGTCTCCCTTCCATGGCGACCAAATACAACACAAAATTCCATTCTTCGCCCACTGCGACGTTGACTGGAGTTGGCCAGCCGCCCCCGTTGCGTTACTCTCTTCAAAGTGACATTCCATTTTTCCCCGGGCATGATTTTGCTGCAACTGTACCACCACCCCAAACGGTGCTCCCAGGCACTGCGATACCTTTATCGTGTCTCGCGCGCGGATGGGCTTTGGCCAACACGAGCACCGAGCCTCTTGTTGGGGCTCACGTACCTTTGTGGAACCAAATGGCGCCTGGCGGAGAAATACACATTTGGCCGAGTGTCGTTGAACAGTCCAACCTCAACGATAGACGCTTTTCCTTGGACATCCGCACGTTTACTGCAGAGGGGACGTTGGAGGCAACGATGGAGGCACTCAGTAACCAAGAAATGTGGCCGAGTTCGACTTGGACAACTTTCCCCATCATCCAACTTTCTCCGCTCACCGCAGGATCTTGGCGCGACACGAGTGCAGACGCGGGAACAACTTCCGCTGCCACCATGCTGCAACAGTTGGACCCTGCGCTGAGCAGGAGCGGGGACGTGGAGGAATCACTCCGAGAATTTGTTTGCATGGCCCGAGTCACTCTCAGAGTGCGAATTGTGGTTGAAGCTGCCACCTTCTCAAGTGGTTTGGGACGAGGACACAGCTCTGCCAGTTTGCTGCACACAATCGACATGATCGATGTATCAACCCAATCCGTGGACCGCCTGATGGAGCTCGAAGACTGGATGATTCAACAAGACACACCAACTCTTGCACCAACCGGTTCACCTACAGCCAATCCAACGATTTCCCCCACAGGGGCCCCCACGGGGTCCCCCACGGGGTCCCCCATGGGGTCCCCCACCGGGTCCCCCACGACTTTCCCAACCGCCAGTCCGACTGCAGTGGCTTCTGCAGTCGAGTCATTGTTGAATTTTGGACCGTCGGGGCCTGCTTCGTTGGTCATAGGGTTGATGAACGATTTAACTTTTGGGATCGATGGAAATATTTGGAACCAAGGGTCGTTTTTGTTTGAACTCGATGCGGTGTTGGTTGGGTACGACTACTACAATCCGAACTTGCCTCCGAGGCGCAGGAACGCACCACAAAACAGGCGCGCGATGCAGTCGTTGGTGCTATCTGCATCCATCGACACGTCTGTTTCTCCCGAACTTGTGCTGCGTGCAGGCGGCTCGATCGTCGCAAATGTGAGCAACGCAAACTTAACCGACTGGGGACTCGTTGTGTTTGAAGCCGATCAAAAGGTCGCTTGGAGACACGAAACCCAAGTGTACGCGAATGACTCTTTTCCTGTGACTGGGCCAAACGGCGACTTTTATTGGTCGTTGATCCGAGTGGCATGGACCGATGGAATCGGGGACCGCAATTTGACCGTGCGACAAGCACAAGGATTCGGTGCGAGTCTCGTGCCTTGTAGTTTTGGGTTTGTTCGAACGAGCGGACTGTGTACAAACGTGAACGAGTGTGCAAACATGACAGACACGTGTGGGCTTCCTGCTTCCACTTGCCAAGATGATCTAGGGACATATTCGTGTGTCTGCGAACCTGGCTACACGCAAGGCGGCGACCAGTGGACCTGTGATTCTGTGGTTACAGCATCACCGACCACGGGTGCCCCAACAACTTCGGTACCAACCACCCCGAATCCCACTACCTCGAATCCCACCACCCCGAATCCCACTACCCCGAATCCAACTTCCGGCAACAGGCGTCGGCTGTTGGTTCAACGAGAACCCAACGCTGAACCTCGCAACTCTCATTTTGCAGCACACATTAACAGAAGAAGCGGACAAGGTACCACCGTAGGCCCTCTCACTGTGGCGGAGGCAAGGACTGTTGTGCAACAAAGCCACCTGCCGATTTTCCCAGTCACTGCCGTGTTGACAGGGCAAACCACAGCACCTCGCAACGCTTCAAACAGTCACGTAGCAACGCACGACGAAGACCGCCTCAAACTGAGAGAAAACAGATGGGGGAAACGGTATTTCCGGCTCCAGACTCTGCACGACACCAAAGCAGAGACAGGGTGGAGTGGAAGCACCAGTTTGCCAGGATCGGGCGCAGTACCACAGTACCGTTCATTGAGTGCACTGCAGACGGGAGCGTTCGCGCGAGACCTACTCAGGGCCAATGACAAGTGGTGGTTGTGTGACGTAGGAGTTGACGCGATTGTCAATTACCACGCACCAATCGTGCCTCTGTCGAGGGTCGGGGACCACGTTCATTTTGCAGTGGACCACGGGGGGCTTGCTTTAGTCGCAGATGCTTCTCCATTGGGCATGACCCAAGAAGAGGGTGAAGATTTTTTGGACGACTTGGATTTTCAAACCAAGGCGTACCGCGTCATTCACAACATTTCAAATCACATTGAAATTGATCTTGCTCCCCACAGATTGATTCTGCCGTCCACGTACGTGAGGATCGACCACGGCACGCGCGGGGCACTGCATCGGTTTCAAGCTCCGTTGCCACTGGCCGAACCAAACTTGACTGCACAAGCCATGCTCCAGCGCGAACAGCCAGCGAGCGCAGTCACTGGGTTTGTCATGCGAGCGTGCAGAGGAGCAGAAGAGTTTGAAACACAGGTGTCTGCACAGGCTTCCTCTCTTTTGGCAACTGGTCAAAGAGGACATGTGACAGCCCCTACTGCTGCTTCGACCCCCACCGTGCTCGGCTGGAAGGCTTTTGTGTCTGACGCAACCTCCTCGAATTCAAAATTTACCAAAGGGAAACTGGTTCTCGACCCACGACCGTTAATCCCTTTGCAGGCGCGACAGACTCCGCATTACACAGAAGACCCGCGCATCAGGCTTGTGGTCGGCGCGAGTGTGAGATCGAGTGCGTACCAGTTGTCGTTTGGAGGCACCGGATTGCACCGTGGTCCCATCTTGCCTGGAGTCGCCGCTCCGATATTTGCAACAACAGGCTTTGCGCGCGTGGAAACGGGCATCGCTTCGCTATGTCGAAAACCGCTCTGGATGCAAAACCCAGTGCTTCTTCAGCTGTGGGAAACGAGCCGAGTCACATTAGCAGGGTCTGCTGGAATCATAGTTGATTCCTCGAGCTTGGCTCATGCTTCTACCAAGTTATCGCAAACTACCGCAACCGGGCAAAGCAGTGACGTGCGAACCAACTTTTTGACACGGGAAATGAGGCGGTACGCGACTGAATCAGAGGTTGCAGCATACATCCAACTGGCGAGGTTTGCGGCTGACTCAACCTCTTCCATCTCAAAAGCATCCGGTAAAACGGACCACCTCCAGCTTTCGCTCAATGCAAGAGAGAGCGATGCCCAGGAGTTCCATGCCGATTCTTTGGTCGAGTCCGTCGCAACAAGAGCAAGCAACGCAGCACTCTTGATGCGAGTTTCTCACACTAAGCTCGATTTCGCGCATTTCGAACGATGTGCGGTGCAAACTGATGCGCAACTGGTACCTCAATCATTTGACGCGCAGAGCGGCACAAACACGAGTTTTGGCATCAAGTTCGGCCAACAGCCACTGGATGGCACCACTGCCACCTTTTCTACAATCGCCAGTCTTTCCACCGACACAATTGGACAAACCTCGCTGCGCAACTCTCCACTTGGAACGGTGGTTCCAGCAACCCGCAAAACACTCGTGTACTCGGTAACAGCGCTCGCGCGCGCGGAGTTGACTAGGAAACGCGCCTCGTTCCCAACGAGCGTCCACGTGACTGCCGCTCAAGCTGTTGTTGCAAACTTTGCAAGGGAGACCTCGGTGACCAACTTGGACCTTCGGCAATTCGGCGAGGCACTGATTGAGCTCGATACCAAACAATCGCTCAAAGTGTATGCGCAGCTTAGTCCAACGGCATCGGGTTTGGCTCAACACGCGCTAAACACGAGTGAGGTCTATTCAAACACTTCCGCATCGTTCGAGGCATTGGCTAAGGGGAACTGGGTCCCGCTCGAGTGGCACCCATGGGCTTTCGCGCGTCAATGGAAGCATGTGTTGGGGTTTGTGGCGGATTCGAGCACGAGCCTGAACAGTGCAGCAAGTGCAAGCGGCACTTCGCATGGCCGAGAGACCACCGCGGTGCACATTCCACCGTTGGAGACGCTGAGGGTTCGATTTGTGTATTCTGGCCAGCACTCCAGGCGGTGCCTTAGCCCCCAGTTTTTAGCACTGCATGCTGCCAATTTGGGTAAAAACCTGTTTGAAAACGGGCACGTGTCTCAGACAAGCGGCCCGGTTACTCTCAACCAGATGCGGATACACAAGACGTCCATCGCGCCTTTCGAGAGCTTTGAGGCCAACTGCGCTGATTTTTATTTCAAACTCAAAGGATTCAACGCGGATCCACGTGCGGTAAACAGAGGCACGTGTTCTCGCGACCAAAGCCAGTTGAACCAACAAGTACCTGCAGCAGGGGTTTCTTGCTTTAGATTGGTGTACGAGCAACGAACAGACGAACCGGTAAGTCCTTCGGCAATCGAGCTCGCCGAAGAAGGCCTTGTCGCGTTCTTGCACCGAGAAGCGACCACACGTCTGCCGACTCACCCTTTTTCCGCGCCACCAACGCCATCTTCGAGGCGCGTGCTTGGGCCTAACTCTGTGGACCCTCAACTTCCAGAGGGACCAAACGGCAATGAAATCCACGAATTGCTGACGCGCGCTGCCATGCTTGGAATCATGCACGTCGGAGCGACCGCGCCACTCGACCTTTCCACGACAGGCTCTGCATTTCCGGAAGACCAACTGTACGCACCCAAATTCGGTGTCACGAGCTACAGTGTGGAGCCAGGGTACGAAGAAAGTTCAAGAATGATTGTGCAGCTGTACGCGCCTCCTGTCGTAAACACGCACTCGAGCCACGGGGCAGGGAGCGACTACGACAACGTACGTGTGTTGGGTGCCCAGGTGGAGTTTTTGGTAGTTGCACAGGACAGGTCGGTTCTCAAACCTCTGTTCGCCAACCAGTCTGTTGGTCCAAATAGTTCGTCGGCGTTACCACCACCCACAGAATGCGATTGGGAAACTCGCCGGTTCGGTATGGGGTTCTGGGATTTTCACTCCGAACTCGAACAATTTGCACTTTTGAACGCGTCCATTGACTTGGATGTGTACAGGCGCCAAATGAAATCACTGTTGACTTTTGATCTCTCGCGCTGGTCGAGTCAAGAACTCGAATCGATACCAGACCAGGGAGTCCACTCGCTGTTTGGTGACGCACTGGTGTTGCGCGATCTTTCACCAACCCGACTCCTGGCAAACGTTACTCAGCTGATCAAACAGGCATACACGAACGTCACCGGTCGTGAGGACTTGGTCGAGTGGGACGCTGTCTTGGTTGATTTCAACAACGCTCGGCTCGAGTACAGGTACAAGATCAACGTGGAGCACATTGGCACTGGCCGACGGTACGAGCTGCTTCGGCGGGATCTGTTTGGCAAGCAGTTCAACCGCCACTGCATCAATGCAAACTGCACCTGGGAAGCGAGCACCGACGGTTCAGGTTCGATCAAACCAGGGACTGGGTTCTGCAAAACAACTGTCGTGCAGCGACTGAGCACAGACCAGGACGCAGAAACGGCTCTCGACATCCGCATTGCACAGCACCGCTCAACAACCGATCCAGTTTTCAACACGAGACCTTTCCGCGCAGTGGAGGTCCCGATGCTTCGCATGACCGACCAAAGGTGGCTCGGTGCTTGGAACGAGCTCGTGCAAACCGCGGGACCCTTTGCCAACTCACCAGCAGACCAGTTCCCACCAAACAGCAACGTCGCCGCAGGGGAAGCCCGACAGTTCCACGTGCAGTACGGCCAAAGGCCTCCCTCTGGCATCCTGGAGCACGTCAAAAAGGGCACTTGGGAGGCGGAAGGCGCGGACACTCTGCTGCTCACGGGTTTGTTTGCACAAATGAAGCAATCGCCCTTTGCCAATGCCGGGAGCAACCACGTGTTCAGCAACTTGTGGAATTCTCAGCACACGTCGAGCGAATGGGACTCCAACGGCCAAACAGCCAGGCGCGGTGGGCTCCTGCCCCTTGGGTTCGATCCACTCGATGTTGACGGAGAGCATAACACATGCGTCACGCGTGCAATCATGCGAGACACTCCGCAGAAATTTCCCCTGGGCGGGAACAGCGGCTTCGGAGACGCGAACATGAGCTCTGCGTGGTGCATGATGCCACTCGGGGCCAACACGCCTTACGCAGTAGGAGTCGAGCCACTGTGCGACCCTCGAATAAGCATCAACGCCACAAAGCGCGTTTCCAACAGTACGCACCAATGGTGGGATCCTCCGCCGTACGAGGTTCAGACACTTTCCGCTTACCTCGCCGCGTGGCGCAACGAATCAATTCATTCGCGCGGGCGAGGCTGGGGCACGGGGAATGGCGCGGGTGGTTTTGTGGACACGGTGCCATTGGAAGCTTCCAACTGGACCAAAGCCGAGTTCGGGGACCAACTCGAAGACGACTTGGCCCACGCGAGTCCTCTTTTGTTTGAGTTGTACAGAACGTCGAGGCAAGGCTTGGCGCCGTCGGGATGGACCCAGCTTAAAACAGTTGTGTACGAAGCCCACCGGCGCAACACGCGCGTCTTGGCTTCCATGACACTAAGCTCGAGAACGGTGTTGTCGGACGCAGTACGCTATTTCCAGGTGAGGGATCCGACCGAGGATTCGAGAGTGTTCCCCGTCCAGGTACAAGGAGAGTCTTGGCCCACCCCTCTTCAGCAACGCACTCCGCTCACCAACGGCCACGAACTCAACCGATTGGAAACAGAAGACCAAGAGTACATGTTGGGTTTGGGTGCAGGTCACTTTTTTGTTGGCAGAGACGCACTAGACCACTACACACACCCAGCGGGTGGGACACTGCATGCGACGGACCTGGTGCGCGCGCCTTACCCAGGCGAAAACGACAGTGCTCAAGCAAACGAAGAATTCGAGCACTCGGGGTTCAGGCTCGACCCTGCTCATGCTTTGGTGCGAAGCATGGTGTGCTCGGACGTTCGGTTTGCCGTTGAACGAGCCGGTCTTGACGGACTGGTGGTTGACGCTTCCCAGTTGCTCGACTTCCGCATTCCAGGACAAGGCAGCAGCGACTACGAGATGGCGGTGGAAGGCTCCGACCACTTGTTGAAGCTGGTCAAACAAAGAGTCGGCAGAAATAGCATGAATGGGAACAACGGCACGCTTCTGGTTGCGGGAGACATTCGCAATCGCGCAAATCTCGTACCCGGGTTTGATCTGCAGTCTGCGTACACGTCTGGTTTGCCTCGCGAGAGGTGCCCACTTTTCCCGGGAGGTGCCAACACCACGGGGTGGGTCGAACCAAACCCACTGGTCACGAACACACTTTCATTTTCGCAAAAATTGGGCGCAAGAAAACTTGCTTTGGAACATCGTGTACTTGCCTCTGAATCTGCATATCTCGGTAATGCCAGGGTTTCCTCTCAGTCTCTCGACCTCAACCCCGTGTTCGAGTGGGCTTGGCCTTGGCTTGAACTCGGTTCTTCGGTGTTTGGTGCCGATCAGTCGCAACTCGGGTCCCAGAACCTGGTAGAGGCTTGGCACTGGGGGGACGATGCGCTCGAGTGGCCACAAGGCTTGCTCGACATCGAGCAAACGAGCATTGGACCGATGTTTCTGGGGTTCTGCAACGCGCCGCAGCTGGTCCAGGCAAACGCGACTTTTACACCCCACCAACGGCTTACTTTCAGAATGCAAGACACCCAATGCAGGCCTCGCACGGCGTCGCCAAACTTTGCCTATGCATCCTTTGAGTCGATGGTGAGCCCGTCCAGCGCCTCTATTTTCGGCAAAGGTGCGCTCCAACCGAGTACTCCCGTACAAACAATTGTTCGCGACAAACACGCGGTTGTTAGTCCACCAAACGTCCAAACCAACGCAGGGTTCAAACTAAAAATGCTCGAACTAGCGCGAACATTGGCAATTCCAGGAGTCTCTGTCGACGGTCTGGGGCGAGACGGTGTCCAGCTTTCTTGTCTTTTCCCACAAAACTCGGTCGGCGGCGGGTGGTTCGGTGCTTGGTCGATGGCTGTGTGGTCGATCGATCTGAATGCTTCGCAAGTGCTAGACACAGCTGTACCATCACTGGTGGATGTGAGAGGCCACCCTTATTCGATGCGCAGCGTTCCATTTGGTCCTTCGCTCAAACCCAAACGATTGGTGGTACTTGCAAATACGCGCAAAACACTCTTGCTTGCAGAAACAAGCGGCGATCCACTGGACGACTTGACCGCGGGGTTTACGCAGCGCACTCTGCTGACCCATTTCGGCGACACCGTGCTCAACTCGGAATTTGGGTTTTCTGAATTTCCGTTCGAAACCACACAGCAGTACCCCCCTCTGCAGCTGAAAGGACTGTGGCCTCCCGGGTGCTCCGGCGCAGGGGTTCCTTGTGTTGGTTCTCATTTCGCGCTCGCGATGCCACCCTCTTCTCTCGAACTCTTTGTCACCAGAGACCACTCCATACCAGTCCCCTCGAGCGACTATCCAGTGTCTAGGTCTCCTCAACTTGCAAATATCAACGGCACAGGCGCGCTGCATGGCGAATTGTGGGATTTTGCGGATGTCACAGACACGGACGGGAATGTTATTGGTTTTACTGTCGCGCCTACCAATGCTCCAACTTCACAACCTTCTTTTGCACCAACCACTGGTCTAACGACGGCAATGCCGACATCAGACCACACTGCTGGACCAACCACGGCCTCTCCGTCTGTAGAACTAACCGTCTCGCCAACGCCTGTATTTGCTGCCGCCAATGCTACCAGAGTGGTCAGCGGAGCGTTCGAAATCGGACTCGTAGGGTTGGTGTCGTTTATGGCTTTGATGTTTTTTATGCTGCTATTGTGTCGCAGCGTTGGTTTGACCAACGCACGAAGCCGAACACGCAGTTACAAAAAGAACCACTACGTCAGCGTGCCGTAACCACCGTCAAACGAACAAAAAAGCATCAATCTTTGTTTTGTGTGTTCAAAAACCAAAACAATAAAAATAAACAAAACACAAACCACCCTACGCCAGGACAAACATCAGCAAATCACCATTTTTCTTACAAGACTCTTTTTTTTCTTGGAAAACAACAAATTGGTCTGTGTGTGCGTACTTTGCCCGTATTTGTGTGTGAATGTTTCAAACAAAAATGAGTTTTTGTTTTTGGCTGTTTATCCGTTTGTTATTGATTGCGGCCTTCTGAATACGTTACGAGGAGTGCCCCAGGCCTTTGTTGCTCTTTTGATCGTTGTGTTGTCGCATCCAAGAAACTTTCCTATTTGGGTAGCTGCGTCTTTGTCTGAGAGTCTGAGATACAACGTCCTCTCGATTGGTAAACATTTTCTGACCCACTCATTATGCGCTGTGTTGACTTGACCTAATACAGTAGACAAATTGCGAGCCCACGTTTCCATATTTTGAGAATCGCATTTACTGGGGTCTTCCCTGACCTGTTCACACATGTCTGAAACAATCCCTGGACTGAACCGTTCAAAATGAAACTTGGTGATTTCAAAACCCACGACCTGGTGGTGTGTTCTCATTCTATGCTGCAAGCAGGATGACCTCATCCACTGGCAAAATAGTTGCTGCACGACAGATTTGACCCACCTGCTTGTATCTCTTTCGACATGAATAAACAATGCTTTTGGATAAAGTTGTGGCAATTTACAAGCCAAGGCGTAAATCGGGAAATCGGAAGCAATGAGTTTTCTGTTTGCGTTAAAAGTAAGTATTGTCGACGGATCCATTTTGGAAGCATCCATTGTTTGCATAAAATCTTGCAATTTGAACTTAGTTTGGCCGTATTTGGAAGAAACGAACCCCATTGATCGTGCGATGTTCATCAGAGAAGAAGTTCCGGTTTTGGGTAAAGACGTGACAAAGGTTGCATAAGTGGCTGCCTTGCACTCTGTTGGCTGGTATACGGGCTTTCTTGCTGCTAGTTCAGTGTCATCGAGCGCTTGATCAATCCCAAAATGGCGCAAAGCATCGATTGCTTCTGTTGTCATCGAAGTGTAGTTGAGAGTTTGTGGGTGGTACATTTCGCGCATTGGCAACATCATGTCCTGGTATCGAGTAAAATTGCTTAAAACAGCCTGAACCGTGGTCTCGAGTTCACTGCGGTTGTGCATGCGGATAGTCATCGGAAAGTCTGAGTAGCCGGATCCGTGTTGGCATTGAGATGTAAGAAATACACCTCCGTACAACACCGTTTCGATCTGAACACACGAAACAAAAGGAAATGCATGTGCATGCGCAACACGTGGTGTGAGTGCGTCCTCACCAAAGAAAAAAACACACAAATCCCATTCTTCCCTCTCATAAAAAAAACAGGATTCCCTATTCGATCCGAACTACAACAAGGCCAACACCAACTACACCAACACCAACACAATGTCAAGAGCACAAGGAAAACAAAATGCAAAAGAGAAAAAGAGTTTGGGGAAAGAGAGGTTGTACCGGCATTCGTTCTGCTCCGACGAGGCACCAATCGATCACCACTTTTGCCTGTTTTTCCACTGCCGCGCATTGCTCAAAAGGTATTCCGTGGAAAAAGCGAACTTCACATTCGAGCAAAGGGTTCTGTGTGCATAAGCGTTCCATCTGTGGCAAAACCCACACCGGGTTGTCGTTGTCAACAAGAATCAGGTTTTTTCGTCCCGATTGGGTGACTTGTTGGGGTAGCGGGAATTTGTGGCGTGCCAAATCCATGAATGGTCGGATCACTGGAATCTCCAACTGGTTTTTATAGTACTGTGCTAGCCAGTGTGTATGTGCAATGAACTCACATCCACCCGTTCTCTGGCGTGTCCACATTTGATCACGAAATGCAAGCATGTACACAAACTGGCGAACTCCTCTATTCCGTAAGTTTGGCAGACAATGGCGCACTTCGGGAATGATCACTGCATCACCAGATTTTAAGAGTGACCAGTTGAGTGTTGGCAAATCGACCATTGATTTGTAGTTCTTAACGTAATACGGAATGCATCGTTGGGATATGCGAAATACCTCAATTTCAGTCAACTGGAACGTCGCTCTGTGGAGAGCGATTGCCAACTGCGCAAGTGCAATGGGACCGCCAGTGAGTGTGTCGCAATGGGTGGCAACAACGATACGCCGCTTTTCAGTGGCGATACACAGGTTGAACAAGACTAAACTTACACAAAATAAGATACTATGCTTCGCCATCAAAAGTTAATCAGTGACACACGCACCACAAAAAAAATAGTGTTTGGTTTGTGAGGTTTTTTTGATGGAATGATGAGGGTCCTCCTCTCCGTGTTTTTGTGCTAAAAAAAACAAAAACGAGTGCAAATACACCACGAGTTAAGCCATTGATTTTTGTACCTCAAATACACGCAAAAAAAAAGCAAGAGCCGAAGGCGAAAATGGGGTTTCGAAAATTCACGACAGTGTTCTAATGTGTTTGTGTGCATCTATTTTATAATTTTGTGAAAGGGTTTTTACAGAAAGAGGGTTTGGGGAGTGGTGGGCGAGGATAAGATTCCTGTTAAAGGGGTTTTTTTTCATTGTCCAATGGGTTAAGTTCGTTCATTGATGTTTTTTTATTGGCGATAAACAAAACACGACTGCGAGTAAAAAACATCGTTTTTGTTTCGATAGATTTGTATTTGTTTTTATTTTTCTTCTGGTTCTACGAGCGTGTATGCGTTTTCAGATCTTATTCCGTTTCCTCGTCACTAACCGTTGCTTCGCTGTCGTTTCTTTCCCTGGGAGTTTTTCTCTTGCTTTGAGCTTTTTTCGGTTTTCTTTTTGCCCTTTTTCTGCGGTCTTTTCGACTGCTGTGCTTTTTCTTCCTTTTTGGACTGTCGAGGAGTCGACCTGACCCGCGCTTTCTTTTGGCGCTCACCTCCCCCTCAAAAGAAACAGTGAACCAGGATTTTGTCGCGTCGTAGACTACAGGCATTCTTGTTCTACGACGATCGGCGGGGCGGATTATTTTGGGGTTGTTGTACCGTACCCTAATGAGGTCACCGTTTTGCAGTTTCACGTGCCTGCACACCATGCGAGTTTGTTCGCGTCCAAAAACAAACTCGTACA
>Ga0181560_10001925_pt1 | contig 19332 bp, 12 predicted proteins | sample 011ome_20_FD_133751 | JGI IMG/M metagenome (GOLD analysis project Ga0181560, IMG submission 133751) | Coastal salt marsh microbial communities from the Groves Creek Marsh, Skidaway Island, Georgia - 011509CT metaG (megahit assembly) | ecosystem: Environmental > Aquatic > Marine > Intertidal...
CGTATCGCGCGAACGAACGCCGCGCGTTTCCCGAAGCTCGCGAGGTCGCGCGCGCCGCGCCGCCGCGCGTTCCGACACCACGATTCTCGCGCCATTCGCGCCATCGGAGACGCGCCACCGCGTGTCGGAGCGTTTTTTTCCGGCAAAATTTTCGAGACACGCGTGTTTTTTAGGGTTTTCGACGTCTCGACGTCTCGCGCGCGTCCTCCGCGCTCGAGTATCTGACACCTGCCCCTCTCCTCCCTGAAACGTCTCCGTCTCTCCTCCCTCAGCCGCGGCTCCGCGTTCGTGGCGTTCTCCTCCGCGGACGAGGCGACGCGCGCGGTGACTGAGATGAACGGCAAGATGGCGGGCAACAAGCCTCTGTACGTGGCGCTCGCGCAGCGCAAGGAGGACCGCCGCATGCGCCTGCAGGCGCAGTTCGCGCAGAGGGCGGTGGCTGCCGGGGGCATGCCCAACATGGGCCCCTACGGTATGCCTCCCCCGGGCGCGCCCATGTACTACGGCCAGCCCCCCCCCGGCGTGATGGGCCCGCCGCAGCCGCAGCCCGGCTTCGGCATGCCGATGATGCCGCCCGGCGGGCCCGGCCGCGGACCCATGGGCCCCGGCGGCCCGGGCATGCAGTACGTCATGCCCATGCCCCAGCGCCAGGGCGTGCCCGGGCAGCGCGGCCGCGGCGGCCGCGGCGGGCAGGGCGGCGGGCGCGGGCAGGGACGCCAGAACATGCGCTTCCCCGTGCAGAACCAGCCCCCGGCGCCCCTGCCCGGCGGCGCGCCCCCCCAGGCGGAGGAGGCCAACCCGGTGGCGCTGCTCGCGCAGCAGCTGCCCAGCGCCACCCCCGACCAGGCGCGCATGCTGCTCGGCGAGGCGCTGTACCCGATGGTGGACGAGATCGAGCCCGCGAGCGCGGCGAAGATCACCGGCATGCTCCTGGAGATGGACCAGGGCGAGGTGCTCCTGCTCATCGAGGACAACGGCGCGCTGCGCGCCAAGGTGCAGGAGGCGCTCGCCGTGCTCAAGGCGGCGGCGGCGGAGGAGGGCAACTGAGCACGCGGCTTAGGGGAACGCATCGGGGTTCGACGGGGAACCCCGAATCGGGAATTGGGATTGGGATTAGCAACCACACGACTTGGGGTCTCGGCGAGGTTCGCGCCGTCGGCTTTTCTTTTTTCGGGAAGAAAAAGCGACGGTCGGACCCGGCCGACGGGGGTTGGCGAGCTCCGCCGCGGCGGCGAGGCGTCGATGCTTTTCGAAGACATCGGTGCTTCGCCTCCGCGCGTCGGGGCACTGTGCCGCCGCTCGGCTTGGGGCCACACCAGCACGCACTTCGGCGGCGCGCGAGGGTATTCCGCCCGCTCGCGCGCCGCCGGAACTAGCCACCGCGCGCGACGGTCGCCGGTTGGATGCCGCGCGCGCTCGAGCATTTTTGCAGCCTCGAGACGCGCGGCGCCGGCGACGGCGTCGCGTCGTTCGAAGACGAACGAACGATTCTATTAGAGACGACGAGCGGGGACGGCGAAGACGAAGCGCGCGGGTCGAGCGAACGCTCCCCGCGCGCTTTCTTTGCTCGGTCTCCGCGACACACACACTTCTCACCGGCCACAGAGCCGCGCGTCGACCCGCGCGGGTCGAACGCACAGCACCACGGTGCTACGGCGCGCCGCGCCTCCGCGCGCGCGGATTCGACGCGATGTCGAGTCGGCGACGCGGAGCGCCGGCGCGAGCCCCCCCGGGCGTCGGGGGGGGGAGAGCGGAGCGAGGGCTCCGTCTATCGAAACTCGCTTTGAGCGAGACTTGTTTGGTAGGATCTTTGAAACTTTACAAAAAAGTGAAACACTCGTTCGCGCGTCGTCTCGCGGCGTCTCGCGTCTACGCGTGCGACAGCGCGTCGACGGCGCCCGCGATGTCCCCCCCCGCGGCGTCGAGCGCCGCCCTGGCGCGGTCCCGCGCGAACCCCATGTCCGCCAGCGCGTCCAGCGCCGGGTCGTCCGCCCCCGCCCCCGCCTCCGCCGCGGCGGCGGCGGCGGCGGTGGAGGTCATCGCGGAGGTCGCCGCCGTCTCCATGGACTCCATCGTGGCGTCCTCCTCATCGTCATCCCGTCCCAGCGAAGAAGGAGGGGAAGGCTCGGTCGCCCGACGCGCCGGGAGGCTCGCGCCGGCGGCGCGGGTTCCCGCGCGAGCCTCCGCGGCGGCGGCGGCGGCGGCGGCGGCGTTCGGCTTCGGCCGCGCCGGCGCCGGCGGCTCCGGCGCCGTCCGCGCCGTCCGAGCCCTTCCGTTCGCGAACGCCTCCTGCGAGTCCGGCGCGCCCCTCCGAGCGAACGTGGGCATCTGCCACCACCTGCTCGCCTGCGCGTCCCCGCCGCTCTGCGCGCCGCCGGTGAGCACCGCGCCGCCGCCGCCGCCGCCGAAGATGGCGGGGAACGCGGCGCCGCCGGCGCCGGGCGAGGCGTCGGCGGAGGCGCCGCCGGCGACGAAGGACGGGTTCCTCGCGATCGCCGCCGCGTGCGCGTTTCCCTCGAGCGCGGCGACGGTGGTTTGCCGGAGCAGCAGCGGGTTGAGGTACCCGCTGACGTACGCCGAGCCCGCGAGCAACCCGGCGAGGTGCCCCAGGAACGACACCGAGGGGATGATGACCTGCAGGAACAGCAGCAGCGAGACGGGGTAGTACTGGCTCGGCACCTGGAAAAAGCCAAACACCGACCGTCGCGGGACCATCTGCAGGTGCGTGTCGACGACGATCACACCGAACACCACCCCCGAGAACCCGATGGCGCACTCGTGCATGGAGTTGAAGCCAAACGCGCCCGCGATGACCGCGAGCGCGACGTGGAAGCACGACGACAGCGCGACGAAGAGAAACACGATGTGCAAAAACTGCACGCTGCCTAGAAGGCGCTCGAGCGAGGAGGCCATCGGCACGAACGCGGTCATGTTGAACGCCAGGTGGATGATGCCGCCGTGGAACAGAGGCGCGGTGAGGATGCGGTACACCTGCAGCTGGTGGAGCACCCAGTGGGGGGCCATGCACACCTCGTGGAACGCATCGTACCCGAAGAGCACGCACAAAACGTACAGGCAAACGTTCAGCAGCAAAACGCTCTTCGTGCCCAAGGGCAGGGACCCGAACCAGTCCCCTCCGCGAGTTTGCAGAGACCCGCCGTGCATCTCGCCCGCGGCACGCGACCGCGCTCGACTCTCGCGCGCACCGCCTGTGTGCGCTCGGACGCAGCGAACGAAGGCGAAAGGCGGATCGGTCGCCGAGGAAAATCATCGATAAAAAGGATTTTCCACTATATAAAAATACTTAAACCTCATCAAGCCTTCCCGGCGCTCCGCACGCGGTGCGCCCACCGCGCCTTCTCGCGGACCGCCTCGTTCGCGTAGTGCCTGTCCAGCGTCTCGACGACGCACGCGTCCCCGGCGCCGCCGCCGCGCGCGGGGCGCATGCGCGCGCGCGCGAGCGCGCCGAGCGCGTGCGCGGCGCCCGCCGCCAGCCGCGCGGACCGGGGGTCGAACGCGACCCAGTCGCACAGCGCCTGTTCGAGCGCCTCCGCCGCCGCCGCGACGCGCGCCGGCCCGACCGCGACGTACCCCCCCCGGTCGATCCAGGAGGCCATCGCCTGCACGGCCTGCTCCGGGAGCGAGGCCACCACCTCCGCGGCGGCGGCGGCGGCGCGGCTCCGCGCGCCGCGCGACGCCGCGCGCGGTTCGCGCGCGAGCTCCGCCACCGCCACCGCGGCGTTCCCCTCGCCGGCGGCGTCGCGCACCTTCCCGACGGCCAGCGTTTCCTTGACATCCTTCAGGATCTCACACACCATCACCCCCTCGCCATCCTCGCCGTCGCCGCCCGCGCGGTGCATGGCCACCAGCGCGCCGCGCCCGCGCGCGCCCTCCAGGTGCGCGGCTTTCCGGCGCGCCGCGAAGTCGGCGTCGAGCTCGCCGGGGGCGCGGCGCGGCGCGCTCGTCACCGCCGCGCCGCTCTCGCCGCTCGCCGTGCGCGCGTCGTACCGCAGCGAGACGCGCGTGGTGCGGAAGAGGCGCTCGCGCGTGTCCGGAGGGGGCTCGCGCGGTTTAGGGTTACGCGGCGGCGCGGTGACGAAGCCGCGGCGCCAGGCGACGCCCGCCGCGCGCTCGGCTCCGCCGTCGCACGCGCCCAGGTGCAGTTCGTCGCCGGGCTCGCACGTCTCGCTCGGCCGCGCCTCCTCCAGCGCGCGCGTGAACAAAACCGAGCGAAGGCGCTTTTTGGCGTCCGCGCGCCTCGACGCGGATACCGCATCGCTCGCCACGTCCGAAGACGCGTCGATGGGCGCGTCGGGAAGTTCGGCGTCGCACGCGACGAGCGCGTAGTCCATCCGGTTGGCGTCCGGCGGGCGCCCGGGCGCCGGCGCCGCGCTGAACGCGAAGAACACCTCGGGCAGGAGTCGCAGCCTCGTCACCGTCGCCGCGGCCGCGAGCGGATCCGCGCGGTGCGCCACGAACACCCGCGCGCGCCGCGCCGCCGCGACGCGCGCGTCGTGCTGGTCGAAACAGCCGGGCGCGTCCTCCGCCGCGCCGAGAACGTGCGCGGGCGTCAGCACGCACGGCGCGCCCTTGAGCGTGCAGAGGATGCCGTGGCCCGCGCCGTCGGGGGTGGTCACCGAGCACACGCGCGCGACGGGGAAGACGCGCTCCACGGGGTCCATGGGAAGAGGAGGAGGCACGCCGTCGGGGGCGGCGGCGTTTGTCATCGAGATTCTCGGACGCGGGCGCCGAAGAGACGACAAGCTCTTTTCGTTTTTTCAGCAAGCTGGGAGCGTTCCGTAGCGCGTCGGTCGTCGTTGCTGGACCTCACGCGCGAGGCGGCACGCGCGCGGGGACGTCGTTGTCCCGGGCGGTCTGCTCGGCCGCCCACGGGCCGACCTGCGCGAGCGCGGCCGCGAGCGTGCCTCCCGCCGTGCCCTCGGCGGACGCGCGGCGCATCCACCGGGCGACCTCCTCTGGCGAAGCGGCCGGTCCCGGCGCGGCTTCGCGCTTTTTTTCGGGGGAGACGGGATCGCCCTCGACGAAGGCCCACGCGACGGTGGCCACGCCGCACGACGCGAGGGTCCAGCGGGCGAGGTCCGAGACTCGAGACGCGTTCGGGAACTGCCACCACGTCTTCATGCGCGAGCGGCCCGCAGCCGACCAGTGCGCGGAGGGAGTGGCACCGAAGCGCGATTTGACGCCGTTTTGGTCACCATCACGAAGTGTGACGCGGTAATCACGAATGCACGGCCAACTGGCGGGGATCCGACAGTTCTTATCCCCCTCCAAGACAGCGTCACGGGCCATTCCCCACCGCATTGGCGCGCATCGAAGCTCGATCGTCGCCTGCGTCATGCCCGCCTCGATGGTCCTCGCGTCGTGCCTCGCGCCGCGCGTGATCGGCTGCCCGCGCGCGCGCCCCGCGCGCTCCGTGCGCGTCGCCGCTGGCAAGTTCACGAAGATCGGGGACGCCGCTGGCGCGTCCGGCGGTGACGCCTCCGGCGAGGCGCCGGAGACGCCCTCGCCCGCGAAGCTCGAGATTCTCGGCCGCGTCAACGATGAGGGCGAGCTCGCGCACGACGACGACGAACTTCCTGACAACCTGTTCGACGCGGTCGCGACCGCGGCGGTCGCCACGGAGCAGGCCATCAGCGCGGGGTCCCTGGGTAATCTGGTCGAGCTCCGCATCCCGGAGCTGTGGGACCCCATCTCGGGAAACGTCATGGCCGAGGCTGGTGACCAGCTCAAGGTGTGGGAGATCACCAGGGAGTACGTCACGCAGCTCGCCGAGCAGTTGGGGCCGGATGAGAGAGTCAAAGCCGTGTTCCCGGATGCCGGCTGCGCGGCGCTTCTCAAGGCGCGTTGGCCGGACGCGCCCTTCGCCTTCGCTTCGACCAACGACCGCGTTTTGTACGAGGAGGGCGACGCGGTGCTGGTGTTCGCCGCGCCCGACCCCCCTTCGCTGGAGGCGGTGCGCAAAGCCTCGCGCGTGGCGAACGAGAACGGCACGGCCGTGGTCCTGATCAACCCGCGCCTCGCGTCCGGCGACGCCGGCCTCGGATTAAACTTCCGGCGGATGCGCGAAGAGTTTTTGGGGAAAATGTGCGTGGTTTACTGCATCCAGCCGCTGCCTTGGTGCAACGGGAACATCTTCAAGCGGTTCCCCGGGCTGTGGCGCCTGTACCTGCAGGACGAAACCAGGCCGGGGCGTTTCAAGCTCGTGAAGGAGTCCCCGCAGCGCCTGGCGGGGGACGACCTGGACGACGTGGTCATGAAGGAGTTCCGACCCAAGGGCGAGGACGGCGAGGAAGTCGAAGCCGGAGCGGTGGAAAAGGTCTTCGGCGTCTTCGCGTCGCTGCAGAGGTTCGCCAACTCGTTACGATGAGAGCCGTCGTGCGAGGACGCGCGTTCGCGTAAGTACCCGTGTTCTTCATAGTGATAAACCATAAAAAGCGGTCCGCCTAGTCTCGCCGCGCCGCGCCGCTCTCCGCGAGAACCCGCGCGATCTGCCCCTCCAGGTGGGCGACACGCGCCTTGAGCATCACGACCATTCCATCGTCCTCGTCCTCCGGCCGAGCCCACTCCTCGCCCAGGCGCCCGCCGGGCGACCGCGCGTCCCCGGGGGGCGCCGGCGCGGCGGGCGCGGCGGGTGCGACGGGCGCGGCAGGCGCGGCGGGCGCGACGCGCGACGGGAGCCATGGATTCGCCGCCGCCGCCGCCGCCGCCACCGCCGCCGCCGTCGCCGCAGCTTTCGCGTCGACCGAGGGCGATCGCGCCCCCTTCGTCCCGACATGCGGCGGCCGCGCCTCGACCGGCCTCAGCGGGGGGCGGTCGGGGACCTCCGCGGCGACCGCCTCGATCGGAGAGAGCTTCGCGGAGACTTCTTTTTCTTCGTCGCCGCGACGCGACGGGGCCCCGGACCTCGGCGGTTTCGAGGGCGAGACGCGCCTCTCTCGATCGGCGTCGCCGCCGACGCTCGGAGGCGCGCCCCTCCGAGCCCCCGGCCGAGGGGGAAGCCCCGCGCGCGTCGGAATCCCGGCCGAACCCTCTCCGTGCCCGCCCACACTCGCCGCGTCGTCCGTCGATGAGAAAAGGTGGCGGTCGCGCGGCGCCTCCACCGGCGACGCGGCGGGCGTCGGCGCGGCGGTCACGCCGAGAGCCTCGTCGTCGAAGTCGAACAGCGCGGCGCCCACGGTGACGTCGATCGCGGCGGCGAGATCGAGCGACTCCGCCGCCCTCTCCGCGCATCTCCGCGCGTCGCTCGCGGAGCCGCGGCCCGGGGAGGGGCGCGGCGACGGCGTCGCCGGCGTCGTCGCGCCGGACGTCGACGCGGAGCTCGTCTGCGCGGAGGCGCGAGAGGCGCGCGCCGGGGACGACGCGGAACCGTCGGAACCGGCGAGCGCGTCCGAGAGCGCTCGCGCCGAGGCGTCCAGACGCTCGCGGCGGTCCTCCTCGGCGTCTCCGCGGATGTCTTCGTTTTCGCGCGGATGTCTCCGCGCGAACTCCAGCGCGCGGCGCGCGCGGGACGGGGTCCACGGGGTCACGGAGTCAGACTCGGCGCCGAGAACCTGAGGCTCGTACGGCGCGTCCGTCTGCGCGGCGACGCTCGACGCGCGAGCGGCGGCGACCGGGGACGTCCGGTCCGATCGCGGCGAAGCCGTCGGCGCGGACGTCTTCGCCGGGGACCGCGACCGGGCGGCGATCGGGACCGGATTCCCCGAATGTCCCATCGCCTCGTGCCTTTCATCTCTCGCGCCATCGCCGGCCGAGACGTCGCCCTCCAGCGCCGCCACCGCCGCCGCCGCGCGCGCCGCCGCCGACGCCTCGTCCCCCTTCTCCATGGCTTCCCGGCGTCGCCGCCGGCGCCACGCCTCGAGTATGTCCTCGCCGTCCCGCTGCGAGCGCGCGTCGTCGAGCGGCGCGCCCGCTTCGACCCGCCGCGACCGCAGCGGGTCCGCGCGGAGGTCGGAGGTCGGGACGGACGCGTCCGTCTCTACGATGGTGATGCCGCGCCCGCCGCCCCACCGCGCCCACGCCACCGCGTCATCCGCGCCCGCCGAAATCCGAGACTGGAATCCCCCCGAACGCGGCGTCGCGTCGCCTCCTCCGTCGCTCCGGTACGCGTCCGACGCGTCGCGATTCGTCGCCTGATCTGGGCCGATGCGCATCAGGCGCCTCGCGCGCGCGCCGCGCGCGGGGTTGAACACGGGCGACGCCGACGCGACGCGGTCGTCGTCGTCGTCATCGGCGAGCCTCGCCGCGTGAGGCTCCCCTCTGAACTTTTCGATGAAGGCCCCCATGGCGGTGCGCGACGCGGCTCGGAACGACGAGGCGTCCGGCATTTCCTCGAGCCCCTCGGCGCTATAGGCCATCTCCGACTCGAGCGACTGATCGACCTCGTGCCCGGAGACGAAGCGCGCGCGGCGCGCCGGCGCCGGCGACGGCGACATCTCCATGACGAGTTCGCGCTCCATCTCCTCCGCCAACGCCGCGAACGCGCGGTCGAAGCTCTCCTCCTCGCGAGCCTCGCCCTCGCGGTGGTCGGACGGCGCGTCGTCGACACCGTCGACATCACGGCGATCGACGCCAACCCCGTTTCCTGACCCGCGAACGCCGCGACCGCCGGTGGGTCTGCCTCGTCCGGAAGTCGACGTCGAATGCGTGCCTCTGGAAGACGTCCGAGTCGTGGCTGCGGGAGAAGCATCGGAAGACGCGTACGGGCGGGTCACGCGTCTCCCCGACTCGGGGCGCGCGGCTTTCACCAACGGCGCGCTCCACCGAAGTGCGCCCTTACCCTCCTCCCGGGCGCCGCCCCGGGGACGCGCGTCCGATGCCAGAGGCATGGCCCCGGTCTGCACGCGCGTTTGAAAATGGCGACGGGTGCCGAGGTGGAGAGAACGCGCGAGCGGGGCTGAAACGCATGTACGCACGTCCGAGTGCGACGTCGAATGCTCGAATCTCGAATGCGTCGATTTTGTTCTCTAATAAGACGCGCGCCGCCGGCGCTTCGCCTCTGTATCCGTCCCGCGCGTCTCTTCACTCACGCCGCCGCGCGCTCGACGCGCGGCTGCGCGTTCTCCAGCGATTTCCCGGGCGCGACCGCGTCCGGGCCCTCCGCGTTCGCGCCGGACCCGGCGCCGGCGGGCGCCTCGTTTTCGTCCGCCTCGTTTTCCCGGCGCGCCTCGCCGGGCAAACGCCCCTCGCCGGGCAAATGCGCCTCGAGCTCCTCCGCCCCCCTGGCGAGCATCTCCTCGCGCCAGAGCGCCAGCGCCTCCGCCTTGGCCACCTCCTTCTGCGCCTTACCGAACGCGGGGCACACCTCGCGCATGACCCAGTTGAAGTGTCTCCGCGCGTGCTTCTCGAAGAACGCGTCGCCGGGCACCGTCGTGCGCGCGTACACGTCCGCCCGCGCGAAGACGTAACGCAGCTCGACGTCGTACTCGTCCTGGATGCACCGCGTGACCCGCGCGTCCGGCGCGCCCTCGATGAGGTGCCGCAGCACGCTCGCACAGCGGAACGCGCGCACGGCCGCGGCGCCGCGCGGGCCCACGGCTTTGTCCGCGGCGAAGGCGTCGAAGGAGACGTTCACCATGCGCGCGAACATCGCCGCGACTTTCGGCCGCACGTCGCGCGGCGGAACCGCGCGCGCCAGGTGGTGCGCGACGGCGTGCTTCTGCGTGTTCCAGCCGTCCGCGCCGCCGAGGAGGTGCGCGTGGTGCGCGAGGGACACGCACTCGTGAAGAACGTCCACGACGAGGTCCAGCACGCCCTCCGTGCACCCGTCCGCGGGCCGGCGCAGCCGCGCGAACGACGCGTCGCTCGCTTCGCCGAGCGCCGCGTACGCCGACTCGGAGAAGGTCTCTGCGTTTTGGAAATCGTTTTGGAAATCGTTTCGGACGTCGCTTCCGAGAAAGCGTCTCCGCGCCGCCGCGTGTATCCTCGGCCGGAACACCAGCGCGGACTGCGTGATGGACTCGAGCACGTTACTCTCCCTCGTCGCGATGTCCAGCCGCTCGAAAGGCGAACCTTCGCTTCGCGCGAGCACGTGTTTCGTCCAGTGGAGCAGGTGCGCCGCCCTGTGCGCGGCGGCGCCCTGCCTGGCGGCGAGCACCAGCCTCGCCCAGTTGGCGACGCCGCCGAACCCGCCCGCCTTGTCATCCCTGAACCTGCGCCGCCGCCTCAGCGCGGGGTGCGGGTACGTCGCCTCGAACACCGCGCGCGACAGCCGCCGCGCGACGGCGTCAAACAGCTTGGGTGCGCCGAGCGCGAGCCCGCGAACGGCGCGCGACTTCTTGGCGTGCTCCGCCATCGCCGCCGCCGCGCACAGGTCGTCCGTCTCAAACGCGCCGACGCGCTCGACGACGAGCCCGGCCGTCTCTCCGACGCCGCCGACCACGGCGCCGCGCCTGGGCGCGAGCATCGCGCGCTCCAGGACGCGAAACAGCTCGCGCTCGCGGTCCCAGTCGCGGCGCGCCGAGTTGACGGCGTAATCGGACTCAGCGTCCGAGCCGCCGGCGTCGCGCGCCGCCTCCACCTCGCGGCGCACGCGCGCCGCCTCAAGCGCCGCCACCGCGACGGCGAGCGCGGGAACCAGCGGCGCGGAGACGCATGTGCCTCGCGTGAGCCGCGAAGCGAACGCGCTCGGCGCGTCGCCGGGCGCGCGCGCGACCGGCTCAGGCGCGGACGAAAAGGCCGCCGCCGCCAACCCCGGCTCCGGTCCCGCCGCCGCGCCGGAGGCTTCCGGGAGCGGCAGGAAGTGCGCGTCGTCATCCTCCGCGTCGTCCCCGGGATCGCGGAGGGCCATCGCGCCGTCGGCGTCCCTGACCACGTGGTCCGCCAGGCGCGCCATATCCGCGGCGAGCACGACCGGTCCAGCGGCGACGCCGCCCTCGGCGTCGTCCGCGGCGTCCACCACCGCGGCGAAGTCGTCCAGGCACGACAGGTGTTCCACCGGCAGGCGCGCGGCGAGCGTCGCGGCGGCTTCCGCGGCGGCCAGCCGCACGCCCCCCACCGGAAGGCCGTTCGCGGCGTCGCGCGCGCTCGCGTCCCTCGCCGCCTTCACGCCGTGCGCCACCAGCACGGCGCACTCCAGCTGGTACATCGCCTGCGAGCCGCGCTCGACGCTGACAATCTTGACAATCTCCGTCTGGAACAGCGCGCCGCGCTCGTCGTCGGGGACGACGGCGTCCGACACCGCCGGCTGCCCCGGTTGCGCCGCCAGCGCGCGTTCGGTCTTCTTCTTCTCCGCGTCCGCCGCGGCGCGCACCACCGCGCGCTGCACGCGGTCGATCGCGCGCTCGTTCGCCTCGGCCAGCGCCGCGCGCACGTCGAAGGACGGCGCGGCGGCGGTCGGGTTGGGCTCGGCGGGGTCGCCATCGCGGCGGGGAAACTCGCGCGTTTCGTCGCCGCCCGGGGGCGCCGCCGCGGAAACGGGGGGGGGCTCACTTGCGAGCTCTCGCGTGGGGTACGGAGGGACTTGGCGCTGGACTGACTCGCCGTCACGCATGGACACACCGCTCGTTTGTGTCGCGTCGGCGGGAGGCGCGAGAGACGCGAGAGACGCGTCCGCCGTCGCGGCGCCGACGACGCGCGAATGACTCGTCGAGAGACTCGTCGCTCCCCCGGCGGTTTCGTCGCTCTCGGTGACCGGCTCCGGACCAGCGCCAGCGCCCGCGAGCGTTTTCGGCTCGAGGTCTTCCTCCGGGGACCTTCCCGTCGCCGCCGAGGGGTCCGTCCTCGGTCCGTCCTGCCACGGCCGCCTGCGCCGCGCGCGAATCTCGAAGCGTTTCGCGACGCGCATCGCGTCCGGCTCGCCGTGGATGTGGCTGTGGAAGAACCGAGCGGGCACCGGCCCTTTGCCCTCGACCCCGTCGATTTGAGACAGCGGGAGCGTGGCGACGGTCGGCTCGACGCCACGCATCGCCACGAAGTGCGCGTTCGCGGTGGTTATCGCCAGGTACACGTTCCCGCGACCCAGAAGGTGCAAGAAGGGGACCACGCGGTCCCCCGCCATGCCGTCGAGCCAGCACACCTCGAAATGCAGAATGTCGGCATACTCCGCGGCGGGGAGCGCGCGTCGCAGGATGTTGCCCTCCGCCCGCACGTGCACGTGTGCGACGTTGACCCTATCCATGGCGTCGCGCGTCCGACTGGCCCGCTCCCGACCTCCACGGGTCCAGGCTGCCTCCGCGCTGATTTGTGCCGGTGCCGAGAAAACACGCCACGAAAGTGGTCCCCCCGAAAGCAACAACGTCGGCGCGTGGCACGTGGCAGTCTTCCCTCTTCCGAACGTACCGATACCGAAAGCGAAGATACGCAACGCGCGCGTCGTCCGACTCGACTCGCCGGCACACGCACCCGCGCCTCGCGATCGTCACGCTTCGAGGACGCGCCGACGGCGAGGATGTCTCTCGCCGTCTCCTGCGCGCGCGGCGCGGCGCCTGCGCCGTCCCGCCGCCTCTCGAGCGGGTCGAGCCCCCACCGCGTCGGTTCGGCGGCATTCGCACGAAGCGCGCGCTCGAGGCGTCGCGGCGAACGCGCGCGCGTCTCCGCGTCGCGCGCGTCCCCTTCCTCGTCCTCGACCCCGAAGCGCGCGGCGAAGAACCCCGAAGACTGGGGCGGGGACTACGACAAGATCCGCGAGGACCTGATGCGCCGGGGCCCGCGCTGGGCGGACAACCTGCCCGGCATCTCCAACTCCCTGAACTGGCTCTCGGAAAACACATTCGGCGCGGCGAAGGACCTGCGCGACGGCGTCGACGTGCTCGCGGGCTGGTACCGCGCGTTCCTCGACAGGCTGCCCTACCGCCGCCAGGACGGCCGCGCCGCGCGCGCGCTCCCGCGCGGCCGCGCCGCGAGCGCGTTCGAGAAGTGGGAGGCTTTCAAACGCGGAAGCGCCGACGACGCGGACGCGGCGCGCGACGACGCCGCCGCCGTCGGCGGCGTCGCGTCCATGCTCGCGCACGAGCGCGCCGTGGAGGCGTTCTGGACGCGGTCGTCGGAGGAGGCGAGGGCGGCGCTGGAGGAGGGTGAGAGGCGCAAAGCGCCGAACCGACCCGGGCTGGTGGCGCTCGAAAAGAAGTTCGTCATGACGGAGGGCCAGACGCGCGCGCTCGTCGCCGACACCATGGGCTTGGCGTTGGCGCTCCGGCGCGCCGCCGCCGCCGCGCCCGCCGCCGGCGGCGCCGGCGGCGCGAGCCGCGACGCGAACCCCGCGGAGATGGACGCCGCCGCGGAGGAGGCGCAGGACAGACGCGCCGAGCTCCTCTCCGGGTGGGGCGGGGGCGGGAACTCCATGGCGCTGACTGGAGGCGGGTACGGGAACATCACGCCGGCGGAAGCGGCGGAGGCGCCCGAGGCGGCGTCGGCGGCTCCGGGGGAGATCGCTCGAAGGATAAAAGACCTCTCCGGTCTGCTGCTGTGCACGCCCGGCGAGGCGATCGCGGTGGCGCACCGTTTCCCCGCCATCCTGGAGACCCCGCGCTCGGTGCTCGCCGCGCGCATGGCCTCCCTGAAGGAGCTCCTGCCGAGCGCGGACGCGGCGGTGATTTTGCGCGCCGAGCCTCGCGCGCTGCTGGCGGGCGACGGCGCCGAGATCCTGCGCGGCGCGCGGCGGTCCGTCGAGACGATCAAGCGGGAGTTACCGGGCGTCTCCGCGGACAAGCTCGTGGAGATGGAGCCGCGCATGCTGTTCGAGGACATCGGCGAAGGACTCGCCGCGCTCCGCGAGCTTTGGCCGGAGGAGGCGTTCCGCGCGAGCGAAGCCGAGAACCCTTTTTTCGCTGAGGAGCTCGCGCTGGCCATCAAGGCGTTGAACGGGAAAGGTTCCGAGACGCCGCGGCGATGACGAGAGATACGCTTATTTCATACGGAGAGACACTCACGGCGTTCGTCGACTCGTTCGTGAACCGAGGAAAACACAAGCGAACGTATCACCACCACCCACGACGCGTGAGGACGCACGCGCGTCTGACTCGCGGAGGCTCGGTTTCCCGCGCCGCGCGCTCGCGCTTCATCAACCTTCGCGCATGATCGTCGAGCTCGCGCTCGCCGCGGCTCTCCCGATGGCGCGTCTCGCCTTCGCAGCCGACTGCGGGCGCATCGGCGTGAGCGACCCGCCGAACCCGCGCGCGTTGGTCTTGGCCAGCGGCGAAAGCGGCTCGCGTACGCTTGCCGTAAGCTCGGCGGAGGCGTCCTCCGGCGAACGTACGTTCCCGTCGCCCCGCCGCGCCTTGAGCGAAGCCACCTCGGCGCGAAGCGCGTCGTTCTCAGCCTTCGCCGCCGACGCGCGCGCGCGCGCCTCCCGCAGCGCCGCCTCGAGCGCCGCCGACGGCGCCGCGCCGCACGCGCTTTTGGAGGCGAGGGCGTTCGCCCTGGCTCGGCCGAGCTCGACGCGGCTGCACCGCTGCGCGAAGAGCAGCGTGGACGCCGTCTCGGGCAGCGACGCGGGTTCCGGCGCGAGGTGCGCCAGCAGCGCCACTTTGGCGTCGCCGCCGAGGCTGTCGGCGAGGAGCCCGGTGAGTTTCGAGTTCCGGAAGGGCACGTGCGCTCGCTTCTCCAGCAACGCGGCGACCACGTCCCCGAGCGCGCTCAGACTCTTGTTGATGTGCTGCGCCTCCTTCAGTCGGTCACCGGAGGCTTCCGACCGGGACACGCGCTCGGAGCCGGCCAAGTCCACGAGGTGCAGGCGGCCCGCGACGCGCGCGCCGGAGGCGACGAGCGCGCCCTCGACGGACACCGTCACCACGGAGTGGCTCCGGCTCGAGCGCTCGTTGAGCGCTGTCGCCGCGGACGCGCGCCTGGACGCGCCCTCGCGGATCACATCCAGCGCGTGCGCGGCGTCACGCACGACCACTCGGGTCACGGAAGCGACGCACTCGTCCTCCTCCTCCGCGTTCCGCGCCGGCTTCGCGGAGGCGTCGAGCATCCGCTCGCCGGCGGCGCCTCCTCGCCAGACCTCCTCCTTCTCCGGAAGCGGCACGAGCAGGTCGCGGACGCGCTCGTTGTAGATCTCCCGCATCTCGACGGCGATCGTGAAGACCGCGGCGTCTTCGAGCCCTCCTTCCGCGCCCTCCCTCCGCGCCTCCGCCGCCTCGAACAACTCGGCCAGCGCGCGCTCGTTCAAGCCCCGGCCCGCGTCGTCGCCCGGACTCGCGTCCGCGGCGCCGCCCATCGTGTGCGTCTTGCCGCTGCCCGTCTGGCCGTACGCGAACACGCACGCGCTGAACCCGTCCAGCGCGCCCGTGACGAGCGGCGAGATCTCGGCGTACACGTCGCTCTGCGTGGCGTCGGGGCCGAACACGCGGTCGAACGCGAACCGCTTCTCCTCGGCGCGGCGCGACGCCGGCCGACGCTCCGCCTCGCGCGACGACGCGCTCCGGTTCCGGGTTCCCGGGTTCCCGCCCCCGCCGCCGCCGGGCCCCGACGCCGACGCCGACTGTTTTTCAGTCGGCGCGAACAGCACCTCCTCTCCCTCTGCGCCGGGGTCGAGACCGCGCGCGGGGCGCACGCTCGGGATATGGCCGGCGGCGCTCGCGCGTGCGTCGAGCGGACGCGTGCGCACGCACACGCGAATCGCGCCGCGCGACTCTTGCGCCCGCCTTCGTAGCGCGCGATTCTTCGCCGCCAGCGCGGCGGCGCGATTCGTCTGGTACGCCTTCTCCGCCTCGAGCGCCGCGACCGCGCGCTTCGCCCGCGACTCCACCAGAGCCACCGTGTTCGCGAACGCCGCATGCATGCTTTCGAGCGCCAGGCGCGTGTCGCCGCGGAGCGCACCGTGCGCGGCGCGCAGTTTCGGTACCGAAGAGCGAGCCGACGCGAGCGCAGCCTCGGCGCGGCGCGTGTCGTCCGAAGCCCGACGCGCCTCCTGAAGCGACTCGGTCGCGTCGCGCGCGTATCGCAACGCGCGCTCGTTCGCCTCCGCGAGCGCGTCGACGAGACGTGAGGGATCAGCCGCGGGTGTTTCGGGGGAGGACGCGTCCGCGGCCGAGGCCGAGGCCGCCACGGGGCTGAGCGCTTCGTCCTGTCGAGAGGTGGACGCGTTCGGGGGCGAGGGTTGTGAGACGACCGAAAGGCGCGCGACCGCGGACACGAGGTGCTCGACCGCGGCGAGTTTCCGGTGCCGAACGCGCGGCGGCGACATGGCGGTGGCCTTCGCACGGCTGACCGACGCGCGGAGCGTCTGCCGCGACGCGCGAGGGGGGAAGTGCGACGAGTGTCGCGCGCGTGCGGTCGCGGAAAGTTTCGCCGTTCTTGCCAGCTGTGTGTCGTGGTCCAAAGCCGAAACGCGTCTTTCGTTACCGGACTGCCAGCGGGGGGGAAAAAAAGACGCCCGGACGTACCTCTAGACGATGACGGATCCAGTCCATGATGGCCGCGCGATGCTCGTATCGGACGAACCCCATCGCGCGGAGCGCATCGCCGGTGATTGCCGCGAGCTGGTTCCCGTCGAGCTGGCATGTCACGGCGGCGGTGTCGAAGATCGAGACGTCTGTCGCGTCACGTTCGTCGCGCGTAAAGTCTCGACCGAGCACGCGCAGACACCTGGAGACCTCCTCCGCGGACCACGTCGCCAGAGATCCGGACGGGAGGGACGCACATAACTCGGGGGTAGGTCCAGGAACGTGCGTCGGAGCCCCATGAACGGGTGGAGTCTCCACCCCTTCCCCCGCGGCGGGCGTTCTCGGCAAGGATGCGCTCCCCAGCGTCCCGATGGGCCCATCGGGCGTTCCGAGACCCGTGAGGGGGTGGATGTCCATGCCGCCTCCGTCGCCGTATCGAGTCGCGAGCGTCGAGGATCGATGTCGCGTCGACCTCCGCGCGGCTACCGGCGAGGGCGCGTCTGATTGATCACCCGAGCCTCGGGAAACGACGTGCTTGATGACGACGACGAGCACGAGTCGCGACTTTTATCGAAGAAACCGTTTCGCGCGTACGCAACGGCCCGAAAGCCGAAATTCCAACGCGTGTCGTCACACCCGCTCTCCGCTCGCGTCGGCGCACCGTTTGGCGTGCGTCTGCATGTCCGCCTTCACCGCGTACGCCCTCCCGCACTTCGGGCACGCGTGCGGCCTCTCCGCGGAGTGCCTCCGCAGGTAGTGCTGTCGACACAGCTTGAAGCTCGCGAACGGGTGCGCGCCGGCCTCCACCTCGGGGTTGTGCTCGCACTCCGGGTTGGGACAGAAAAAACGACCCTCCTTTTTCGGCGCCGCTCGTTCGGCGTCGTCTCTCGCGCCAGCCCCGCCGCTCGCCGGCGGGCCGCCCGAGCGCTCGGCGCCGTCGATACGCCGGTCGTCCATGCGCTGGATCGCGGCGTGCACCTTCGCGCGCTGCGCGGCGGTCATCTTCGCGGTGTTGTGCGACCGGATGTGGAACTGGAGCTGCTGCGGCTGCGCGAAGGCGCGCGCCGGCGCGACGCACACCGGACACGCGAACGCGTTGGCGGAGGAAAACGGCGGTTTGTTCGCGAGCAGATCCGAAGACGCGGGCGTGACGTACTCGAACGCGGCGTCGTCGCGCGCGTACGGCGCGCTCACGGCGCGCTTGCGTTTCGGCGCGGGGCGCGAGCTTTTGACGCGGGCGCCGCTCCCTGACCCCGAACCCTCTCCCGACGCGAAACAGCGAGCTAAGACGCGCGCGCGGTTCTCCAGCACGTCGCAGACGCGGTCTTCGAAGAACAACTGCGCGCCGCGCGCGTCCCGCAGCGTGACCGCGGTGCTCGAGCGGTCGTCAGTACGTTCCGGTTTCAGGATGGCATAGCGCCGCTCGATCTCCCTCGCCAGCGCCTCCACGGTGAGCGTGCCGTCGCCGCAGGGTACCTGGGGGTGGAGAACGTCGAGGGACGGGTGTGAGCGGGACCGGACGTGCGCGCGCGCGGAAATCTCGAGGGAGATCGGGAGGGAGGGCGCGCGAACCTTGAACCTCGAGTCCTCGTCGTTCCCGACCGTCACGGACACTCGCCACGTGGAGGTGAACACGCGGACCGCGCTTTGCTCGGGGATCCCGCGTGCGACGAGCGACATCGTCGCCGCGCGGGAGAAGATGCGATGCCGAACGACGCGCGAGATTCGTTTTCAGCGTCGTTTTGTCGTTTCGCGCTCGCTCGTGCGCTCGTGGCTCGTCGTCCGCGGACTCGGGAGTGCCGAGACTTCGCCCTCGCTCGCGAGAAGTCGAGCTCGCCCCTCGGCCCACCCGGTCAGTGTGCGTCGGCGCGGCGCACATGAAGTCGGCGGCGGCGCGGGGCACTACCGCTTGCCGCGAGAGGGTCGTCCCGTGGCGCGCGACCCGCCGGGTTCCCACGCGCGCGGCGCTCAGAGCCGCCGACGCCGAATCGCGCGCTCGTCGCTGGGGCGCCATGGGCCCCGCCGACGCGCCTGGCGAAACCCACGAGCAGGCGTTCCCGCCCGGCTTGAGAACGTGGCACCGCGCGCTTCGTGACGTCCCCCTGGCGCGCATCCTCCCCCGCGACGCCGACTTCGGCGCCGGCGCGGACGACGCCGTGGCCTTGGAGCGCGACGGCGAGACCGCGGAGCGCCTGGCGTTTTTCGGGGACAAGCTTTTGAACGCTGCGGTGGCCGCCGCGCTATACGACCGACACGGCTTGGCCCTGTCGACCGGCGAGATGTCCACGCTCGTCGCGCGCGCGCGCTCCAACCAGCTCTTCGCGAAGCTGCTCCCCGCGCTGCTGCGCGAGGACATGGTCGCGGCGACGCCAGCGGACGCCGCGCGCCGCGGGCGCGCGCACAGCGCGGGCACGATGGTCGAGGCGGCTGCGCACTTAGTGCACCGCGAGTACGGCGGCGAAGCCGCGTCGGCGGCCATCGCGGAGGTGGGCGCGTTCCTGCTCGCGGAGGCCGCGGCCGGGCCGATGGCCTGGGACGTGGCGAACCACAAGGGCGCGCTCGTCGAGCTCGTCGCGAAAGGCGTGCCCGGGAGCCTGCGTTCGAAGGGGATCGGGCCGCAGGCGCCGGACCGGGAGTTTGAGGCGGTGGCCGAGCTGGACGGCGCGTCGGCGTCGGCGCGCGCGCGCACCAAGCGCGAGGCGGAACAGCGCGCGGCGCAGGGGGTTTTCGAGGCGCTGGTATTTGGGCTAGGGCGCGCGCACGGAGGGCGATGGAGCGGCACGCCGGACGCGCCGGTCGCGCCGCCGCAGGCGTTCGAGCGGGACGAGTGACGCGCGGATAGCGGATTGCGCTTCGAAGAGCTCGAGAGGGTTCAGCAAGCCGTCCAGGGGGTAGGCGCGCGGGGCGGGTGAGGCGCGGTGAATAAAAGAAAAAGCACTTTAAACATGTACACAAGTAATACTTTCAGCCGAAGTGGCGTTTCGAACAG
>Ga0181560_10001927_pt1 | contig 19303 bp, 14 predicted proteins | sample 011ome_20_FD_133751 | JGI IMG/M metagenome (GOLD analysis project Ga0181560, IMG submission 133751) | Coastal salt marsh microbial communities from the Groves Creek Marsh, Skidaway Island, Georgia - 011509CT metaG (megahit assembly) | ecosystem: Environmental > Aquatic > Marine > Intertidal...
ATCCGTTCGAAGAGGACCGCGCCGTGTGCCGGGCGGCGTTGCCGGGCTATTTCGAAGCGCATCTCCGCTGCGATCTCGACACGTGTCGTACGCGCGACACAAAGAACGTGTACCCTTCCGGCCCGTCGGCCGCGGAAAATGTCGTCGGGCTGGACATACCTTACGAAGAGCCGGTGAACGCGGATATTGTGCTCGACAGCGCCAGCGTCGCGCCTGCCGAGCTGGTCGAGATCATATTCAGGGCGATACAGCCAATCCTTTTGCCGTCGGATGCTCCCGCGCCCGGCGTGAAGATCTGAAACAAGCGAGGTTTATAAAATGTGCGGAATTTTTGGCGGTGTCGGGGCGACGGCGGATGAGGCGCGTGCCTGTCTTGAACTCATTCGCCGCGGCGATGACGGCATTACCGTCCGCCAGTACGGCGATGTGGTGCTCGGCGCGCGCCGTCATCTTGTCAAAGTATCTAACAAGGCGGATATCGCACCCGGCGAATCGGATCAGCCCTACGATTCGGACGACGGCAAGGTCCATCTGGTTTTTAACGGCGAGTTATATAATTTCGACCTGCTGCGCGAAGAGCTGAAGGCCGAGGGTGCGACCTTTGCGACCGAAGGCGACACCGAGGTGTTCCTTCGTATGTACGAGGCCCATGGCGAGGATTTCTGCGACAACCCGCGCCATTTCGATTCGCTGTTCGCGCTGGGGGTGCTGGACGAAAATCGCGGCAAGCTTTTGATCACCCGAGACTGGCCCGGCCGGATTCCGCTTTTCTATTATTACGACCGCGATTCACGCACGTTCCTGTTTTCGAGCGAACTCAAGGGTTTCGCGGCCCTGCCGTCGGTTCCTCTTGCCGATCCGGTTGAGCTTCCGCCCGCACATATGGCGGTCCTTGATCTGGAGACGTTCGAGCTTGAAATTCGCACTGTCTTTAAGCCGGAACCGATCAAGACCGAACACCCGCTTACGGAGGTCAGCCGTGAATTTCACCTGCGTCTGAAACAGGCGGCGCGGAACCGCACAATGGGAGACGTGCCGATCTGCACGATGCTCTCGGGCGGTATCGACAGTGTCATGACGTCCTACTACGTTCTGTCGAGCATTGACTTCGATCGCGTGGATTTTGCGCCGACCTCCTATGTTTATGCGATTTCCGACTATGAATCGGAAGATGTGCGGCGCGCCAAGAAAGCGGCGGAGGGTTTCGAGGCCATAGGGCTCACGCTCAAGAAGATCCGGACTCCCGGCGAGCAGCTTGTTGAGGACCTGCCGGACATCATCCATACGTTCGAGATGCGCAAGATCAAGGCGCTCAGTGTTTACCCGTTGCCGATTTATTATTATCTCGGTCCGGTCATGCATGCCGACGGGTTCAAGGTAACAATCGGTGGGCACGGGGTTGACGAACTTCTCGGCGCGTATGACGCCTGGAAAGAACTCAAGGCATCTCACAAGGTGCAGGTCTCTCTGAAAAGCCGTCTCGCTTTCATCAATTCGATCTATGAAAATATGATGCGCCGGGCCTCGATCATCTTCATGAACCGTGGCCCTATCGAAGCGCGCTTCCCGTTTCTTGAGACCAATGTGTGTGAATATGCGTTGGGGATCGATCGGCGCTGGTTGTCGATGAGTACCGAAAACGTCGAATACCTGTTGCGGGAGATGGACAAACGATCCGGCCCCGACGCCGATTGGACGGATCAGATGCACGACACGCATCGTTATCTCACGACGTATCTGAACAATAACGGAGAGCATCCCGAAGATGCGGATGACGATGCTGTCTACGAGATGGAAAAACTTTTCTGGAAATTGCCGCTGATTGCGGCCGGCATTCACGCATCGGACGAATCTTTCCTGCCGATCAAGGTTCTTTTCAATCCGAAGCTGCGGGGACAGCACGGGTCCGGAATTACCTCGCTCGAAAATCGCGTGATAGAACGCTATCGGGAGTTTGGCGAAACCGACCAGGAAATTTTCCGCCGAATCGTCTCGGACGCATTTAATATTGACGCCGAGGTCGCCTGATATCGTGACTCCGAGCCCTACTTCGATCCGCCTGATCGAGCCCTATGGTGGCACGCTCGTCGATCGGATAGTGCCAATGTCGGAAATTCCCGAACTCGAACGGGGGACGACAGGCGTGATGACCCTCACGCCCGGCGCGGAGATTCATTTCCGGAACATCGCGACGGGATGTTACAGCCCTCTGACCGGGTTCATGTCCGGTGCCGAATACAGGTCGGTTATCCGGACCGGCAAACTGCCCGGCGGTCAGGACTGGAAGGTGCCTGTACTGTTGCATGCCGACGCTTTGACTGCGCGGGATGTAAGGGAAGGAATGCTGGTTGCGCTGACGGATCAGGCTGGCAGCCGAATTGGTGCGATCGATGTCCGCGATATTTTTGAAATAGACCAGGACGAGTATTGCCGGTTGGTGATGGGTACGAATGAGACGGAACATCCTGGGGTGCGGAATATCGTGCGGCAAGGGACTGTCTGCATCGGCGGGGAAGTTTCACTCTTTGCCGATGCCGCGACGCCCGAGACCCTTCAGAGTTCTCCGCGAGATAGCCGGGCCGCTCTGGACGCCACCGGCAAAGACAGCTTTACGGCATTCTCTACACGCAACATCCCGCACAGGGGGCATGAGTTCCAGCACCGGATAGCACTCGACCGCACCGATATTCTGGGCATTCATGTGATAACAGGGGCGACCGTTACGGGTAGTTTCCGGTCCGGAGCGGTGCTCGATATCTATGACATGCTGATTTCCGAATTCTATCCGCGCGGGCGCGTTTTTCTGAACAATCTGAGGCTACCGCCGATTTACGCGGGGCCCAACGAGGCCTTCCTGCAAGCGACTGTTCTGCAAAATCTTGGCTACACCCACTTCGTCGTCGGTCGAGATCATGCCGGGGTAGGGAGTTACTATGGACGCTATGCGTCTCAGGAAATATTCGAGATACCGTCAACGCTGGGCATCGAAATTCTTCCCCTGCCAGAGCCCCACTATTGCCCCCATTGCGATAAAATCGCCACGGAAGAAATGTGTGACCGCCCGGAATTTCTGGAAAAGCTGAACGGGCGGGACGTACGGCGTCTCCTTGTCGAGGGCCGGCATGAAGAGCTCGCAGAAATCCTTCGTCCGGAAATACGGGACGCGTTGATTGAGCGGCAGCATGAAAGCCCTCTTTTCATCGAATAAAGATTCTAACTTCACGCGGCAGGTTTGGTCGCAATAATCCGAAAGCTTCATAAACTGTCCGACAAGACCGACAAAAAACCGGCATACTCTGCTCAGGCCTCTAACGTTGAAAGCGTGTTGCGGATCGTTCGGCTTCTTGACCTGCGAAAGCGACTTCAACTGGTCGGCGTGTTCCTCCTGATGATCATTACGGCCGCGCTGGAAATGCTCAATATCGGACTGTTTCTGCCCCTGATGCATGTATTGCTGAATCGGGGTGGAGACGAAAACGGATTGATCAATCGATTAGGTTTGGGCGAGTTTCTGCAGGGTGCGACGGCTTTTTCGACCATCGCGATCATACTGATCACGGTTTTTGTCGTGAAGAACCTCTTTATACTTCTCGGCGTATACATGCAGGCGAAGTTCATCTCCGACCTAAGGGCATATTTTACGGTGCGGCTTGTCGAGGGCTATGCGCGGCGAGGCTACGAAGATCACCTCCAGGTCAATAGCGCCCACGCGGTCCACGATATTTCCCAGACGGCACCGTCTGTTGTCGGCGGAATTCTGCAAGCTGGTATGGGGATCGTGATGGAAGTGCTGCTTGCAGGCGGCGCGCTGGCAGCGCTGCTCTTTTTAGACTCGGTCTCCGCGTTGATCGCGGGCTCGTTTGTCGTCGTCGCGCTGACGCTTTACTACTTAGGTATCCGTCGCATGGTATACAGAATCAGTGGCAGGTCGTTGTTTCTCAGCAGGCTGCAAAGCCGTTTCAGCCATTTTTTTCTTGGTGCGACCAAAGAAAGCCTCGTTCTTCAGCGCGGGGACTATTTTGTAGACCGGATCCGGAATGTCGCCCGCGACTTGGCACGTATAAACACAGTCATGAATGTGATCGGCCAGTTACCGCGAATCTATGGCGAGGTTGTGATCGTGGGGGCGATCATTGCGGTCACAGCTTATATAATCGATCGTGAAGGCTCGGCCGAGGCAGCTCTACCGCTCCTGGCCGTATTTGCGGTCGCGGCGTTCCGGGTTTTACCGTCGGCTAATCGGATTACCCACTATTTTTCCTCTCTGCGCCAGACAGCGCCCTTACTTGATTCGATTTACCCTGATCTCAAGGCGGCCAGTCAGCACAAAGACTACAGTACAGAGATGCGGGATACCCGACGAGCGAATGATGGGCAGACGATCATGACGCAGAATGTCTCCCTCAGCGATGTGTCCTATCGCTATCCTGGAGCCGCCGATTTCACGCTGCGAAACATCAATATTGAAATAATCAAAGGACAAGCGGTCGCTTTTGTGGGGCGCACGGGTGCGGGCAAGAGCACGCTGATCGACATTATTCTTGGGCTGTTGCCTCCTTCTCAAGGCAAAATACAGATTGATGGAAAGCCCATTGCCGCCGGTCCGGGTTTCTGGCGCGGCCGTATCGGCTACGTCCCACAGGTTATCTATCTGATGGACGATACGTTACGCCGGAATCTGGCGATTGGCGTGCCGGATTCAGAAATAGACGAGATGCGTATTCAGGAAATCATTGAGATTGCCCAGCTTGACGATGTACTGGCTTCTCTTCCGTCGGGACTGGATTCTGAAATCGGGGATCTCGGTGTCCGGCTATCCGGCGGGCAACGCCAGCGAATAGGTATCGCGCGCGCCCTTTATAATGATCCGGAGGTCCTGGTTCTGGACGAGGCTACTTCGGCACTCGATAGTAGCACTGAACGAGACATCGCCGAATCAATCGAAAAACTGGCGCGCGAGAAGACCATCATTGTGATCGCCCACAGATTGGGAACGATTCGGCGTTGCGACAAATTGTTTTTCATCGAAGGAGGGACGGTCGCGGCGTCCGGCGATTTCGAGTCGCTTCTGGCGACATGTCCGCCGTTCCGCCGGATGGCGGAAATTGCCGGTGATCGGGGCTTATTGCCCGTTGAAACACCAGATCCCCGAGAAGAAGCGTCCTGATGCCGAGGGGTAAAGGATGTTGCCGCAACGCCGTTTTGCAACGAATTATTAATGAATTTCCGTTTGATCTTCGGTGTTGGGTTAACTATTAAAAGATCACACTTTCGGAAGATGCCGGCTCCCGGAGATAGGCGCTTCGCAGGGGTTCTATCGCGGCCCCAGTTTTTCACGACGCTTAGCGCGTGGACCAAATCCGCAGAGGCGGAAGCGTACCATACCAGGCTGTGCATTCAGCGACCGACGAGGTCTTGCTTGGTTTTGGATTTGGACGCCCGAAAATGACTCATAATACAAATGTCGCGCTTAAGTGCAGTGGAATCATTGGTTCTGAATTTGCGCTTGCCGCTCCAAGCTTCGTCCCGACCAAGCTGTTTTTCGGCTTGGGCTCTTCGGCGGCGTTTGCGGATATTCTTGCGGACGTAATGCTCGAGCAGGGCGGGCGCAAAATTCTTCTGCTGACAGGCGCTCCCGGCGAGAAGAAGAACTGGATGGAGACATTCGAGTCGGCCGTCGGTGGATTCGACCACATTGTTGTTCGCAATACGGTGTCGAACCCCACGCTCGGAAGCGTAAGTGAGGTGCTGGAAATCGCCCGTGCGGCTGGAGTCGACACCGTCGTAGCGGTTGGCGGCGGGAGTGTGCTTGACACTGGCAAGGCCGTTGCAGCTCTGGCTCGTAGCGATCTTTCGATCGAAGACGCAATTGCACAAAAATCGGTTTCCGATATTCCGTTGAATTACCTGGCAGTGCCGACGACGTCGGGAACCGGTTCAGAGGTCACAAGCTACGCAACTATTTGGGACGACAAGGCGAAGGCGAAATATTCGCTCAGTACGCCCGCGATGTACCCGATGATTGCGTTGATTGATCCGTCGCTTGGCGCTTCCATGCCCCAGGAAATCGCGGCTGGAACGGGTCTGGATGCCTTGTCTCATGCGATGGAATCCTGCTGGTCGATAAATTCGACAGATGAATCGATCGAACTTGGTCTCGCCGCAATCGAACTCGTGATCGAGAATCTTGAAACGGCCGTCCTGAATCCGGAGAATGAACGGGCGCTTGCTGATATCTCGCTTGCCAGCCTCTATGCCGGCATGTCGATCGCTCAGGGCCAGACCACGATCTCACATGCGATTTCCTACCCACTGACCGCGCGCTACGGCATTCATCATGGCCATGCCTGCGGTGCATCCGTTGGCAGTCTGCTGAGGTTCAACGATCAGGTATCGCCGGAAGATTGTCAGGATGTCCGGGGATATCAGCATGTACGTAGCGTGCTTGATCGAATAATTGATGCTTTGTCGGCAACGGACGCTGCATCTGCGGAACGCCGGATACTGGATCTCATGGGTCGTATTGGCTTGCGCACGTTCGATCAGTTTCATGAAGTTGATCTAGCTCTGCTGGCGGAAGACGTGATCGGATATGACCGTTTCGGAAATAACCCCCGGCGGATGTCTGCCGATCAACTAGTAGAATTTCTTGGTAGCCTTGGCGTTGCAAAACACGTCTGACCGGGCCTGAATTGAGGGGAGATACCGACGTGACGATCGGAATACAGATCGATTCTTACAAACTGATGCATTGGATTAATGCCCGCAAACTGACGCCGGCGATGGTAGCAGAGCGGAGCAAGGTGCCACTTGAATTGATTGAGGCGATTGCCAAGGGTGACGCAGACGCAGGGATATCTGCAGAACAGGCCGCTGTTATCGCGTCGGAATTGAACATCGGCGTCGGCAGCCTTTCGGTTGATGACTATACCGTACCCGATGTCATCTTTATGCCTGATGCGGAAGTTAAGGCGACGAAACGCGAGGTCAATCGCGGGGGCATCCATTTTTATAACTATTATAATCTGCCGGCACCCAAGGGTTTTATTGCCCCTGTGCTGATCGATATTCTGTGCCCTGCGGGGCGGGTGCCCACCCAAAATAACGGACACCTTGAGCCGGCGATCACGATCAATCTGGGCCCGGGACATATTCAGGGTCTGTGGTCGCACGACATCGAGGACGATACCTATCATCCGTTCTATGCGAATCAGGGAGAAGATTCGGATTGGATCCTTGGTGACTCCTATCTTGAGCCCCCGTATTGTCCCCATACTTATGCGCGTCACGGCGACGAGCCGACACGTATTCTCTCCTATACCGTGAAGTCCAACCTCGAATCGTTGGTCAATGTATCGAATACCTGGTCCGATGCGGCGCATGAGAAATTTGTGGGTACGTTGAACGGGGAAATGTTCGGATCGGTCGCGCTCAGAACGCTAATGGACCGGCATGCATATGACGTCGAAACTCTCAGTGCGCGCCTCGGTATTGGGGACAATGGAATCACTTCTTTCCTGGACGGGGATGAAACCGCACTGGAACTGGACGATCTCAGGAAAATAGCAGGTCTTATGGGCTGCGATTACCGGCTTTTCATGCCTATTCTGCGAAACCACGACAGGGTGGGCCGGTCTTGGTGCTCGGTCGAGGAGTCGATTGCATCCAAACGCACTTTCAAGTCCTATCAAGTCGCCTCAATGTCGGTGTCACCGCAATACCCCGATCTGATGGGACTTTTCATGAAGGTCGACAAGCGCGCGGATGATGAAGATCTCGACCTTCTGGAACACAGCGTCCTCCACTATTTTGTCACGGCAGGAAGCCCGGTATTCCAATGGCGCAAGCCCGACGGCAGCCTCGCGAAAGAGGCACTGTCGGAAGGAGACGCACTCTGGGTGAATGCCTATGTTCAGCATTCCTTCTCTGGTGCCGGGGCGCTGATCAAAATGGGAAACGGCGAGGGGACTTCGTACCTCGATCACTTCGAGATGAGCAATACCTTCGATGTTGCAGGTGCGCTCCGTCGCGGTCGTCACGACACATCGACGTGGACGCCGACTGCGGCCGCAGAATAACTGCAGGCGTGACGGTTTTCTGTCCAGATGCTTTCTCTATCTGGACAGGTTCTTGATGATAGTGTTCAGCAGTTCTTCGGGAGAGAGTTCTTCTGAATTCAGCACGAGATCAGCTGTCTTGGGCTCTTCGAAAGGGATATCCACCCCGACGACATGGCGTTTTTCGCCTCGAAGGGCGGGCAGGTAGAGCTTCTTGTTGTCGCGTCGTATGCGTTCCTTGAGTTCGCAATCGAGCGAAATCTCGAAATACCCGGGCAATGCGTCACGACAGATTGCGCGATCTTCTTCAAACGGGTGATTGATCGCTACAACCGGCAGGACGTCCTGTGAGATAACCCACTGGGCGAGTTTCTGCACCCGGACCGTCTGTTTCCGGCGGGAGGCAGGGTCGTAGCCAAGGTTTGTGTCGTAGATCTTGCGGATGTCATCGCCGTCCAGGAGCATTGCAGGACAATTGTCGGCGCGAATGTGGTCAACCAGAAGACGGGCAAGCGTTGTCTTGCCGACACATGGAGGGCCAATGATCCAGATCGTTCTTGGCCAGGTCAATTTTTTGTCCGTCAATTCATCACCTTCTAGAGTTCGACTGCCGTGATATTCGGCCGGTTGTGAATGTCCCGGGATTGGCGACCGGAACAACACCTTCCGTGGTTTAACTTTCACAGCGTGAACAAGATGTATCGCACTATACACCATATGTTGAGTTCAACGGCGAAGTGTTGCGAGATATGCATCATTGGGATTGCGTTCACATCACGAACAATATATCAATCCGGGTACCGATATGGCTACAGAATCACATAAAATAGGTCCCAGACCGGGAAACGGCTCTCAGGACAGTTCTGAGATCGAGATAACGCTAGGTCTCCTGAACGCTGTCGGTGAGAACAGCTCCCTGACCCAGAGATCTATAGCGAGCGATCTTGATATCGCTCTTGGGCTGGCGAATGCCTATTTGAAACGGTGTGTTCGTAAGGGCCTTATCAAGGTCCAGCAGGTGCCGCGGAATCGATACGCCTATTATCTGACGCCCCGGGGATTCGCCGAAAAAAGCAGGCTCACGTCCACATACCTGTCCATCTCGTTCAATTTTTTCCGCGAGGCCCGGCGACAATGCGCCGAAGTCTGCGAGTATGCGGCCAAGATGGGATGGAAACGTGTCGCTCTTGTGGGATGCAGTGACATCGCGGAGATTGCGACGCTGTGTGCCCGCGAATACGGAATAGAGATCGCAGGCATCGTGGATGCCCCGCCCGACGGGGCGGACAAGCACGAAAAACAGGAATACGCCGGCCTGCCTCTTGTCGTGAACCTGTCCGACCTGGGCGGCAAAGTGCAGGCCGTTCTTGTGACGAACACGGAAAATCCGCAGCAGGTGTTCGATGCGCTCAGCAAGAGTATTCCGAACAACCGCATTCTGACGATCGCTCTCTTGAACGTGTCGCGCGAACAGCCGAAGTTCGGGGAATAGCGAAAATGAAAAGCTGGTACGTCGTACATACGCACGCAAATGCGGAGCAAAAAGCGCGTAGTCACCTGGTCCGGCAGGGCTTTGAGGTATACCTGCCAATGTATAGCCGCCGTATAAGCCATGCGCGAAAGGTCACCTGGTCTCCGCGCCCTCTGTTCCCGCGATACCTGTTTGTGGAGCTGGATATCGGGGTCGATTCATGGCGGAAAATCCATTCGACAGTCGGTGTTCAATACATGATCTGCCAGGATGAGCGACCGGTGGCGATACCGGAGGGTATCATCGATGAAATCCGCAGTACCGAGGATGCTGCGGGGCGTATCAGTCCGGGCAAGCGTATAGATTTGAACTGCGGTGATGTTGTGCAGATCACAAGCGGCGCGATGGCAGACCAGGTTGGCCTGTTTGAGAGCCGTACGGCCGATGAACGGGTCGTCATCCTGCTTAACCTGCTGGGACGTGAAGTCCGAACGACTGTCTCCCTGGATACGATTGAAGTCCGTAGCTGAGATCTGTCCGTCCGAAGCAGACCCCGGCGGGCGCCATCGCGGCACCCGCCCTGCGGTAGCATGCCCGATTGCCTGCGCTCGAAATTCATTGTGGGCTTGCCTAGCCCGAGCCTAATTCCGACTTTGTTGAAAAAAGAAATGACCCATGACGAATAAAAAAGATGTTCATTCCCTCGACGGTCAGTCGGTGCTGGTGACGGGTGCGACCGGATCCTTCGGCAAAAGATTCATCAAGAACGTCCTTGAAAATTATGAGCCGGAACGGCTGATCGTTTTCTCGCGTGATGAACTCAAGCAATACGATATGGCGGCCGACTTCCCGACGTCGAAATACAAGTGTCTAAGGTATTTTCTTGGTGACGTTCGAGATCCGCAACGCCTGACAATGGCTTTTCGCGGGATCGACACCGTGATTCATGCGGCAGCTCTCAAACAGGTCCCAGCGGCAGAATACAATCCGTTCGAGTGTATCCGCACGAACGTTATCGGCGCTGAAAATATCGTGAACGCCGCACTTCATACAGACGTCAAAAATGTCCTCGCGCTTTCGACTGACAAGGCCGTCAATCCGACGAATCTTTACGGCGCATCCAAACTTGCCGCGGACAAGATTTTTGTGGCGGCAAATAACCTCAGTGGAGCCGACGGCACGCGCTTTTCTGTCGTCCGCTACGGAAATGTTATCGGCAGCCGGGGCAGCGTGGTCGAACTATACCATCGTCTTATCGCGGCTGGAGTGACCAAGCTGCCGGTCACAGATCCGAGGATGACCCGTTTCTGGATAAGCCTCGATCAGGGCGTTGAATTCGTCCTGTCCAGCCTGTCGCGTATGTCGGGTGGTGAGATATTCGTGCCAAAAATTCCCAGCATGAGCGTCAGCGCGCTGGCTTCGTGTATCGCCCCCGACCTTGAGCAGGAAACGATAGGTATCCGTCCGGGTGAAAAACTTCATGAAGCACTGATTACAGAAGATGACGCCCGTTACACGATCGAGCTTGATGACAGCTACGTAATCGAACCTGCTTTTAACTGGTGGGAAGCAAACGGTAATCTGGTAACAGGCGGCCGCCGCGTCTCTGAAGGCTTTCGCTATGCCAGCGACAGTAATACCGAATGGCTCGATGATGTTGGCATGCGTCGACTCATCGAGATGAGCTGAGCGCCGAAATACCGATGGAGGCACCCACCATTCTTCCCTATGGCAAGCAGTCGATCGATGAAGACGATATCGCCGCAGTCACGGCGGCATTGCGCGGCGACTTTCTGACAACCGGGCCTGCGGTTCCCGCTTTTGAAGAGAACTTCGCCAAGGCCTGTAATGTGGCACATGCGGTCGCTTGTTCAAGCGGGACGGCGGCACTGCATATCGCCGCCCTTGCCGCGGGCGTGGCGCCGGGAACAACGACTATCGTACCGTCGATTACCTTTCTTGCGACCGCGAATGTGGCCATCCTTAGTGGCGCTGAAGTGGTATTTGCTGACGTCGATCCCGAAAACGGCTTGATGCGTCCTTCGGACTTCGAAGAGGCTCTTTCCCGTGCCGAGCAGAGCGGCGCTAGGGTTCAGGCAGTATTTCCGGTGCATGTCGGTGGGCAGATAGCGGATATCGAAGCCATTTCTGAAATGGCCGCCCGTAGCGATTGTCGTGTAATTGAGGATGCGTGTCATGCGTTGGGATCGCGATATCAAAATCATCTCGCGGGGGATGGGACGTATTCCGATATGGCGACGTTTTCGTTCCATCCGGTCAAAACGATTGCGATGGGAGAAGGCGGCGCCGTAACAACCCGCGACCCCGAGATTGCAGAGAAACTGCGACAATTGCGGAGCCACGGCATGACCCGGGAAGCAGGTTCCTTTGAGCATCCCGAACAGGCTTTTGATGCCCGGGGCGAGGCCAATCCCTGGTATTATGAAATGCCGGAAATCGGGCTCAACTACAGAGCCAGCGATATTCATTGTGCGCTCGGAAACAGCCAGTTGACGAAGCTCGATAAATTCATCGCGCAGCGACGGTCACTTGTTGCACGCTACGATCAGCAGATTGACTGGGACAACCTTCCGGCGAAGAGAATAAAGCTGATGCCCGATATGGAACCCTGCTGGCATCTTTATACGATCCTCATCGATTTCGACCGGGCCGGGATGGACCGTGCGACCGTGATGAATCGACTTCTGGAGCGCGGCGTCGGTACCCAGGTGCACTATATTCCGCTGCACATGCAGCCGTTCTATCGTCGGCGCTATGGATCTCTGTCTCTACCGGGTGCCGAACGGTATTATGAGAATTGCCTGTCTCTTCCACTGTTTCCGGCTATGGAGAATAGGGATGTCGATCGTGTGATCGACGTGCTTCAGGACGTTCTGAACTGACGATGGCAGGTTATATCCTGGCTAGCGCAGTCAACCAGCTCCACCACCAGATCCGGTCTGTGCGGGCATGTTGTGCGGACCAGATGCGACGGGCTTGCTGCGTTTTCTCGTCGTACCACCATGCCCCGACGTCGGCGGCGATGCGGTTGACGTGTGCTGCTGCTGATTCGGGGGCATCGTGGAGGATGCCAGCAGATTTCAGCAGGTCGAACACCGGTTTTTGCTCCGCGCTCGGCGCAAAAAGACCATGCCGCCAAAAACAGACGGTGGGAATATTCGCCGCCATGGCGATATGCAGCGTCGTGCCGGGATGGTCAAGAACCGTGAGCCTCGACCCTAACAACAGGGGCGACAACGGACCTGAATGTATCGCCAGAGAACCGACATGTTCTGCGAGCCATTCCTGGTCCGGGAGGTCGGTATGACCGCGTTTGTAAGGGCGATAAATCAGATCACGCTGTATGCCGGCATCCAGTGTATTGATGAACAGCGCCTTGTCGGATCGATAGTCGCTCATCGCGCTCGGTCTTTGTGCCGAGGCTATCCGGAACGGCACGAGAACTGCGGACGTTCCCACGAGAACAATTTTCCTGGACCGGGGTTTGTATCTGCCTTTCAATCCCGCCAGCATCGGTGCGGATACAGGGATAAATCGCCCTGGAAAATCTTTGTGTCCCGACCAGCCCCAGGTCAAGAATGCGGCATTTACGTATTCGTTCATCCAGCCGATGTTAAAGGCATCGACAATTCCGTACTCAGATCCATGCTGGGTTCTGACCACCCGCTCGCCCGCCCTCAAGGCGTGAGCTATTTCGAAGGATTGCCGGTCTTCGAAGATCGTCGGGGCAGTCACAAAAAGGCGGCCGCGATGATACCGGGTCGTCGTGGCACTGGAATCGTAAGTCCTAAAATCCGTCGTAAAGGATCGCGGAATCGTCAGATGAATCAGCCGTTCGAGCCTGCGAAGATACGCGGGCGGAAAGCCGACAGCCGTCACCTCGGCCGGTTGGCCTCTGAAATCCTCTTCACCGGTTTTTCGCGGCAGAAGATTGACATAAAGCGACAGGGGGATACTGGACACAGATATCCCGGGAACGTTTGCTACCGGCAGGCGTCCGAGGAAGCGACGCGCCAGCCGTTTCATGGCATTCGATTGCGTCGGCGGTGTAATCGTTTCGGTACTTTTCCCGGCAAATGTCTGAGCCGGAATGGGTCTTCTCTCCCAATGGTCGGGGGCAAGGCTGCTCAAAAAATCCGTCATCATCCAGGACAGAACATCCCGAGACCGCAAACCGCGATAAATAAAGTCGCGGGTGTCTGCAAACTCAAAGTCGATATTTCCCGTGTGGGCGGGGGCGTCGTACGACAGCGTCTCCAGCCGATGACGTTCCACGAACCGCTCAATATGCACCCAGTGGCGCCAACTGGCTTCGACAAGATGTTGGAGCCATGGTGTCAGCAGAGTCCACCAGAAGGGGAAACAACGCGTTTCATCGTGCAGCGCGTTCAGTTCGTTGCTAAGGCGGGTAAGGTGGAATCTGATAAGCTCTGCGCATGCATCTGCGGCGCGACCTTCTTCTTCGGAATTCTCGAAAGGTTCGATAAAATCAAATCGAGACCATTCTTCGTCAATCCAGCGACTGCCGATCAGACACCACGGACCGATAAGCCGGTCTGTCTCCGGATCGAACCGGTCGTCGACAGTGTTGAGATAGAGCTTCCCCATCCAAAATCCTCAGCGAACCCACGAGTGCCTGAGCCCGCGCCCGCTATAGTCGACGCCTTCAAAAAAGTCCAACGGGTTGCGGTCTTTCGTGGTGCCGAGTGTCTGGTGCGGCAATGAAGGTCTTGATTGTCGATACCCGCGCAAGCAATCAACGCTCGCTCGAGAACGCGCTGACGAGGATCGGTGTGCCGGCAACGCTGGCCGCCGACCCGGATCAGTTAGACGCTGCCGACGTGATTTTTTTGCCGGGGGTCGGGGCTTTTGGACCGGCGGCCCAGAGGCTTCGGGAGACTGGCATGGACACGGCAATTCGTCGTCGCTGCGGTGAACAAGGGGTGCCACTTGTGGGCATCTGTCTTGGGATGCAGCTTCTGGCGACCAGAAGCGAGGAAAACGGATCTCATCAGGGGCTTGGGTTAATTGGAGGGACCGTCAGACGTTTGGATCCGCGACAGAGCGATAACCGGGTCCCCAATATCGGCTGGTGCGATGTGACAGCAGTCAGGAATGGACAGCTATTCGATGTCGGGCGTGACCCGGAAGCGTTCTATTTCGTCCATAGCTATTTTTTCGATGCCGATTCAGACGAGCACATTGCCGCGACCATTGACTATGGAGATACAGCGGTCCCGGTCGCAGTCGAGCGTGACAATATCTATGGCATGCAATTTCACCCGGAAAAGAGCCAGGATGCGGGCCTCGATCTGTTGGCACGCATTCTCGGCAAAATTCGGGAGACACTATAATAATGATTCGCCCGCGGCTTATTCCGGTAATCCTCCTCAAACACGGACAGGTCGTCCGGTCTCAGTTGTTCCAAATTCATCAGGTGATCGGAAATCCGGTCAGCACCATTCGCCGCCTGTCGAACTGGAATGTAGATGAACTTGTTCTCCTCGATATCAGTGAGACAGACTATCACGATCTTCGTCGCGAAGACCTTCAGCTCCGATATGACGATACGAGTACGCTCTCGCTTCTCCAGAAAATTTCTGAAGTCTGCTTTATGCCGCTTGCATTTGGGGGGCGAATTGCAACGGTTGAAGATATGGCTCTTCGACTCGCCGCTGGCGCCGACAAGTGCGTCATAAACTCACATGCGATCAAGAATCCCACCCTTATTGAGGAAGGTGCCGAGCGTTTCGGCAGCCAGTGTGTCGTCGTCAGTATAGATGCGCTTCGTCATGAAGATGGCCGGCTGGAGGTCTATATTGATGGGGGCAGTACCGCCACCGGGCTGGATCCCGCAACCTGGGCAAAACAGGCCGAGGACGCGGGCGCCGGCGAGATCTTTCTCAACTCCATAGACCGCGACGGATCGGGTTGGGGCTACGATATCGATCTAGTGCGCCAGGTCGTCGATGCCGTATCGATCCCTGTGATCGCCTGTGGAGGGGTCGGAAAATATGAAGACTTCACCCAGGGCATTGTTGAAGGCGGGGCAAGTGCGGCGGCTGCCGCCAACATTTTCCATTTTTTCGAACTGAGCTACCCGCTGGCAAAGAATGCCTGCATCGATGCCGGCATTCCGATGCGGGCTGTTGGGCTTAACAGCAGATGGTTTCCACGCGAGCCCGTCTACGACCGTGCCCGGGAGGACCGCATTCTCGAAGCTCGTCTGGCGCGGGCCGAAAAACCGCCGGCGGAACGGATCGTGCAAACCGACGCCGACAAAGGCGTGCAGTGGTGTAAGCAATGCCTGTACCCATCCGTCAATGCCGCCCCTATGGAATTCGACGAAGACGGTGTCTGCATGGGGTGCAGAATGGGCGGAATGAAGTCGGAGATTTCGGAAGCGGAGTGGGATAGACGACGTGATATCCTGATCGACATCCTTGACCGCGGGCGCTGCCGCGACGGATCCCGGCATGATTGCATTATTGCGGTCAGCGGCGGAAAAGACAGCCATTTCCAGACCCATTACATCAAGAACGTGCTTGGTTTTAACCCACTTCTTGTCACGTATTACGGCAACAATTTCACCGACGCGGGTCAGCGTAACCTGCTCAGAATGAAAGATACTTTTAACGTTGATCACGTGATCTATCAGCCGAGCGTAGGGCTTTTGCGTAAACTGAATCGTCTCGGTTTCAAGATAATGGGCGATATGAACTGGCATAATCACATCGGTATCTGCACCCTGCCGATGCGGACGGCGGTCCAGCACGGCATTCCGACTGTGATTTGGGGCGAACATGGATATGCGGATCTTTGTGGTCAGTATTCCATGAACGATTTTGTCGAATGGACGTACCGAAATCGTCTGGAACATTACTGTCGTGGATATGAATGGAACTACATGGTGGGCCATGAAGGAATCACCGCGCAGGACATGGCCTGCTACCGGTATCCGTCGGATCAGGAAATTTTCGATACCGGCCTGCGGGGCATTCATCTTAGCAACTATGTTTACTGGGAAGCCAATGAACACGGCCGGATGGTTCAGGAGAAATACGGATTTGAAACGGCGGATGAGCCTTTCGACCGAACCTATAGGACCATGTCAAATTTGGACGACATGCATGAAAACGGCGTTCACGATTACATGAAATTTGTGAAACTCGGATACGGGCGTTGCACCGATCATGCATCCAAGGATGTCCGTGCGAACCTGCTGAGCCGCGGCCAGGCGGTTGACCTTATCCGCAAGCACGATCACATCAAGCCGCGCGACCTCGTGCGTTGGCTTGAGTATACCGGTATGTCCGAAGCCGAGTTCGATTCTATTGCAGATACTTTCCGCGACCCGCGCGTATGGACATTTGAAGACGGCGCTTGGACAAAACCCAATCTCTGGGATGAGAACGACGCGAAGTTCGGAAACGGAGCGAGCGATAAATGACGCGCACCGCGGTCATCGTTCAGGCCCGCATGGCGTCGACCCGCCTACCAGGCAAGGTATTGTTGCCGCTCGGCGGCACTACCGTTCTGGATCATGTTCTGACGCGGTGCGCCTCGATTTCCGGGGCAGACGTTGTCTGTTGTGCGGTGCCCGATACCGCGGACAGTGATCCGGTTGCCGAGGAGGCAGAGCGGATCGGCAAAAGAACGGGTGCACGCGTTATTCGCGGGTCCGAAAGCGATGTGCTGGACCGTTACTATCAGGCAGCACGGGCGGTCGGCGCCGAGCGCATTCTCCGCGTGACAAGCGATTGCCCGTTGATCGATCCCCGCGTGTGCGATTGCGTTCTGAGCCTTCTGGCCGAACGCAATGCCGACTATGCGGCAAACAACATGCCGCCGAGCTGGCCGCACGGCCTGGACTGTGAAGCTTTCAATTTCGACTGGCTGGAACGTGCCGCAAAGGAAGCCCATGAGCCTTTCGAACGGGAGCACGTAACACCCTATATACGAACCCACAGGGACGTCCGGAAGGTAAACCTCGAAGGCCCGGGCGGCGAGTTAGCGACCTATAGATGGACGCTCGATACCCCTGCCGACCTGACATTCATGCGCGCGATTTTTGAGCGTTTGCCGCCCGGTGATGGGGCGTGGCGCTATGAGGTGCCATTGGCGATTGTTGAGGCGGAACCCCAATTGTCGACTCTGAACGCCGGGGACAATGTCCGATTGAGTAAAGACGGACACGCGCAAAATCCGCCTTCAGTGGGATTGTGCATGACCCCGGGGCGAGCAGGATGACCGGGTCCGTCGTTTTCAGATTTGATGCAGGGCCCCAATTGGGTGGCGGACACGCTATGAGGTGCCTCGGCCTGGCAAATGCACTCCGCGAAAGAGGGGTTTCTACGACATATGCTGTTAAGCAATCGACGCTCGATACCCTGCCGGCACTTGCCCGCGATAAGAATGAAATTCTGGTGCTGGAGCCGTCCGAAGGTCTGGAGTCGATTTCTATGAACGGGAGGGCCAAAGCCGACTGGCTGGTTGTTGACCGCCCCGACGGGGAATTGGGCGAAACTGATTGCGCCGGAAATATGCGCCAGGTTTCTGATGGGTTGGCAGAGATTTCCGATTCACCGAACAAGCATCACGATTGCGACGTCCTGATCGATACGACGGCCGGTCGTGAAGCACGGGAGTATTCCGGTCTGGTGCCGGGAGAATGTAAAATTCTGACAGGACCTGCATATGCGTTGTTGCGGCCATCTTTTGCAGCGCTTCGACGCCGATCCATCAAGATGAAGAAGGAATTTCGTGCGCGTCCCAAAATCCTGATCGGTTTTGGTGCAACCGATCCTCACAGTACAACAATGACCGCCCTGGACGCGGTTGAACAAGCTGCCCCCGGTGCCGAAGTCGATATAATACTGGGTTCTTCCGCGCCGTGCCTCGACGAAATCAGAACCCGCGCAGCGGCCAGTCGGCTTGCGGTCTCCCTGCATGTCGATACGACCGAAGTCGCGCACCTGATGGCGCAGGCGGACTTTGCGATTGGCGCTGCCGGAATAACATCCTGGGAACGATGCTGCCTCGGTTTGCCAACAATCATCATCACGCAGGCGGACAACCAGCTTCCAAACGCAGCCTCGTTAAAACGGAGCGGTGCCGCAGAGGTTCTCGGAGCAAGCGACGCCGTGTCGGTTGGGGAGATTGTGGAATCGATCAATCGGATGCTGACGGATATGAAATACCGGCATCGAATGGTTGAGGCGGCTGCCGTGATGTGTGACGGACTCGGCGCTCGCCGCGTCGCCCGGGTTTTGTTTCCGGAGCGCGCACGCGACAAGGTACCGGTCACGCTCCGGCCTGCGACGCTGGACGATCTGGATATCCTTTTCGACTGGCAGTCTCATCCGGATACGCGGCGATATTTCAGAACGCAGGAAGCTCCGAGCAGGCAGACGCATGAAAACTGGTTGTCCGCCAAACTGGCGGACCCGGATTGCGTGTTGGGCATCGTGGAGTATGGCGGGATCCCTGCAGGAGTGCTTCGATTCGACTTCGTTGAGGAAGCAGGTTTGTCACATCCTTGTGATCGCGATCCAGACATCGAGATGTATGAGGTGTCCATTCTTGTGGCGCCAGATCGCTGGCGGCTTGGAATCGGGGCCGCCGCGTTGCGTCTTGGCCGTGAATTGTTGCCGTTCGCGACGTTTCGCGCTGTGGTGGCGGCCGAAAACGTTGCGTCTCAGCGTCTTTTCACCGAATCAGGATTTCACCTGGACGGCAGTGAATACCTGCACCA